>Ga0209755_10005755_pt1 | contig 13968 bp, 11 predicted proteins | sample TergutCo191P1_FD_187301 | JGI IMG/M metagenome (GOLD analysis project Ga0209755, IMG submission 187301) | Cornitermes sp. P1 segment gut microbial communities from Petit-Saut dam, French Guiana - Co191P1 (SPAdes) (version 2) | ecosystem: Host-associated > Arthropoda: Insects > Digestive system... | reverse complement strand
AAAATGTACAAGCATTAGGCTTCCACTGGCAAAACAAGTAATATGGAAGCTAGATTATTAATGGGGGAGATTAGAAGCACTCTCACTCTCTCTTTCTCAAATCTTCAGGAACTTAGTGCAGATATGCATGCCAATACAATCTCTCCTAGAATATCCCAAAATCTGCCAAGCAAGTTTCACAGATTCCAGTCATTTGGTGTTTGCTTAATGTGCCTACCTGCATATTTGCTGATATATGAATTTTGTACCTGCTATAAAAGATTTTATATTCTCATAGCAATGTCCCTGAGGATTCAGGTCTTCAGGGATGTGTCACTTCTATTAGTGATTGGGTGGTTCTAAACTGCACGAGACTGTAGTGCCATCAACCTCAGGGTACATGGTCCTGATGATGAGGGCACTATAATTGTCTGAAATGCCAGGAAATACTGACCATACAGAGCCAAACATTTCAGAAAACTTGAATTCTTGACACAATACTTTGTATTGCCATATATTAATAAAATTTAAATATTTTAGATTCACAGAATTTAAGGAAACTCATTCATTAAATTTTATAACATAATGGCTTTGGTAGCTTCAAACATACAAATAACAGGAACATGACATAATGCTGCTATAAAATGTTCTTTTCTTTATTACTATTAATATGTCTGTTATTAACCACAAATACAATGTGTCAACTATGTAGGGTCTTCGTTACAACACCAAACAAGCCAGCTGTAACGCACAGAAACTCTGTGTTCATTGGGCACACCATAACAAATGTTGCTCAGGAGTGATCAAAGACAAACAGCAGTGTAGTAAAGTGGAATTATTACATTCAGGCAGCAGCAGTACCCATTCTTAGACCAAATATGGTTGCCTGCATTGTCAGTATCAAAATAAACAGTAGCTAGAAGTATATGGGAATAACATTGAAATTAAGAAATGAACATTTACTGGTATAATTAAATGAAAGATTATGAATGAGGATTCAAATTGCATCCAAAAACTCTGGCTCAATTCTTGAACAGTACTTTTAAGTCATACAGTTTGGTGACAATATGGAGTACAGTTCATAGGTCTGCAGTTGGAAACAGAGACATGGCATCTGCATACACAGTATCACTACTGTACCCGCCAACTGCTGGTAGCTACTTCCTGTCAACTCAGGTACCATGTGAATGTGGCCCACTTTACCAACTGTGCACACCCACAGTACAAAGTGACAAATGATTCTTGTCATACAAAATTAGCACCTTGTATTTTAAACAGTGACACTTCATGTTCACAGAAAATATTCCAATCTGCTCACCTGCTCTTGCCATCTGCTCCATGCTGTCTGACAGAATGGCACTGCCTCCAAGAGGTCAATGGTCAGCCTAGAGACCAGAGGGTACTGTGGCTGCAGATAGTGGAATTTAATCTGCTGTTTACAGCCAGCGAGTTTGTAATGTTTATGAAGGATCCTTGTTTCATTTGTTATACCATTAAATTAACTGCCATGAAGCAGAGTCCTTCTTCAGAGCAGCAGTAATGTAGCCAGTCAAGAAATTCACAATGTTTTATGCAGCCCAAAGGTTCAATATTGCATTCTCAACAGCCCACCATTGTTCCATATCCTGAGCCAGATTAATTCCACCCATGCCCTCCCATCCCGCCACTGTAAGATCCATTTTAGTATTATCCTCCCATCTATGACTAGGTCCTACAAATGGTCTCTTTTCTTCAGGTTTCCCAACCCCAAACCTGTACACATTTCTCTCCCCCATATGTCACACCCTTGCTCATTACATCCTCCTTTGTTCGATCACCAAAATCATATATGCAATGAATACACATCACAAAGCTCATCATCATGCAGTTTTCTCCAGTCCCCTGCTACTTCCTCCCTGTTATACCAAAGTATCTTCCGCAGCATCATACTTCCAAACACCTACCATTAGCCCATACTCTATTCTTTAATGTAACAGAACAAATTTCAAACCCACCTACAGCAACAGGCAAAATTACACTTGTTTTGCCATCAGCACCCTCAAGGTTCTTTAGAAGAGCATAATCACACAGCAACTTCATTTCAAATCAAAAAAGAATGCCTTGTGGTCGGACTGAAGCTGCCACCAGCAGCCTACAGTACAATGAACGTGTATCAGTCTGACTTCACCCTGTGTCACATGGACAACACAGATTACATTTCTCCCCAACATTTAATATCATATGTTGAGGTGCACACGCAATTTCCTATATGAGGAAGAAGTTTATCTGCAACAAATGGGCAATTTGTAGTACTGATTGGAGTGAAGATCCTGAAAATCTGTAGCAAGTCAATTGACATAATGCTGCATCAGCTGCAGAGGTTACACAGCATAAAGAAGGCGTGACTGCGGCACCGACACTTGGCCGAGTGCCACATGATGTTGGTGCACACTCCAGTAAACAAGATAACAAAGGTCACCACACACAATGAACAGATAAGGGGGCAATGGACTCAACACACTGCTGTATCAACTGGAGCAACTGAGGACAACCAGGCAGTATTATTGGGACATAATATGGGTAAGTGCTTATGTGGGACATCACAATGGGAGCACAATATTAAAACAGGTACTGAAATGTGACATGGCATAGGGTCGTCTACAATGGCACACTTTAGTTACAGTTGGTCATCTTGAAGGGGATGACCGGTCTGTGTTGGGCCATAACACCAGTCTCCCAGTAATTACAACCCATGTTCAAGAAGTACTGTTCCCTGGTTTGTAACTTTCATGTCAATGAAGCATTTTATTGTTCAGTACGAAACAGCATGTTTAATAGGGGCTACATGCAACAGTATGGGTTATGTGCAAATGTATCAGGTACGTGCAATGGTATGGGTTACGTGCAGCATTAAGGGCTACATGCAACAGATGTTGTGACAGTCAGTCAATCCGGTGATATTTACAAAACAACCTGATGCCCAGCAGGAAAAACATTGGGAACTTCATCTGGTGAAGAAGTTTGTGTTGTGATTCAGATTTTGCAGCTGAAGCATTTTTCCCACATCAAAACTCACAGTCATGTGACAGTACCATATCACAATGACGTACTGAGACTCAGCATCTCAGAAAATGGTGCAGAGAATTTGGAAACAATTAAACAGACATTCATGGTAAACAATGCATGAAGGACAAATGTGTAATGCAGCTCAAGTGCAGGATTTGATTTTGGATTAGCAAGTCACATTAGTTTGGGCCCCGAACACTATGGGAGGTCATAAATTTCACAAAAGTGGGAAGTTGAAGTGGCTGTTTGTGAATGTTTGCAAATGCAAGAGCCCAATTTCTACCACAACAGAATTTTTTAACTCATGGAAACATAAGACAAATGCAGCCAATTTGCTCAGGGATTATGCTGAGTAATGATACTTCAGTGCAATAAACAACTACATTTAAGGTTGTAACGACACCTCATTAATTTTTACAACCTAGGGAACATTACTTGAGGAACATTCTCTGTACATGTATTACAGTTTCAACATGGAAGCCCCAACCTAGCCAACCACTGAGTGTCTGTACCATTTCAGTTTCGACCGATATTCCTTTCTCTCTTCCTCTGTACTAAATGCACTGTTTGTTCCCACTGGTTGGCTTGCTGATCACAAAACAACTCAACATTACTCATCAAATGAATATATTAGCATATCATCACAATAAGTTACATTCACAATAAAATGAAGTCAGTCTGTCAATCACTTGTTTCTTTACACCTGCACCATCTGCAGGATCTTCGTCATGTGCTCCATTGCATCCCTGAAACAAGGACAAGATGGTTAGCAGCCAGCAAGAGGGTGCACCCTGAACAGCAGGCTGCTTCAGACCTGCCAGCCAATTTGTGCCCTTACACCAATTTCACCCACATTACAAAATGTGGCCCATTACAAATATCAATGCTCTGTTTTGTTTCTTAATTTAAAAACAATGATTTTGACATGGCCATCAGGGCTCAAAAAGCCTTCCTGTCCCTGAGTGGTACTGTACTGCATATCTGGTAGAGTATAGCATACATGGTACTGTACAGAATACACAGTACTGTACAGCACACGTGGTATTGTTCAGCATACAGGGTACTGTACAGCATATGCAGTACTGTACAGTATGCATGGTACTGTACAGCATACATGGTACTGTACAGCATGCAGGGTACTGTACAACATATGTGGTATTGTTCAGCATATGGGGTATTGTACAGCATACAAAGTACTGTACAGTATGCATGGAACTGTACGGCATACGTGGTATTGTACAGCATATGGGGTACTGTACACCATATGCAGTACTGTACACTGTACTGTATAACATAATACATTTCAGCTGTGTTATTAAAATTATGACATCTTAAAAGCATGTTTCAACATAACTAACCCCATGGAGCAGAGTCCTGGAGAACTCAATACATCTCAGATAGTCACAAAATTCCCCACAGTATATGGAATCTGGACGTTCATTACCACATTCATAAAAATCCCACTGCAAGTCCCTATCCCAGGCCAGGTCAATCCAGTCCATGCCCCCATTCCTCTTCTTGAAAATTCATTTCAATATTATCCCCCCACTATGCCTAGGTCCTCCAACTTGCCATGTTCCCTCACGTTTCTCCACCAAAACCATATATACACCTCTACTCTCCCCAGTACCTATCATATGCCTCGCCCATCTAATTCTTATTGATCTGATCACCCAGATAATAATTGGTGAGGAATGGCGATCATAAAGCTCCAAATTACGCAGTTTTCTCCAGTCTCTTATCACTTGCTCCCTCTTAGTCCCCAATATCTTCCTCAGAACTCTATTCCCACTCAGCCCATATTCCTCCCTCAGTGTGACAGACCAAGTTTCACACCCATACCAAACAACAGGCAGATTTATAGTACTGAATATTTTAATCTTTATATTTTCCAATAGCTAACTGGAAGACAAAATATTCTGCACCTAACAATAACAAGCACCCCATGAGGTAAGTCTTCTATTATTTCCATCATGAGTGCATTTTTGATTTGTTAGGGTTGTTCCCAAATATTTGAACTGTTCAAGGGACTTATTACCCATCTTCATGTTGCTATTTTGTTGTGCATGCTGCTCACATGACATGAACATACACTTAGTTTTGTCAGCATTTACCTCCACACCAATTTCCTAACCAGCAATGTATAGCTTGTGTGTTTTTCTTCACAGTTTGTGTGCTTTCACCAAATATATTATCATCATCATCAGCATAAACCAAGAGCTAATGTGTACCACACAATTTCAAGCCCTCCTGGTTGGTCTGAGCCCTCCTAAAGGTATATTCTAAAGCAAAGCCTAAAACAAATAGCAATAAAGCATCTCCTTGTTTCAAAGCCTTCTGAGTAGGACACACGTCTGACAAATGCTTGTCTACCTGGACTCTACTGAGGTATCATTTAAGTGTTTCACAAACCAGTTTAATATTTAAAGTTTCATTTTAAACATAATATTTAACCTACTTATACAGTACTCAATCCAATAAATTGCACAATCAACAATAAATAACGATTTGTCATTTATCATGTCCCTTCTACATGCTTTTAGGTTTCTGGAAGGCCAACATCAGGGAGGGTGTGTACAAAGGAAATTATACACAGCATATTCTGTCAAAGATGTTCATGTGTAGGGTTTCAAAAATGTGCATGTGCAGGGTTAAAATACAACACTATCAATTAAAACTACTACAAATGTTTAAAATACAAATATTACAAATGTTTTGCATTTACTAGTAATACTTCACCTTTCATTTTCGATAAACATCTATATCCATTACTGCCATCTTCAAACACAGGGAGTGACCCCAGTATTGTCAGTTGATGTTTATGTCACAGTGGACTCCTGTACAATATTGATCACATTGTACATTAACTTCACACATGCACATCTTCCTCAGAATTGGCTGCATTGGTACTCCTTTGTATACAACCCCTCTAATGTTGGCCTGGCAGAGGCTGCCACATGTATGAGGGAGACCATAAATGGCAAATGATTATTTACTACTCCATAATACACTGGATTAAATAATATATATTCAGCCTATTGTGCAAAATATGGATCACATTAAATTTAACCTCTTTATTGCTTAAACTTATGCATAGCCCACCCTCTTCTTAAAAGAGACCGTTTTAGCCCATGTGAAACCCCTTAGGCAGATGGCACAAAACAATCAGCACAAATGTACCTGCCAGCTGGTGTCGTGACATCGAGACACTGAGTGATTGTCTTGAGCTGTGCAACAAACATGTGCAGCTGCGGCAGACATACAGAATCGCCCTGCTGTTGCGACTGGAACCACCAGCATGGGAATGTTGACACGATCTAACACAAGATATATCCAGCTGTTACCAGTCACTGTTACAAGGATTCATACCCTGGGAAATTTGGGAGGCGGTAACCGGTGTGGCGGGGATACTGTGTAAAGGGTTACTACAACAAATGCTGGCTAATGGAGCTCTGGTCTACCCAAGCCAAAGTGGAAGGTATCATGCTGAAGGCTGCATGGCACTGGGGTAGTGACAGCAGTGTTGTAAATGATCCCCATGGGGAACCAGGCCACACCCCAATGTATGTAAGGCCTTCTGTCCACATGCTGCTCCACGGATGGTAACCATATGTTTCCCCCCCCCATTTCATGGGAGAAATGGGGACTCTTGAGAGATAATAAATGAATGAATAAACTATTGGTTCTGGAGACAAAGTATCTCTCTCCACAGGGGCCCCATTGGGGGAACATGGAGAGAAGATCCTTTACTGAGGACTTTGAAAGGTGAGACTTTTATTTTCATCAGGGTATGTGCAAAAGAAGGCTCTGTAAATGAGCATCTCTCTCTATAGTGACCCCATTGCGGATCTTGGGGGTGGTTCGTTTCACAGGGACTTTGAGAGATAGATGGAGGGCTCTGGAAACACATCTCTCTCTGCGGGAGGTCTATGAGGGGAATCTGTAGGGAGGGCTACTTTACTGGGGACCCTGAATGATATGTTAAGTAAGGCTAAGGAAACAGGCATCTGTTTCAATTGGGGCCCCACTTTGGGGAACATGGAAGGGATGCTACCTTTCCAGGGACTTTGAGAGAAGGGTGAGAGAGCTTTTATTGAGAAATCCAAGAGATATGTAAAAGAAGACTCTGGAAATAGGCAACACTATCCATAGGAGTCCCACTGGGGAACCTGGAGGGGGGTTCATTTACCAGGGACTCTGAGTCAGATGGAGGGCTCTGGTAAATCTCTATGCAAGCTCTCAGCTCCTTTACTGGGGACCCTGAAGGATATATAGAGGAAGGCTCTGAAAATGAGCATCTCTCTCCAGAGGGGCCCCATGGGAGAACCTGGAGGGGGTCTTATTTACTGGGGACTTTGAGAGGCAGACAAGGAGGGCTCAACAGATGAGGACAATCTGGTACATGTTACTACCCAACACATTTGCCACATGCACATGCATTCTGTATCCAACCTTACACCTTTGTTATGTGCATTATTTAACATCACCATCAACTGCTGATGCCATTTAGCATGAGAATGGACCACTGGTGGAAATACTGTCATGGAGGTAATGAAGTACTGGGACAAAAACCTGTCCTGATGCCACTCTGCCCTCCCCAAATAACACACAGACATCCCTGGGATTGAACCTCAGCCTCCAAAGTGACAGGCCAGGGAAACATGGCATAAGCCTGATGTTACATGCCTTGTTGAACTGCTTCTATTGTTGTTCTTTACCGACCTTCCAGTATGCTGCAGCTTGGTTAATTTTGTGTAGAGGCAGAACAGCCCGCAGATGTGCACACTGTCTGTCTGTCTGCATAATGGACAATTGTCCCTGTGGAACCAACTGAATTCTTATGTACAACTGAAATGGGTGTTACTCTATAAAGGGTTAAAGGCACTTAATTTCATTTCTCTCACCATGTTGCACTTCTCTGCAGCATCAACAGGCTCACAGGTTCGCAGTGCCGCCAACAGATAACGGTTCAGCAGGGAACTTATGGCCACATCCCTCAAAACATGGTCTGCCACAACCCCCTGCCATGCTAGCAGGTTACGCAGTAATTTCACTGCAGTCCCAAACTGGCGCTGGAAGAATGCTCCACCACTTCCTCCCAGCACTCTGCAATAGGAGGCCTCTGTTAGCATTGACATTCACATCACTTATTGTAATACCATTCATGATGCTGAAGTTTCCATTCTTCATGATGCGACACTGTGTCAGTGGGTAAGCAGCTCCCGATGCTTAGAAAGACCATGGTACCTTCACCTGCAGGGTCAAGCAGACCACTACAAACCCTACAATTCTTCGAAACAATGGAAACTACTGTAAAACAAAAGCATCACATCCCAAAGAATTGGGTCCTCAGCAACAGAGCTTCAGAATGTCAAATCTCTCTCTCTCTCTCTCTCACTCACTCACTCACTCACTCACACACACACACAGTTACTTACTGCTTGGAGTATATTGGAATGAAGATGTCGTTCTCGACTGCAGACTTCATCTTTGCGATGACAGCACTGACAAGCTGTTCCAATGGTCTGCTAGATGGCAGCACTGTGGGGTATTCCTGAATGAGCCGGCTCAGCAGCCCAACCAAACGGAGTGTTTGTGATGTGGATAAGGGGTCCCATACTGCCTCTACCAGTTCTGTGGGTAACAAACCTCTTGTCACACACAACACACAGCTGTCAATACTAAACCCACAGCACATTCTGAGTCACATAAAAGGATGTTGTTTTTTAAGTCTATAGTTTCTATTTGAAAGACTTCTTATTATGCAAAGCAGATATTCAAACAAGCCAGCATACATGTGACAGTTTTACTGTATACCTCCAACTCCTAATTTTGTCAAAATCCATACAGTGGTTTGTCATGTAAACTGTACCATGACTAAGAACCTGCTGTACCCTGGTAGCTGGAAGACATGTACAATGCAAACTGCCCCATTCTCCCTTTCAACCATCCCTTCCTGGTGCAGCCCACTGATACTGTCTGCCAACACATGATCATCACTGCAACTACATCTCAAGCTACACCTCAAAATTTTTTGGCTCAGCTTGCTGTTGTGGGGTGAGTAAATCTGGTTTTCATTTCCCAGCCTCATGCCCACAGTTCCAAGAAAAATTGTGTATGATGTAAAAACACTCATATGAAATGAAGCCATCACAGTAAGCAGGCCACTTAGGTCTATGTATTTTAAGAAATGTGGTGGAAATGCAAAATGTCACTGGAAATAACAACTTATTATTCTTTTTGGAACTGTTATTACACTGTTACTCTGGTGACTGTTTTATTGTGCGTCACTTGATGCCTGACCACCTGCATGCCTGACCCCTCGCACCACATTATTTTGGCTCGAATATCATTGCCAGATGTGGGCGGAGGAGTGGAAAGACACGCACAAAGGAGACAAAACTGCGATACAACCTGTCAATAACAATCACGATGTACCAAGCACTTACGAGTCAACTTGGGTAGAAGAACCTTCTCTATTATGACAGGTACCAGCTGCAAGTCTGGATCCCGCTTCAGTCCATCCTCTGTCTCGCCCTCCTTGAGGCCATACAGAATCAGCGAGTCATACCACTTGGTACGCTCAAACTCCAGGCAGCCTTCCTGTAAAGGTCAATGTTGTCACCAAAGTGTAGCATGGCCCTGAATGTTGTGCACATGTGACAAACACCTCATTCCTTCAATCTGACAGGTTTGTTGTATTAAGCAGCCCAACACCAAAACCACCACAGATATCAGATGCCGTTTTTAAAGTAAGAGGTCTGTGTGGTTCCAAGAACTTATGACTTATGAGTAACAAAATGTGAAATTCATCCAACATACATAAAACACAATACACACTCCTTTTGGAAACTGAATGATTAAAGGACAGGCCCATCCACACAGCAAAAAACAAAAAGACAAACTGAGCTAGGCATGACTGTCACAACTGCAGGACAGTGGGGGGATGCCTATCACCAGTCATTTAGTCTCTTCCAAAATCATTAGGACATGGCATGACAAGTCCAAACAATGGCATTTAAATCAGTCACCACATAAGTTAAAAATCCCAAACACTGAAGTTCACAAACTTTGGGCATCAGCTGTCTTTTTATCCAGTGACGATGTGTGCCACTGATGCTCGGGATTAACCCACACCTCTACAGTGTGAAGCCACCACCTGACTTCATGACCATGGTTTATGAATATGTATACAAATACAGTATCAACTCACTTGTAGAGGGTTCCACATGAGCATCTTGAGACGCACGAGGGGTCCCAGTACTTTGGGCAAGCACAAATTGACATATGCCTCTCGATATGCATCTGCATCTGTGTTGCGCCAAATCTCAAACCGCGATGCAACATCACGTATCGAGCAGAACTCATCCACCACGTCAGAGAACACCAGCCGAGCATCTGACTCGATCGTATCTGCCAGCAGAAGGACAAAGCATACCTGAACGCACTTCATCACATTTATCAACAGCCTGCTTCTAACGCAAGAGTTGAGTTGCAATGGTGATGCTGTTGAGGATAAGCATTTCCTGGGATGTCACTGGGTTAGTGTTGCTGGTGTATGAAGGAACACAGTGCTTTCATCTGCAAAAGCTGAGGGGTACAAGAATGCTTCTTTCTCAAGTGTTAGACAGCAGTCCAAGAATAACAATTCTTGGACCCCTCAACCCTTGCATAATCAAGCATTACAATTGTTCCAATGTCAGGAAATGCCAACAGAGTGACAAAGCATCACATCCCACAAGATCCAAATCCTCTGACCCTTGAGTTTCTCTCACACAGGTTCCATTACCAGTACCTTATGTCCACTTAAGTTGCAACACACAATATAACACCCCTTCCCACTTCATGAAGGTTCAAATCTTGGCTCAGAAACCACATAACCTGAGATTCTGCATAGCTCTCCTCGGTTCCTCTACATGAATTACGGGACAGTACCTCAAATTAAGTCACACCCTCTTCTTTCAATTCACTTTTCGCTGACCATCCTCTCATTTGACAGTACAGTCAGAGCTGTCAACAACATGAATGTATGAACTTTACTTCCCCACATATGAATATATATGCCTTATGAATCCTGGCACGGCAAGAGATGTTTCTCTTCTCCATAATGTCCAGACCAGCTCTGAAGCACACCAAACGCCCTATTCAATACATACTGGACACTGCATTACAGCAGCTGGTGCATGATGCTGATCAACACCATCTGGCACCAACATTAAGAATGCATACAGCCATACCTCTTCTCCCCATGCATGCCTTCACAGCATGCAAAGGAAAATTTTATCTTATTACCCTTTTACGAGTTAATGTCTAAGCCACACAATCAACTGCAGTCACCTGCAGCAAGACACAGTGAAGCATTCTGCCAACTTTACCTTTCTGGTTCCGGAAAGCCGTGGCTTCAAGCTCTGTCATCTCATCATCACTAGACATTCCATCTACATGCCTGACAGTGCTACCACTCTTCATTTCTCGAGCCCTCCGCCGCCTGGTGCGTCGACCTTCCCGTTCTGCTGCTCGTCTTGCATGAGCCTCTTCTTCCTCACGGCTGCGCTTCGGGCCAGATGGTGGACATGTCCCTACACAGAAGATGCAACAGTTACTCACTGCAGTGTACATTTTGCATGTCATCCAGACTGACAGTTCACATGCCATCATTGTGTAAGTCTGCTCCTGGATTTCTTCCCGTGTCCATACTAAAGTGTCAAACCAGATGGTCGCATACAATTTGATTTTCAACAGGAAATGTATATAAGGAAATTAGCAGCACATCCAAACAGTGAAAACCGTGGAGGAGAATCCATCTTCAGAAGCTGTAAACTGCACTGCCTGTTACAGAACCCAGAGGTTCAGTGCAAGTTAACAAGCACACACAACCGTTAACAATCCTCTGTCAGATGAATCCAGTTTACACCCTAAAACCCACATGCTCTGTGTGATAAGCCAACAGCCTCATACACAATGCTGTCAACAATACTTACTGACACTGTTCACATCCACCCTCCACATGCCATGCCATGGTGCAACAGGACCCACTGAGGACATTAGGAACAGTACAGGTAAAGTTCATCCTGTGACCTGCCATGACGGCACAGACGAGAAGAGTTGTAGCTCTACTCTTTCTTTAACCTTGGCACTAAATAGCAGATGGGTGGTTAACGTCATGCCTCGGCCAATTTAGCCTCTGGAATAAACTGATACCCTTCGTATAGGATGTTGGGAGAACCCCATGGTTTCGAGCCCCAGACTGTCCAGCCCACAGTGAGTAACTACACAAACTGCACTATCCCATAACACCACTAATCTCAGTAAATAATAATAAATGACGAGGATCCAGTTCGTCTGGAATATGACACTATATCACTGGGTGAGTGGTTCCCTGTGTGTTTAAGGTATGTCCTATGTGCCTACAACCAGTGTGCACACCCTTGCACACATTTCTTGTTTCTGTACCTGTGCAGAGGCAACAGGCCAGTAGCCAGCAACACACAGGGTGTTTCTGCTGCAGAACTGTTTAAGGGGCAGACGCAGCACAGCAAAAATAATGAATTTATAAGACAATTACCAAAACCTTCAGAAACCAGAGCCTCTATTATGGCAAATTTGGTGCCAGTAGGGCCACTCCAGTAACCAGGACACAGTGCATGAACAAGCTGAGTCACTTACAATCTATGACACAAGACAGCCCCATCGATACACAAGTGTTTGTCCACACAAGTGAATGGGCTTGAGGAATCACGTGCACAAACATGCACGCTGGATGCTGCTGCATGCAAGACACAGCCTAAGGCCCCAGGATTCTTCAAACATCAGGAAAAACTGACACAAGACGCAGCAGTGTCACATGCCAAAACAACTCAATCCTCAGCAATATTGCTGTGAGAACCGCCATCACGCAATCAGTAATGTTCGTCCCTCCTTAGTCTCACTGCCAGCATGCTGCAGGAAGCTCACAGTCTGTATGGCTAACAGAGCAACAAACAACTGTATCAACAACGGTCAACAAAGTAACAGAAATAATTTTATTAGCGCAACGAACATTTACTATGAAAATAACATCTGCTGCCCACGGACAATGTCGACTGTACCCCTTCTTCAGAAAACTTGCACTTCTGTGTCTGCAGCCTTATGGAGGTCAATGAACCAACCAACAGTCATCTCACTGTGACAGTTTTGAGGTTCTCGTAATAGTGTAACTGACTATTGCAGTCTTCAAAGATGTGACGCGTTGTTGAATGGGCAGTTCCCAACATTTCAAGGGAATATAGTGCTTTTCTCTGCAGTATCAAATGGTTGGACCTTATGGACCTCTAACACCAGAATCATTATCTCAAATTCTGCTAACCTCAAGGCTCATTTCACTCCCATTCCCACAAAACAATTTAAGTTGCCTCAACATCAGATGTTCTCACAAACTGCCATCTACAAATGACAACTGATGACATATCAGCCATTCCACACCAAATGGAATGGAAGGCACCTAGTTTCACAACATAACACTTCAATATTACGAAGTGGGAAAATAAATCAGACAAAATACATCTGTAATGCTACAATTCACTCATGACTTCAAAACAGCCATACACGTGACACTAATCAAGTGGGAGGGTTATGATGAATGGCTGGATGCAGTTGGGAATGCTTTCAGAAGTGTGCAAATTAGGATAAAAAAGCATGTAGTCCTCTCCCACTGTCACTCAGCCAGGTGACAAGCCCAGCCCAGGGTCCGAGATACTGACTGGTTGCCATGGACGGTGCGAGCTCTTCTGCTTGATCCCGCACATCCTGACGTCGCCGCTCCATCAGCTCGTCTGCACGCCGCTTCAACAGGCTTAGAACTCGCTGCTCCAATGCCGCAATAACAGGCACCTGGGAGGGACAAACAAACCAGAACGATCACACTCTGCAGACGTGACCACCCCACCATGACAGATGGAGCGGCAA
>Ga0209755_10005754_pt1 | contig 13968 bp, 7 predicted proteins | sample TergutCo191P1_FD_187301 | JGI IMG/M metagenome (GOLD analysis project Ga0209755, IMG submission 187301) | Cornitermes sp. P1 segment gut microbial communities from Petit-Saut dam, French Guiana - Co191P1 (SPAdes) (version 2) | ecosystem: Host-associated > Arthropoda: Insects > Digestive system >... | reverse complement strand
GACTGATCAGCACCCCCTCGTAGTTACTGTATCACTCTGCACCGTGATTGAAGCCTCTTAATGTTTGGAAGCGATGGCTATGATGTAGCATTGCTAGTTACGTGGAATGCTGCTATACAACACAATGAAACTTTAAACTTAATTACGAAGCACAAATAACAAAACGGAAAAGATTATATTTCCTAAAAGCTATTTCAGGTAAGGCTGTGTGTTTGCAGTACTTTTAAATTGTAACTCTTTACCTATAAACTTTTCTCTTCTTACATATGGTATGTGATTTACTCACGAAAGGCAAAGACCCGATCAAATAATTACTTCTATTTAAACAAGCGAGGTGTGCTCATACAGTTCGCCATTTGCTAGCGAGTGCGGTATCTTGTTTGTCAGTGTCCGGATTTTACATAGAATCATGTAACTTGGAGAACAAGGAAGAGAGCATTAAACAACGGTAACCGATCCGCGACCTCATTACTGTTTAGACTACAGGCACTACAGTGATGTAGGAAACGTTGCTGGCCTGAGCATGGCGAACGGCATTGGCTGCTACAAAGGTTAGCTGTACGATCGCAAGGATCGTGTGTTTCGTCATACACTTTGCAATCGCCTGTGTTTTTACAGAATTGGTGACATCACTGAAGTGTAATGTTTATGTAGGTGGCTGTGTACGTTTTGAATGTTTGCTCATGGCCATTGTTTTCCATGACATGTCTAGAGTTGTACAGTACTTCTTCAGTATGACTGGTGTGGCCCTTCGGCATTTCTTATCCTGAATTAACTTATAAATCATAAACCTTTTATTCTCCGTCTGTGGATCGGCCCCCTGCGAAACGTCTACATACACAAGACATCACCAGCGCGTGTGAAATGGAGATACGGCCTTATCTCCTTGTCGTTTCGAACAATCGATCCCAGTGTTCGACGGTCGAAGACATTACGTATTAATGGAACATAAAACTAATTTAATCGGCTTCTGCTGCACGTAATTAGGAACAGGGAGGCTGGGCTGATTCTTTTCTGGCTAACCGAAAGGCTTTATAATTTCATAAAAGTTTTAATCAGTTGGTTTTGTGTATGCCCGTTCATCTACCAGTAACATTTCATGTACGCTTATTTTATTTGTACGCAAAAACCGTGTCCGTTTCACAATGTAGTATCTGTAATTTAAACATTTTAATGTGCTTTTAGTTTGAAGGTTTTATAAATATATCTGCGTATAGACCTGTGTATGACAAAATAATTAACTTACGTAGTAGAAATTTAGATTCTCCGTCATATAAACTTACAGTTGCTTAGCGAATTCATCGAAATATGACACGGTGGTCACATGCGTCAGACGTTTCGTACCGGAAATGTCAGTACTTTGTCAAAATCCTTAAACCGTTCCATACCATCGAGAAAGTTTTGTTTTGGCACTTTGTAAATGTTTATCGAAATAGCGTGGAACCCCTCATGTAATTTTTTTTTTAATATCCTGCTGGAAACGTGGCGTTTTCTTATGCAGAAGTTTATCCCGTACTAGTTTACAAGGAACAGGATTAAGCATTGTGCTTCAAGGGCTGGTGCTTATGGTTTGGGCAGTGCGTTTGTTTTTATCTGTTTTCACTTTGCGGTCGCTGGTGTCGCCCATCTTTTGTCCTTCCCCAAGCTTGTTCGCCTGCGTTCTCGGAATGCTGTTATCGATTGTTAGATGTGTAGACTCAACTTGTCATCATCGCGCCGTGTCGAAGCTTGGAGCATTCTTCCCTGTGTTTTGATGAGTGAGACAGGCAAAAACGACTCCCATTACACTTGACGCATGTGAGGCTATGTTGTTATTACTGCTGATTAGTGTTTTGTGATGTGATGGGGGTTCCTTGACTGTGTTGTTGGCCCTCTTTTGGAATTATGAGTAATGCAGTTTGTTGTTTCTGTAAGTATTGGGCCCAGGACTGGTGGTACGGCATGCTGATTTTTCTAAAAGTTACCGATCGTGGTTAAAGTCGATTTAACATTCTCTTACGATTCTTACACAGTGATGTGTGATTATCGCTAACTGAAAGAGAATGCTGGTTTTTCATCTCGATAATAGTCGTCATGAGGACAGTCTTGTTATTATCGTGCCTGTGAGTGAACATGAAACTCGTACAGAATTCGGCGTTTTTTTGTAGTGTGGTTTGTTTCACAAACATGCCATTCTGTATCTGGAGTTAAATAACTGTGTCTGCCAAATTCTGCTGCTGCATGCTATGTGGTCTGATATATTGTATTTCCGAGACTTGTAGTAACAACTGATCGCAACTGGTTTTATCCTACTCTCATATTTCTACTTTATAATTTCTCACGTTCTGAGCCGACAGTTTAAACAACAGCAAAAAAATCTGTTCGTAATGGAGATCTTATGTTTCAGTGTCTCCAGGTGTATTGCAATTCTATAACGTACGCAAACAACACTTTATTCAGAGCTCACATTCTTAGTTCATAATAATATTTAAATTTTATAACAGGCAATAGGATACGAGTGTGCAGATACATTATGTTTAAAACAGATAACTATTCGAATATTGGAATGGATTTCTGCCACATTATATGTATATCATAGACTAAACTTCATTAAATATATTTTATACTTGTTTCTTTTTAAAGAGACAATACCTGTTGAAACAAGAACGGCTTACTTCTTGTATCACACACTGCGCACTACGAAAATTCGTGGGCTGTTGTCATCTTACATAAGAGTTAAGGTACTGCAAGATATTAATAATTTAAGTATTGTACTTCCCATAAGAAAAATACTGTGTATTTATGCACGCTTTCAGGCGCGTTTGTAACCTATCAGAATGCTTGTCAAATTAGTTCCGCCAGTCTGTCACATGAACGACTTGAGAAACACTGAACGGATTGGATATTGGAAAGTTTCATTAAGACCTGTCGACGTATTTCGCCGTTGATTATAATTGGACAAATTGACAGTGCTTAACATGTTGCGTGCCATCCTACTCGTATCTAGAGCGTAACTCGCTAAATATTGATTGTGGCAAAAAAAAAAGTGTTAACCACACATTTATGATCTTGTGCAGGGGTGCACAAGTGTCCTGCGCCAGGTCACCGTGGCGACTAAATTTTTTTTACCGTGGCGCCTAATATTCATGGTCCTTAAGTATGGAGCGTGTTAATGTAGCCTATCTAGCGCCTAGAATTTAGAGGTGGTTCCTAGATTTCTGGAAAATTTGTGCACCCCTGGTCTTTTGAACACACGCGAAGATTGCCGAGTAATAAAAAAAGGCTTTTGGAACACACGCGAACATTACCGAACGCTCGTACTATCGAAAACAATTACATGAAGCTTCATCCTGCCTAAATTTACAGGACTGCACGCATACTAACATACATTTAATTAAAATATAATTGATCATGCTACTTACTCTCGATAGTCATAAGCGATTCAACGCGGACAGTGCCATAGTTGTAATTAAAAGTAACAAATCACTTTCGTGTCCTTTATAGTTCGCATAGTGCCAGAATTGATGTGTTTGTTGAGTTACCCCGTGGAAAGTCACATTTAAAATACATTTGTCGGCCATTTTTCTGAAGCCTATTCTACGCCAGTTACAGGAGTTTTAATAGGCATCGTTTGAAAGGTAAAGTTTGCCGTAGAACGGTCCACGAAGACCCAGAGGGGGAGTAGAGTTATAGCTCTACTCTTTCTTTAAACTCGGTGCTAGATCGGGGTGGGTGGTCAACGCCACGCACTGGCCGCTTTACACCCGGTAAAGAGAGCCAGTACCCCTTGTACAGGGGCTTGGTTGGACCCCAAGTCCGGTCTTGGCAGACGCGGAAAATCTCGTCCTCGCCGGCATTCGATCCCCGGACCGTCAATCCCGTAGCGAATCGCTATAGCGACAACGCTTTCCCGCTCCAAGGCATTATCTAGTTTTAAAATCTAGACCCAAAAAAATGAGAGCGCCCGAATTGTAACGCAATGCTTGGCTTTCCTAACCTGTTATAAATATGTTTTTATTGAGCGAATAAACTATTACGGGGGACGTTGTAAATGCACATATAAGAAACTGAATATACGCCGTGTCTTATTTGCACAGCGAATTACAAATAAACATGTGACTATTGTGATTCGCTGTGCTTATTGCGGACTTCGAACGGTGAACTGAATGCGGAAAGTCTTGGTCACAGAGGAATAACAAAAATAAATACATAATACGATGACTCATAATATTAATTTCTGCCAATAACTAAGATAAATTTTCTGATGTATCTAGAAAATATTTGTCATTATATAACTATACAGGTTGTGCCTATTATCATCAGTGGGTTACAAGCAGCTCTTCCTTTTTAATAGTCCAGTTGTTAAGTCACCAGAAAAAGTAAGGGACAGCAAGAAGAACCAAGGTTTTGTGAAACGTAGTTGATAATTAAATTAATCGAGGATTATCGTCACCCTTTATCTTTTGCAACCCCTATTGCAAGTGGGTGCACTTGCACTTAAACTACTTTTTTATCGTGTAGTACGCAGTTACCTATGGTCTGCCATGATACTAATACAGTTTTAGCACATCCTGGCAAAAGTGCCAGTTTTTGTCCGACCAGTAAGCAGTGTGTGTATGTAATCTTTTTCTAACTTGGTGGTATTTTTCTATCTAATTTCCGGTGCCACCGCTCGCTCGTTTCCTGGAACCGGACTGGGATGTGACATATCTTTGTGGTGAACTGTTCAGCAGTAAGTACCAGTTACTGATTAACTTAGCATGTATCAGAGTGAATGTGTCTGTCTGATTGTGTGTGTATTTACGCGCCAGAGGCTGGACTGATCAGTACAGGATTCACCCGTTTTCTCCAAGTGCCTCGTTTTATGAACTTGTGTATATACGGAATTGTAACAAACGGTTTAGTGTCTGATATGTCACACGCGCTTAGTAATCGGATGCCTTGTGTTAGTAGTGTTTCGTCGGTTCTGTAGGGGAAAGTCGCCTATTATGGGGAGGTTTCCCAATATGGGGAAGTGCATTATTTCATACCAGGGGGTTCTGCGCTCTGAGCTTAAGAATGTAAATCATTAAGCAGAGTGGTTATTAATTGTAATCATATTATAAACGGTCAGTTGCTGAAGACTTCGGGTACTGACTGGGTGTTTTTGTTTTTGTGCGTTGGGAAATTTTTGCTTGTCCCTAGTCTGTGACCCATAAGCCGTTGAAGGTAAGCTATAATCGTAAGGTTCGGCATCCCCATTGTGTTTATAATTAAACTAGATTGGAGTGTATGTATTTGTCTAACACAACTATATGATGGTAGAGATATGTATATAATTTATTACATAAAGAACAACTGCATGTTTCGGCACTTTACATTGGCCATCTTCAGGTTGAGAAATGAAAAAAAATCTTAGTAAGCAGCTGTACTCGACTTATGAGGGTTTATAGAGTGGGAAGGTGAAGTGGGTGCGAGATCTCGCATGTATTATGTAGGATGGGTGATGTGGGTACATGGGTTCTACTATTATATGCTATTCTAGGTTAATATAGTTGGATCTGTGGTATCATCTTATGTTTGTAGAGATTATATGTACATGTGCACTTAGCTTATAAATACACAGTGTGCAATTTTTATATAAATGTAGTTTCTATAGTTATAGTGGGTTCGTTGATCTAGTGTGTGGATTAATAGCATTGGCTGGTCGTCTCGCTATGAATCCACACACCACACAGCACAACTACCATCCGACCCTCAGAACTGTAAGTATACCGCATATAATCAGCCACTTTATACTTGTTCTATATGATAACGGTAATATGAACACAGCCACTAAAATGATCACCCTATATTCTCCACAGGTAGATCCACACTACGAATGACCGATACTAAAACGCGCCGAATTACCAACTGACACATACTTCACACAAAGCTATTCTTCTAAGGATCGTCCAATCTGCCATTCATCACTGTTACACACATAGACAGTTGGACCGTCTGAAGCCCTGTTTCTTTGAACGTTTCAACTAGAACACGCATGACTCAACGACACCAGAAGAGAAACATCTAAACGTAACACTTCAATATTACTGTAATTTAATTTAATTTGCTTGTACGAGTATGTTGTTTTTCCAAATCATTGTTTGCTAATTTACTTCCCTTACTCAACTTACCTTTATTCCATCCTATAATAGTTTTACTTCAGATAATGAACTGACAAATTATGAAAATCAAACTTGATGTATCATAATAGTAAATATAGTAACAAAGTGATTAGATAATTGAACCCACTATAACTATAGAAACTACATTTATATAAAAATTGCACACTGTGTATTTATAAGCTAAGTGCCCATGTACATATAATCTCTACAAACATAAGATGATACCATAGATCCAACTATATTAACCTAGAATAACATAATAGCAGAACCCATGTACCCACACCACCCATCCTACATAACACATGCGAGATCTCGTACCCACTTCACCTCTTACCTCCCCACTCTATACAACCCACACAAGTCGAGTATAATTGCTTACTAAGTTTTTTCATTTCTCAACGTGAAGATGGCCAATATAAAGTGCCGAAATATGTAGTTGTTCTTTATGTAATAAATTTTATACACATCTCTACCATCATATAGTTAGACATATACATACACTCCAATCTAGTTTAAGGTAAGCTATTTTTCTAAATTAGTTCAGTGTTCAGTACTCTGTTAAGTGTAATCTTAAACCCTTGCTGTATTTCGTAGGTACAATTTTAGGTCCTTCTGTTTCGTTCACCCATTTTCTCAAGCACCCGATTTCGTCCATGATGGGGATGTCTGAAGAGCCTAATATGGGGCTCCCCATGTTAGGAAGTCAGTAACTTGTGAATTATTCATTCTGGGTTACATAAAATTACAGATGACTCGAAGGAAAAAAATGGGACCCCAAAATGATGAAGGCAACTATTGAGAGTCTAAGGAAAAGGGATATGGGCAGCTGCAAGGCGCCCCGAGTTTCCAACGTACCACAAACAACACTACAGCGTTATGTTAAAGAACGGCAGAAAAGCTCAAGTGAAGCAATACAACAAAACTAAGTAGAAAGCAACTTCTTCCTTGTGAAGTAGAAAATGATCTGTCTGAGCACTTGCTTGTGATGCAAAGAAAGTTTTTGGGCTTGACAATGGCGGACGTCATGCATCTCGCTTACCAACTTGCTGTAAGAAACGGAATTAAAAAAAACAATTTTGCAAGAGAAATTAAAAGACTGGAAGTAAGTGGTTGAAAAATTTCCTACTTCGTCATCAAGAAATTTCAGTCACAACCACTGAAAGTCTTCACTCTCAAGAGCGAGGGGGTTGCACTCCTGCATCAGTAGCTCAGTTTTTTTTGTCTATGAACCCGCTATGTACACCATTCAACATAATCCTGCAAAACTTTACCTTTGCGACGAAACTGGCATCACTATTGTACAGCACAAACACGAAAATATTAGGATTGGAAGGCAACCGTCAGATATCTTCTGTTATATCCGCAGATCGGGGAACTTTTGTGACAGTCGCCGCCTGTTTGAGTCCAACTGGATACACCATTCCTCCGTTACTTGTATTTCCAAGAAAATGTGTGCAACATAAACTGATGAATGGCACACCGCATGGTTCAATCCACGCGCGTCATTTCTCAGGTTGGATACAGAGCGAGATTTTCGCCCATTGGTTTCTTCATTCCATCAAACATACAAAGCCAACAAAATAAGATCCTGTTATCGTAGTACCGGACGGGCACTATACACACGCAAGGAACCTAGAGGTCATTACTTTAGCTCGAGAGAATCATGTTGGCATCATTTGCCTCCCACTTCACAACAGTTACAAAATGCTACGCTTAGATGAAGCTTTCATAGGCCCCCTTAAAACATTCTACTGCCAAAAAATTGAAAAATAGCCCCGTTCAAACCCATGGCAAGTCGTCACCTTCTACCAAATCGGCGAACAATTCGGCAATACATAACATCGAGCTGCAACAGGCGAGATAGCGGCTATTGGTTTCCGGGCGACAGGACTTTTTCCTTGTGACAAGAACATCTTCAAACCACACGATTTCCCTCTAGCCACAGAGGACACACAGGTGCTGCTCCTGTGAACCATCCTGGTTTGGTGAATGCCATCATTCAGTTCTGTTTATTTTTCGCCGTTAACTTCTGCTGAGGCTCTCCGAGCATCATATATCAGCCCTGTGCCAGCCTGAACCTACAGCCAAATACTCGTGGTGGAACAGGAAAGAAAATATCGAATTCACCTTACAGAAAATTTGTTGGGGAACTCAGGAAAAGAAATCAAACAGGCCACTAAATCCAAAACCAATCGGTTTGCGTCGAATGCTGTTCTTGGTCCTTCAAAAAGACAGAAGAGAGGGTTTGCCGGGATCCCACTCAGTCTGACACTTCATAAGATTCGAACACTGACCTAGCTGTTCCTTTCGCTGACGATTCGACCGAAGACTGTGTACTGCACTGGTCGTTTCTCTGAATACCACACTGGAGAAGAGTAGGTACGATGTGCAAAATATTTCAGATGGGCGCACACACTGTGTGCGGGTATGAAGGAAGATTTTGTTTGTGAGCCTTTTCCGGGACAAACATTGTTTTGTTCTTGGTTTGTATCCTTTGTATTTGTAGTTGTTTAAGTTCTGCAACTATTCTTTGTGATTTCTGTGTAAATTATTCACCTCCCCAAATTAAGAACACGTGTGCGCCTAAGTAGGAGATATGAAGCTTTTAAGGAAACAAATTTTACACACTTTTTTCTTTTCCTAATTTACGGTGTTTGTGTAACAACTGTTTCTTCATTAAACATATAAAGTTATGCTTGTGCTTTGAAAAGTTTTACGACTTTTTCCTAAGTTTAATAGTTTTTAAAAAACCTTCCCATAATAGGCGACTTTCCCCTATGAAAATAAGAGTTTATGTGGATGTCCATTGTGTGCGTATGGTCAGGGAGAAGTTTTGAAACGTCACTCTGTTCGCTGATTGTATACATAGGCAGTGACTGCAAATCAATATATTACCGCACTTTTTTTCTCTGTGAGGGAGTGACTTGACATTTGCAATAGCGAAAAGATCTGTTAGCCTCGTAGTTTTGCTTTATGAATCGGTTAGTTGGAAAAAGCAATATGCCCATTTTGCAGTCATGTTCTTTTATCAACTAATTCGGAGCTTATTTAACTGAACGACAAATGGGATATTGTGTAAGGAAAGGTTGTATGCGGACTTGCACATTTAAGAAGCAGGGAAGGCAAGAAGGCAACAATCAGTACGATAGAATTGATTTTGTTTAATTAAGAGTTAAAGACAATTTAACAATAAAAGTCCAATATACTGCCGCCAAACACAACTATATTATTCACAGCAATCAGCTACATGTTTCGGCTTGTAATAAAGCCATAATCTGGTTGCATATAAGAATCACAAAGTTAATGTCAACTATTGTAGTACATGCAAGTCAAGATCTTAACTAGTTACGTCAGTTAAAATTGTTAACGTGAATTTTAATCCGTTCATAAATTAAAATGTAACATGTTAAGATCCTGACTTCCATATGCTACAGTTATGATTTTATCTTCGTGATTCTTATGTGCAGCCTGATGATGGCTTTGTTACAAGCCGAAACATGAAGCTAATTATTGTGAATAATACAAAGTTGTGCTTGAAGTATATTAGTATTTTATTGTCATAGTATACACCGCGTGGTGAACAACTTCGAAGTTTGACAGTTTGACTTTGGGCCGAATAAGGAATTATCGACGCAGAACGATCGTGTTCGTAAACAGGGTCATCTTCATCACCGTCTTCAGGATTGAGATTATTGAAACCTGTTGCTGGTATTATAAAAATTCATTCCAGCGTTTCAGACGTTTTCCTAAATTTCTTTCCCTCTTGGTTGGCATATTAGAACTTTTTCTTTTTTTAGTTGAGTCATACGTTTATGAACGGATTTTTCTGAAACTGCATTTTAGCAATAATGGGCTGTATCAGTGTTTTCGATTAAACGTTTGCATGTGCTAATGTCTCGTTACAAAACGGCACTCCTGTGTGTATCTGTTGTTGGTAATACATTGAAGGAAACTTTCGTGTTTATTATTATTATCATCATCATCGTCATTTCCTTTATGCAGGGTATTTATACTTATATTCCTGGGACAAACTATGTCCCTAGTGAATACAGTGTTGCAGCTATTCTGTTGTTACTATCATGGTGCTTATATCATTAGTTTCAGTGTTGAATCTATTGTACTTTTACGTTAGTACTTTCCGAAGCATGTGTGCAGTGCCCAATATGGCTGTTTTCTGTAGTTCCTTGGCTTCATGTTTTCCTGGTATGTTGCTCACGTATTTTCTGAATGACTTTGAAATAGTCTTTGTCACCCCTATTATTACTGGTGTCACCTTTGTTTCTACATTCCACATGCGCTGTATTTCTATTTTAAGGTCTTTATATTCTAGAATCTTCTCGGTTTCCTTTTAAATCGCATTTCTGTCTATTATTATTATTATTATTATTATTATTCTTTTGTGCCATGTTCAGTTTAAACCGTTTAGTGTGAGCAACGTACGTGTTTTCCTTTTATGAAGAGGGGCGTGGGGAACTGATACACAAGTGCATGATTTTGAACGAAGCTGGATGGATGTATGCCAGTTGTCAGTATAGATCACGAAAGTAGTCACAATGCCAGTGTCTCGGCTGCCCCCGACAAGATTTGTGGTGGGACAAAAAGCGGCTCGGGGCCAACAGAATCAGCAGCAACAGTCCGATCAGGTAACACGAGTAACTCATTCATCGCTTTAAGACGACTTCTAGGAATAATGCCTTTTCACATTAACCGTGTCTGCTCCTTTTGTTTTTATATTTCCTTGACAACCCACGAGTTTATTGTCGAAAAACCACAGATATACTTAAAAAGAAATCCGTCGTATAATGGCTTCGGCGATCACTCACTGGCGGTTTCTGTCCGCAAAAACCCGGATACTATACCATGGCTGTCTGTGTAGGATTCGTGGTGGAATGGCACCGGGACATATTTTTCTCACTTTCGGGTTTCTCGTTTCATTTTGATTCCATCACTGCTCCACGTTCATATTCATCATCGATACTGTGTAGACATAGGTAGTGACAGAGTAGCTGAATCAGCTACAAATGAATGAAATGTATAAAGATTGCAGGAAAGGTTTGATTTAAGGTTAAGGAAACGCATTCTGAAAATTACTAACATGAAATTCTAAAATGTACACGTGTAAAAGTCTGATAGCAAGTATGGATGTGAAACCTTGGTATAAGACAGTCATGAACAGCAATTAAGAGTGTCTGAAAGAAGGAAAGTAATGAGGAAGATATAGGCCTAGTGAAAATCATGATGGGGGTTGGAGAATGAGAACTAATGACGGAATAGATTTGCTCATCAAACTTTCAGGTTAGTTAGATATATAAACGCACAGGTAATAATATGGATTGGACATGTTTTAAGAATAGCTAAACAAAGGACTGTGAAAAGAATAACAGAGTGGAGACCAATTGCAGTAAGGTTAAGACGGGAAGATGATGTCAGAGTGGATCTGGGAAAAATAAAGTTTCATATTTGGATTAAGGTGGCTGTGGATAGAGAAGCATTGAATGGAGGTGTTGAGCAGGCCAAACTCACAAAGAGTTGCAGCGCCTAGAGAAGTAAAAAAAAAAAAATCTGATCTGTAGGGAATGGTGTTCATACATTATGTACTGTTATTTTATTTTCAGCATCTGCAGAGCTCAGGAGATGGATTGAAACTTGGCTTATTTTCAGGTTAGAAATTCATTAAAACGTAAATGTGAGAATAATGCTAAAATAGATCTTACGGACTGTGAAAGTGTGAACTGGTTTGCAGTATCTGAATTTCTTGTCTGATTTTTAGTTTTGTGGTGATAGGGGATGTGCGGATCGATGACGGCCTGGAATTTATTGAACAGCTGAGTGACTACACTACGTGGGTTACACTACAAGCAACTGAACAACACGCGTAGAATTTAAGAGTGTATTTTTCGGCTCGTATTTCATGAACCTGCTGCACTTGTTTCACGGATCGTATATAATTATCTTGCCAGATCGCTTTCAGTTGAAGGTGGGTCCTAACCTGATAGGGTGTGGACACTTGTCCGGTTTATGGATGGGTCAAAAAATTTCTCGTTGTGGCAAGAGGAGCAAACCAAGTTTCGGATGTTGACGACATACGGCAATGTTCTAAGCAGCGTAATGTAGCTTAGGCCATTTTACTGTATAGTGGAGAATATAAATAGAAAGTGTAAGAGGAGAAACATGCATACATTTTTCGGACACTCAAGCTGCACGAAAAGCACTTGACTCCTTTCCAGATGAACTGTTAGGGCCGGTTTGGAGTCCCTGACGTACTGGGAAAACGTAACAGGATATAATACGGAGTATAGGTACGGCAGCACAAGAGGACATCAGGCAAAGAACTGGCCGGTTTGTTGACATGTCAGGGATATGAAACTCCATTCGCAGGTTCGGAGGCGGCGTGTAGCTTCTTTGACGGGGATGTCTCGTGACTGTAGTTTGTTTAAAGCCGCTGTTCAGTAACACTGACTATGCAGTGTTGAGTGATTGTATTAGTGTCATTGGCGAATTTAAAGGGACGTGATAAGAAATAACCGTGACCCGTGGCAGCTATTGTCGAGGCATTTGCTTGGAGAGACTGACTATAACCACGAATACCCGGATAATTATGCCACGTCTAAATGATTGGTAATGAAGCTATCATACCGGGCATAAGGTACTGGAGAACCGCGTGTGTTCAAAAATTATCAGGGACGTTGTAGCTGGTATGAGGTATTTCGTACTTGTATAAACAGAGCTGGGAAATTACAGAGGCTTAGCGGAGCTACAAGCACGTGGTAATCGTGATTAGTGTTTGGGTATTGTCGTCTTGGGCTTGTTCATACCTTAGCGTTTAGTAAACAGTCTGTGTCATCCTCAGGTGAAAGTGGGTGGTGGGGGGAGATGGACGTAACCGGGTGAGCCCGTTTGGGGTGTTTAGTCCCAATAACTGAACTGATCCAATGAGGTGTTAAGGTAATTATGAAATAGAATTTCATGTGCTTTGGTATTGCTAATTACTGTCACTTCATAGTCGCTTGTTGAGTCGTAGTAACCAACAGTATTCCGAGTGTAGTACAGTTCAGATCGAAGGGTTGCTGGTGTTATAGATGAATATGACATACAGCATGCAGTTATTTGTAGCAGTTCAAGGAAGGTCGGACGTTCACATCATTCAATTTCAATCCTAATTCTTTATTTCGTATTTATAAACCGTGTAATTACGGCCCTGCTTTGTTGAAATGGCTGTGCCGTCTGTAGGAGTCTGGTGTTTTTTTGTTTACCGTCTCTCTCTCTCTCTCTCTCTCTCTCTCTCCAGATGTCATTGTTGTGCCGTAATTGCATATAACACTGTTGTAGCTATCTGCATAAATGAGTACAGAACAAAGAGCCAAACAGCTGTATTAACAGACTAAAGTAATACGTGTTATGACGAGGTTGCAAGGCTGTTTGCGTGGATACCCACTCCTACGTATCCTCTGTTGAGCAGAATCGAGTGGCCCTAGCGTTGTCGGTGTGGGAGGTTCTTTTAAAATTTCCACTGTATTCAGTTCCAGACGGTGCACTTCTATTTACCACTGCTAGCACGACTGTTGTATGCTATTTGTCAATTAAAATACTTTTTAGAGAAATTTTGTGGGCCAGGGGGAATTTATTAAAACATACAAATTTATTTCTACGGAAGGAATGTGTGCATATAGCTTGTTAGTAAGAAATGCTATATAACGAATGATTAAGAACGCTATATAATGAATATCAGATGCCAAAAAGAATGCTGAAGGAGAGATTACTCTCCTAAATGAGGAATGGACGACCACGTACCAATTGGTTGGACAGTGTGGTGATGAGGGCCAGAGGCTGGAGAGGAAGAGTA
>Ga0209755_10005753_pt1 | contig 13968 bp, 13 predicted proteins | sample TergutCo191P1_FD_187301 | JGI IMG/M metagenome (GOLD analysis project Ga0209755, IMG submission 187301) | Cornitermes sp. P1 segment gut microbial communities from Petit-Saut dam, French Guiana - Co191P1 (SPAdes) (version 2) | ecosystem: Host-associated > Arthropoda: Insects > Digestive system... | reverse complement strand
TCTTAAAAAAGAAAAGTCTGTTTTAGTGACAAATACTGTAACGGTGAGTGCGGCAAAAATTGTGCATGTAGCGATGAATGCCGGTATCAAAACATTGTCCATAGCCATCTGCACGCCGCCGGAATAAGCGATGACAATGCCGATCAGCGGAGTGAATATCAATGAGTAGGCGAGTATATAAATTCCCAGCCCCAGATACTGTTTTTCTTTTTCTTCGGCGAATGTCAATTTTCCACCGAAATAAGATGCCACCCAAAATATAGCCAGCACCACAAGCCAGCTAACATTTGCTATGGCATTGATCAAACTGTAAGCAATGCCGGTTTGAAACATTCCGAAAACGGTTACCATCCAGATCAGAAAAGAGAATCCGGTGGTGAGGTAAGTTTTGCGGTAGAAATTAGCCTGTTCAACAGATGGGGCGTTTTCAACCCTCTGAAACGGACTGGCATAAGTAGTAGCTTCTTGCATAATGAACTCCTTTTTTAGGTAATTTAGAAAATTTATCTTCTGACAGCAGTTGTTACCATATCGATTTGAAATTCAACATCTAGATATTTTATTTCCAGAATATCATCCAGTGTAAAAATATTCGTATGAGCTCCAAGCCTGTGCATTACATAGCAAAATCGGTTTTTCCAATAATATTTGGAATCATGAGGTATCCATTCAAAAGCCCATTCAAGATCTTCGTTTTTTTACAGCCATTCATAGTTGATTCGCCTGTTATATAATTTATCCCAATGGATATAGCTTTAGCTTCTGCTTTTGCCAGTTTATAGGTTTCCACAAAAGCAATGAGCGTCGCAATTTTGATTCCCAGCAAAGAATAGCAGATTACTCTGACTTCAAAAATACACAAAAAATCATCTTCCACCCTTAAAATTTGAGCGGAAATTGGCACTTTTGCATTTTTTTGAAAAAAAGTTCTCTGAATTCCGTCTAATAGTCAAACGGAAAATAGGAGGTTCATTTTATGGACACAGAAAACGAAGAAATCATAGCCGATCTTACGGCAGATATGCCTTTCAAGAAAACATTCGCCAACGAAGAAGAAAAAGAGCCGCTAATTACGATGCTCAACGTCTTTTTGGCGTGGAAGCTAACACATCCAATTGTGGACGTGCACATCAAAAACCCTTATGTCGCAGGCCAAACATCGGAAAACAGGGATAGCATCTTTGACATTTACTGCAAAGACAGCGAGGGCAAGCAATTTCTTGTGGAAGTGCAGGTTGGCAAACAGGCGTACTTCATTAAAAGGGTGCTTTACTACGCATGCATGGCAATAGCCAACAGCGGCAAAAAAGGAGACTGGGATTTCAACTTCCCACCGGTCTATTCGCTGAGCTTCATGAATTTTGACCTTGACTTCAAAAATGACGACTTGGTCCAATACATTTCACTCTCCAACGATGCACATCCCGAAATAAGGTACGATTACATAAGCATGGTCTTTGTGCGGCTTTCCAGATTCACAAAGGCTTTGGATGAATGCGTAACCCTGCAAGATAAGCTTCTTTTCTCCCTTTGCCACGCCCATAGGCTGAAGGGCAAGCCAGAGCAATTTGGTGAGGAAGTGTTTGACAAGATATTTGACATCGCTCGAATTTCTAGATTTACGTTAGAAGAGAGATTGGCGTATGAGGCAAATATGATTAACAAACGCGACCAGTATGCGATTAGAATGACGGCTATAAATGAAGGCAAAGCTGAAGGCCTAATGATAGGTCTGGCTGAAGGTCGAGCTGAAGGTCGAGCTGAAGGTATGGAAAAAGGCCGGATTGAGGGTATGGAAAAGGTTTTTGCGCTTTTGGAAAAGGGCATCTCTTTGGCTGAGGCGAAGCGTATATTAGGGTTGTAATCCGGTTACCCCAAATACTCCTCAATCTTATCCTTCACATGATTCTCCGAAACGAAAAGCGGAAGCTTGGTCATGGTAATTTCTATTTCCTGTTCGGAGATAGTTTTGCAATTGCCTTCCACTTTTCCTAGCGGAGTTTTCAGGCTCAATTGTCCGTTGGAGCCATTCCAGCTGAATGTGCCACCAGCTTCACGAATTTTGCCTTCAACCGCTGCAATCGTGCTTTCAATGCTAGCTTTGAGTTTAATGCGAAACGCCATTATTTTCTTCTTCGGGTAAAATTTCGGAATCGCTTATAAAAATCTGCTTGGCTATTTTGCCTACGCTAGCTACCCAAACCGCATCCATTGTACCGCCTATGATGCCGCCAATAAGCGGGATCAGCTTTCCTAAATTGGTTCCGAATTTCGCAAGCAGTCTAAAGCTGACTACTCTGCTTACCCTGGTTAAAGTGCCTTGAGAAATTTGCCCGGCAATTGTTTTGAGTATAATTTTTTTACCAGCCTCTATCCCAACCTCTTTGAGAATATCTTTTACTGCGTTGCCAGCCAAGCAGGAAAGCACCAAAGTTTTAACTCGATCATCTTTCGGATCATGGCCGCCTATAACAGCAATAGACATTATCATTCTTGTTTGAATAAACAATACACTCGCCAAATTAGCCGGAATGGAAACCGGAAAAGTCATTAACCCACCCAGTCCTGTGATAAAACCAGAAGTTGCACCCGCAGCAATTTGCCAATTGATAAGCGCATTTGCCTGTTTCAGTTTGTCACTCGGATATTTTTCTTTATATGACTGCGCTAATTCTATCGCAGAATCAGCTCCCGGAAAACCATCAAATGCTTTTTCATAAGCATATTCAAGAGCTTGTTGAATTGCCGATTCGGTAAGTTTTGGCATTTTTCCTCCTACGGTTTAATGCTAAAGGTGAATATAGAAAAATTTAAGTCCATGCTTCGTACTATATGTCGGAGTCGTTTATAAAAAGTGACTTGGCTATTTTGCCTACGCCGGCTACCAAAATGGCATCTATTACTGTTTTGAGTATTACTTTTTTGCCAGTTTCCATCTCCGCTTCATTGAGCATATCTTTTATGGTGTTGCCGGCAAAACAAGAAAGAGCCAATGCTTTAACTTTACTGTCTTTTAGATCATAGCCACCGATAATAGCAATAGCCATTATCATTCTGACTTGAATAAACAAAGTCGTTGCCAAGCTAACCGGAATAGCAACGGGAAAAACCGTTAGCCCGTTCAACTCCGTGAGAAGGCCAGAAGTTGCGCCTGCCGCAATTTGCCTGTTGATTAATGCATCTGCCTGTTTCAACTTATCTCCGGGGTATTTCTCTTTAAATGACTGCGCTAATTCCATTGCAGAATCTGTTCCGAGAAAACCCTCAAATGCTTTGTCATAAGCATATTCAAGAATTTGCTGAATTGCCGGATCGGTAAATTTTGGCATTTTTCTCTCCTACGGTTTAATGCTAAGAATAAATGTAGAATTGCATTGCGACAGTGGGTGTCGTAATTTTTAATTAATTCTCTCAATGGATTTTTCAAACGGAATAATTTTAATTTCCACTCTTCTATTTTCTGCACCAGTCGGATTATTGGGATTTATTAACCTGTTTGGACCATAGCCAACTACGGATATCCGCTTGTTAACTTCTGCTCTGTCTGCCGGATCTTTTATTTTTTCCAATATAGTCTTTGCTACATTTTTTGCTCTCTGAGCCGACAGACTGAAATTGTCATCAAATACTGCGCAGTGCCTGTATTTACTAGTAACAATTTCCTCTGAAACATTGGTTATATCCGAATGCCCTTCAATTTGTATAGTTCGTGCACTATCGCCCTTTACAAGATTAGCAATGCGCTCCAGAAACTTATCGCTAGTAAGTGCTTTTTCAAAAGCCGGCATTACGCACGCCTTACCTTGCTCAAATGAATGATCGCCTTCAATCTCCAGAACAATAATTCCGCTAATGCTGTCATATAATACCTTTGCAAAGCTTAAATCTAGTTCATCCCTTAACTGTTCCGCTAAATCCATCTGTGCATTTTGTTTTTTTTCCTGAGCTTCTTTACTTTTGCGAATTTTTTCCATAGTGCTGTTTATAACGAAATAAACCAAAAATAGCATAACAATAGAAAAAAGCGAAGCCATTAAATCGGAAATTGATGTCCATTCACTGACATCGTCCGAATGTTTATTCATTTACTCAGCCTCATCTTTAAGGTTGTTCATTGAGCTTTTGGAAATGAAATTATCCATCTTGGCTATAATTTCATTTTTGAAACTATCTAACTGTTCCTTTTGTGGTAGATTTTCAACTGGGAAAAGATTACTCATCTTACTTAAAATTTCATTTATACTATTTAAACTTTGTCTATTTAGGATTTCCATCTTATTCAAATCATCCATTATAGTCCACATATTACTTTGAGATACTGCCTTTAAACCACTATCCACAGATTTCTTAATCTCTTCCAATGCAGACACCTTGCTTAAAATTTCATTTAGACTACCTAAACTTTGGTTATTTGTATTTTTCATCTCACTCAATCCACCCTCTATCTTCATATTGCCTGTAGATACTGCCTTAAGACTATCTTCTATTGTTTTCTTCATATCCATTGTTGCCTGTTCAGTGCTTCTACTGTTTTTAAGAGAGTCTTTTAGGCTTCGATCAGAATTTTCAGTTAGTTTTTCTATTTTACCAACGCTTTCGTTAAGTTGCCTATAGCTATCTTTGCTTGCGGTTACCATATCATTAACTCCCTTTATAATGCCATTTGAAGATTCAGTCAGTTGTTTACTGCTTTTTTCTATATTCGCAATAAAATTATTTTCTATTGACCTAAGAGTTTCTTTTACCGAAGAATCAAAGCCTTTTACAGATGTATTAAATTCATCAATTGATTTTTCCAAAGTACCAGACGATTCTTTCAAAGATTTTGCTGAATCAGCCATTGTTTCTGCCGATTTAGTAGTTTTATCAGCCGCTGTGCTCAATTTTTGCACAGAATCTTTCATTGCAGATGGTAATTCTACAAGCGTTCCAAGTGAGCTTCCAATTATTTCTAATTTTTCAATAACTTTTGAGTTTCGCTTCCTTTCTGAATCTTCACTAACCTGACTCAACTTTTCCAGTAACTGTCCGATTTTTGATGATGCATTCTTTATATTACGGTCAAACGAGCTTTCAATTATTCCTAATTTTTCAACAACTTTTGAATGTCGAGAATTTGAATCTTCCAACGAACTTTGAATGCCATCTTTAATACCATCTTTGATTGCGTTCAAACCGTCAATAACACTTTCATGCCACTTATTTTCTTCTTCCTTTTCCTTTTTCTTTCTAGTTTTAATCTCTTCATGTGTTTTTTCTACAAGCCAACTTAAGCGCTGACCTTCCATTATCAAATTCAAAACACGCATTAAAATAAATCCTATAATTCCGTAAATTGAAGTTGTAAATGAAAAACTTAAATCTCCAATTAATTTACCTAGTTCTGCCATTTGTTCATTTGTAATATCCGTATTTGATACAAATATATCCTTCGCTTTTCCTAAAGACCAGGAAATAGCTAAAAATGTTCCCAGCAATCCGATAACTAATGACAACCCCGGAAAAACCAAAGCGCATTTTTCCTTTACAGTAGATATAGCTTCGTGAATTTCCGATATTGCAGAAGTTTCAAAATTTAGATTTTTATCTCTAACTATTTTATCATTGAAATTTTTCAACCAATTATCTTCTTTCCATTTTTCATTAGATGTGCGAAGTGATGTGTAAATAACAAAGATTACTAAACCGGCAATAATAGATAAGAACAATCTATCAAATTCCTGATTTGGAACCTGTGATGGTGCTATAAACAACGTATAAACCACATAGTATACTAAAACGGCCACTAAAATGACCGTTATTATTCCTGCACCTGTTCTAGTCGTAAAAAACTGTTTCATGCGCTGGCAACCACCTCCACTTCTTCTACTTCGCCGATTCTATCTGTCATTTGCAAATTCTCTTTATACGTATCAACCCGATTTTTGCTGGCTTCCTGGAAAAGAATTGCCAAATCAAGAATAAACCTTTGGTGTTCTTCATTTTTCTCGCCAAGTTCCTTAAATTTAATATTTTTTTCAAACACCTCTGATATAATTTTAGCCAATTGCTCCATTTTAGACTCTACAACATTTGCCACATCCGGCATCACTTCGCCTAATCTTTCTTCGTAGAATAACTGCAAAGCTTCAGTAGCATAAATATAATACTTATGACTTTCTATTTCGTCTCGCAGAGCATCATATTCCATTTGCAGTTTATCAAGATCTGCTTGAGATGCACCCGGCTTTTTCATTTCAACATCTGCGGAAAGTTCGGACTTTTTCTCTCTCATCTCATTCAAATTTTCTTCGTTTACTTTCATTTTAGAATTCCAAAACAGAACCATTTGTTCATATACAGCCGCCTGAAATGATTTGCCTAAATTTTCTTTAACAAGGCTTGCGAACTTTTCTTTTTGCGCATCATCCAATGTCGGATTATCACCTATTATTATTTCTGCTGTGTCAAAAAAGAATGGCAACTCATCTCTGCTCAGTTCATCAAATGTGGCTCCTTTGTTTATATCTGCGATAAACTTACCACAGATTTCTTTAGAAAAAGCCACTTGCATGTATTCTTCCATACTTGCAAAATCTTCCTTTTCCAACTTGTACTCAACCTTGGTTTTCAACCTAAATAAACGGTTAAGAGCCAAAAGTACTTTAATAACCAGTTTTTCTTTTTCATTTGTAGCTTTCTTTGCAAGCGACTCCAATTCCCGCTGTAGCGTCTTGCTAAGATCGACTTCTTTCAGCATCTCTGCAAAAATCACCATTCCTTTGCCGACCTTTTTCATCATTGCAAATATCTTTGAGGCATGATCATCAATCATCCTAAGAATAGGTGAGTTCTCTAACTTAAATAAAGCACACAATCCTCTATCAGCCATTTCAACTCCCGCCCTTGCTCCCATTAGTATTGCCTTGACGGGAATTGGACCAATCATCGGAGGAGCGGTAGCAATCAACCAATTAAGCGCTGTTTTGACAGGGGGAACTACCTTGTTATGCACATTTTTCAGCACAGTCCTCACCTTAGGCCAAGTTTCCTTGACCTTGGAGATAGCTTTTTCTCCAAACTCGGCAACTTTTTGCAAAGCCTTGCCTGCCAAATCTACTGTTTTCACAGCAACTTTTTTTAACGTTTTGCCGACTGCGCTAGCGACACTACCTACGAAACTAAAGAAAGACATAATTTTTTCTCCTTTTTATTGTTGAACTTCCTAATACATAAAACAAATTTCATTATTTTACCCCCAGCATATCCCACGCAGCAGAATCAGCCTTTGACAAACTTTTGCCAATATCCTGCGTACCCTTTTTAGCCAAATCAATAGCTTCCTCAATATGTTGCCACTTAAGCACAGGTTCGGTTCCGGTTTTCTGCCCATTTATTATAGCCTTTGGCAAAGCCAGCCGCAAACAATTCCTTATGCTTCTGCCGGAAAAACCATCCGAGCAATCAACCGCCCTTAAAATTATGTCATCGCGATTCTCACCGACAGCAATCGGGATACTTGATAACAAAAACTTATCCCACAAAATTTTTCGTACCGGAACATCCGGCAATTCAAATTTTATTTTGTGCGAAAGCCTGTTCTCAAATGCCCTGTCTATATTTGACTCAAAATTCGTTGCAAATATGGCTATGCCCTCAAACTTCTCCAATTCCATTAACATTGTAGAACGCATAGAGTTTACCTCATTGTCTATCCCCTGCGTTACATTAGACAATCTTTTACCAAGCAAAGTATCTGCCTCGTCAAAAAACAAAACCGCATCGTTGCGGGTCGCTTCCGCAAACGCTTTAGTTATGTTTTTCGCAGTCTCTCCCAAAAACTTGCTCTCAACCTCAGATAAACCCAAGCTCAAGAAATTTTTGCCCAAAGTTCCGGCCAAGGCCTCCGCTGTCAAAGTTTTTCCGGTTCCGGCCGCTCCGTAAAATAAAAGGCTGACACCTTTACCCATAGGGTCAACCGAACTGAAATTCCAATCTACATACATTACCTTATGGTAATGTATTTTCGCAAGAGCCTCATCTATTTGATTTTGCGTGGACACCGGTAACACAACATCCTTTTTAAGCGTGAAACGTGCTTGAATAAGCTGATAAGAATTCTCTTGCTTATCAAGTTGCTTGCCCAAGCGGAGCCGTTCATAAGATTGCACATCAGACGTAGCCGTTTTTTCTCTCAATACTTTTTCAAGTTTATTAATCTTCTGCTCATTGCTAAACACAAAACCTCACAATATTTTACCTAAATATACATTTATTTTTTAAAAAGAGTAACATTTTTTTTATTTAATTCATTTTTATATATTAACCAAAAAAAAGTGATTATATAAGGGTTTCAACTTGCAAAAAGTTCGGATTTTATCCGAGGGTCATTATTTAGTAATTAAAATTGATAACTTTATTTTTGAATAATATTTTTTTACATATTCTTTATATTTCTTTTTATATATTTTACTTATTATGCTAAAAACAATAGCAACAAAGATTAAAAACGCAATTCCTTATGCAATCGGCTTCGCAGCAGTCGGATATATTACATACCATTTTTTCGGAGGCAGGGCGGCGTATCTGGTGGTTCTCGGTGGGCTAGTGGGTGCAACAACGAATGCCTTGGCCATAGGATTGCTTTTTAGGAAATATTTCAAATGGGGAGACTATGTAGGGGAAAATTACAAAGAGTTCACTCAAAATATGACACATACAGTCAAAGAACTGGTAAATTATAAAACTGTTGCCCCCGTGATGGAAAAACCGGGATTTATGAAAGCTATCAAAAATACAATCAGAAATGCCATTGAAGAAAAACTCCCGGAAAAAAGCGGCAGATTGAAATTAGAAGAAATAGACGGAATTGAAAACAGCGTAAATAATATTGTAGCCTCAATAAATAAAAGCGAAGAAACAAAAGAACTGCTTGAAAAAATCATAGAAATTGTCGGGCAATATCCATTAGGAAAAATAATCTCGCAAGAACAATTTAAACATATAACAGGAAAAATAGACACTGATGATTTAATATCACAAGCTGAGAAAAAAATCGGAAATATGACGCTTTGTGATTTTATAGTCAATAATGATAATAAAACCGTGTCAAAAGCCTTGCTCGAAAGACTTATAGACTTTGCCAAAAGCGACGAAGGCAATAAATTGCTGGTAAGCGCAGCAGAAAAGATAATAGAAAACCTGGAAGGAATAAAGGTTAAACTATCCGATATTATTTCAGAACAAACCAAAAATAACCTGGAAACAGGATTGAAAAATAATTTACCTATAGTGATGAATAAAATCGTACAACATATCAATAAAAACAGGGGGAAAATAGAAAATCTGATAAATGACTCAATAGATGAAGCTCTGAGCTCCGGTGATTTTATGGATAAAATTATTTTATTATTAAAAGAGATATTTATAAAGAACCTTGCTAAAGAATTTAATTTGGTAGGCAAAATAGAAGATGTGGTAAAAAAATACGCAAATGACCCCAACGCAGGCGAAGAACTTACCGAAAAATTCATAAAATATATAGAAAAAGAAAACATAGGAACTATTATATGCACTCTCAGAAAAGAACTGCCAAGCCGACAACTGGAAAAATGGCTTGTAGAATTGCTCATAGCAAATTTACAGGACATACAAAACAGCAATTTAAATCCGATTGATGAATTTTTATCAAAAAGAATTGCGAATATAGGGAAAATTGATCTGTCAATCATAAAAACAGACTTATTGCCGCATTTATATGAAAAAATTTGCAAGACTGAGATAAAAAATGTATTGCCGAAAGATTTTGCAAACAACGCAAAACTTAGCAAATCTTTTTTCTGGAATAATTGCAAAAAAATAGAACTAAGAGAAATATGCGATTTAGTGCCAAAAGAACAAAAGGAAAATTTCTATGCGCAATTTGTGCAAAAAATTCCGGGGTTAATGGAAAAAAATTCAGATACCGTTGAAAATGCTCTGCGCGAGGAGATTACAGACATTGCCGGAACAAAATTAAATAACTTTCCCAAAGAAAAAGTTGTTGAAGCGGTTAATGTTTTTATAGGCAAACATCTTAAAATAATCACAGCAATAGGCGCAGGTGCAGGAGTTATAGCAGGAGCCATAATGTATTTCTGTTTTCATATAACCGGGTTTGAAAGCAGATGGATTCAATTTGCGGTAATGGCATTAGTGGGCTGGGGAACAAACTGCCTGGCAATATGGTCATTGTTCCACCCGGAAAAACCTATATACGGAAACACATGGATTCCTGGATTTAGCCTCGCAATCAAAGAACAGAAAAAATTTTCAGAAGCCATAGCGGATTTTATCAATGAAAAGGCACTGGAAAAAGAATTTATTAAAAAATCATTCTCAAGCAAAAAACAAACGGCAAAAGACAAAATTGGCAAATATCTTGATGAAAGAAAATACGACATGCTTGATATACCTCCATCTGCAATATTAGATGCTGCCAGAAGCCATATAAATATAATCTCAAAAAAAATTGGAGATTATTGCTTCTCATATGCTATAAAACAATTCGATATGGACAAATATGTGTTATCCCAAAACGAAAAATGGAACGATTATATTTCAAAAAATACTATTAAGCAATTTGCAGGCAAAGAAGCAATTTCCGCTATTTCGCACGGATTATCCCTGAGAATATCGGATAAACTTCCTGATATATCTTTGTTTCTTGCAGGGAAAATAGAGAAAATAAAATTCGGCAAAAAAATACACAACTTTTTTCTTAAGCAAATAGATCACATTGCAGATATAATACAAGGAGAAATAGCAAAAAACAAAAGCGCAATAAAAGAGCAAATTTATGCCGAATTAGGGCCACTCGTAGAAGTTATTGCAAAGTCTCAAATAGATAAGGTTGTTGATCTGCTAATTGATACAAAACTTAGAGAATATTTTTACACGGAAAGAGATTTTTTTATACAAAGCGGATCGGTGTTCTTTGAACTTGGAATAAGAGACGAAATTTTTGTGAAAACAAAATTAGAGAGCAGCATAGATTCAATATTAAGTTCGCAAACGGTTAAAACAGGATTGGAGAATATAGTTCTCGGAGCGGTTAATCATTTCTCAGATATAAATCTGATAGACTTTTTAAAACTGCTCGGCATAACAAATCTTTCAGATCTTATAGCTGTTTTGAAACCTATAGTAAATGAAATTTATCCCAATATTAATGCATACAACGAGGAATTATTGAAAAGGGAATTAAGCGCATTTATCAGATTCCTGGAAAAAGAACATTGGAATGAAATTGAAACCGCAGCAAGTCCATTGCTGAAAAATATTTTAATGAATATAAGCACTGCAGTAGAATTTAAAACTAAGCGTCATATAATTTTAGATATAATTGTTGAAGCGTTGCTGGACAGCATTGAAGATAACCTGGATGTGCTCATTCAAGAGATGAATATAAAAGACATAGTTTATAACGAAGTGAGCACAATGCCGGTTGAAAAAATAGGACGAGACGGTTTATTTAAATTTGTGGATCCGTATTTTAAAAGAATTGAGATCAGCGGGCTTCTAGGCGGCTTTCAGCATTTGATAATCCTGGTTTGGCTTATAGACGAACTAAGAGTAATCAGAAATTCTACCTCTCCCTAAACTTGGGCGCAAAATTCTTTTTCTTGTCCTTAACAACTTTAACACCGGCCTTCCTGCCAAGCAATCCGGCTCTGTCCGGCACAAAAAGCATTGCCAAATCCAAGCGTTTGATGTTGGGGTGCCATTCTATGGGCATCACTTTCCTCAACACATAGCCGCTGCTGCGCCAGCGATTCACCTCTTTTGCTGCGTTTTCCAAATCACCTGTTATATGCACTATGCGCTCAGGCTTTGCATTCGCTATTGCTTGCGTCAATGGCTGCGTTAGAAGTTCTCCGTGCGATGGATTCAAAATTATTGTCCACTTGCCTTTGTTTATTTCTCCGGCGAAAAATTTTTTGACCCATGTTTCGCTTAAAGCTTCACGGTAAAATTTAGCGTTTTTTATTTTCAGGCTTTGAACATTTTGTGTAAAAGACTGTTTTGCCCATTCACGGGGATCAAGGCAATGAACATCCTTAAAGCTTTTGCAAAGCTGCATGCTCTCCGCAGCGGCTCCGCAATGACATGAGAGCAAACGGTCATCTTTTGCCGGATGCAGCCACTCACGCAGTTTTTCGCCGAGTTGCGCATAAGTGCCCTTGGTTTTTGGAAGCCAGTCTAAAATGTGAAAATATATTCCCGTTGATGCGAGCTTTATGTATTCCGGGCCAAAGCCTTTGTGCAATGTGTATTGCATGGAAGCCTGCGGATTGGAGGTATCAAACGGGAAAGAGGGTTTTGTTTGAACTGCATGCACGCACAGAATTTCCGAATGCGATCTTTGCAGGTATTCCAAAAAAGCTTTGTAGCCACGGCTTTGATCCTGAGTGGTCAAGTTCGCCTGAACAAGCATTCCGTAATTGCCGCCAGCGTCTGAGCGTAAAATTATCTGCATTATCTGTTTTTTGAAAAAACGCAAATGCTCTTTTTCAAGCTGTGCCTCTATTTTTTGCAAATTCTCGGGTAAAGGCTCGTCTGGAATTCCCTCCCACACCAAAGTCCTTTTGCCTTTTATCTCCCTTGAAATATAACGCCAATCGCCGCCATCCGGGGATGCCGTGAAGATAGCCTGTATTTTGCCGGGAATTTTGTTAGCCTTTGCCCAGTCACTGATTTTCTGTTTTTTATCCAGCATGTATGGAAGATAGAAATTTTCTACTTTTTTAATCCAGCATGAAAGCCATTCGTAAATTTTTTCTTCTTATCTTAGGCGCTATCGCAAGCATAGTTTTGGTTTTCTCAATTCCTATTTTAAACACTTTTGTCAAAGGTGGGTTTTCGTCTGAAAAAACCTACAGAAAAACGGAAATAAGCACAATAGTTCAGGAAAATCCGCCGGAACCTCCAAAGCCAAAAGAGACGGCTCGCAAACCCAGCAGGCAAAACACAAACAGCAGAACGCCAAAATCCGGACCAAGATTTGCCATGAATTTGGATGTTGTGGGCGGCAGCGGCGGAGCTGTTATACCGTCTGAAATTGTAGCCGCAAAAAGCGGCTCTGGAAATCTTGGCTCCGGCGATGTTGATGAAAAACCGGCACTAAAAAGCTCACCGAGATTTCAAGCGCCGCAATCCATAAGAGACGGAGAAATAAACGCAAGCCTGAGAATTTCCTTTTGCGTAAACACAAACGGAAAACCCTACGATATTCGCATAGTAGAAGAAACGCCTGTAGGAAAGGGCCTAGCAAATGCCGGCAGAGACGCCATAATGGGAATGCAATTTGCCCCGGCAAAAAAAGGCGGCAGCGCAGTGCCTTTCTGCGGATTAGAACAACCTTTTGAAATAAAATTCAGGGAGTAAATATGTTTAAAATAATATTACTCATATTCGCAACAACGCTATATGCGCAAACTCAATCCGCAGACCAAATTTTAAATCAGGCTAATATATTGTACAATAACAACCGCTATGCTCAGGCTATTTTGCTTTACCGCAAAGCAGAAGAACGTGGTGCCAATCCCGTTGCAACCAGTTTTAACACGGCAAACAGTTTCTTTCAACTCAACAAATTTCCAGAAGCTGCAGCGGCATATCGCAAAGCGGTGAATTTTTCGAATGGGGAATTTGCGCCTGCGCTTGCAAACCTTGCCGCCGTGCTTTACAGAATAGGCGAATACGCAGAGAGCATTGCTGCTTATCGCAGAGCACTGAGCCTTGACCCGGACAACGCCTCTGCCTGGATTTATCTCGCTGAGGCTTACCAAAAAACAGGCGACAATGTCGGTGCGCTGCAAGCCCTTGAAAAAGCGAGGCAAATGGACTCAACAGATCTTTCGCTTTTTTACCAGCAAAGCGAAATTCATATAGCAATGGAAGAATATGAATCCGCCGCAAACCTGATTAGAGAAGGCTACACAAAAAATC
>Ga0209755_10005752_pt1 | contig 13969 bp, 16 predicted proteins | sample TergutCo191P1_FD_187301 | JGI IMG/M metagenome (GOLD analysis project Ga0209755, IMG submission 187301) | Cornitermes sp. P1 segment gut microbial communities from Petit-Saut dam, French Guiana - Co191P1 (SPAdes) (version 2) | ecosystem: Host-associated > Arthropoda: Insects > Digestive system... | reverse complement strand
TTTCCACCGGCGGCGGCGCGTCGCTGGAGTTGCTGGAAGGCAAGAAACTGCCCGGCATCGAAGTGTGCAGGGGCTAGGGGGCAATTATGAGCAGACCTTATTACATCGCGGGCAACTGGAAAATGCACATGACCCGCGCGGAATCGGCGGAACTCGCGAAGGCCTTGGTTGGGCAGCTAAAGGACGGAAAGCACAGGTACCTGGTCGCGCCGTCCTTTACCAACCTGGAGACCGTCGGCGCAATCGTAAAGGGCACGAACATTCGGCTTGGCGCACAGAACTGCGCGGCCGAGGAACAGGGCGCGCACACCGGGGAAGTTTCGGTGTTGCAGCTTAAGGATCTTGGAGTGCAGACGATCATTCTTGGGCACAGCGAGCGGCGGCATTCCTACAAGGAGGACGACGCGCTGATCAACCAAAAAGTAAAGCTTGCGTTAAGGCACGGCTTCGAGGTGATCCTGTGCATCGGCGAGCTTCTGGAGGAGCGCGAGGCCGGCAAGGCGGAGGCCGTCTGTGAGGTCCAGACCGTGAAGGGCCTGGAGGGGGTAAGCGCGGCGGATCTCGCCAACCTTGTCATCGCCTACGAGCCGGTCTGGGCGATCGGCACCGGGAAAACGGCCACGCCGGAGGACGCGGACGCGATTCAGGCTTTCGTCCGGAAGGTTTTCGCAGGGCTGTACGGCGCGGACGCGGCGGAAAAGGTTGTCATACAGTACGGCGGTTCGGTAAAGCCGGACAACGCCGCCCAGCTTATGGCAAAGGAAAACATAGACGGGGCATTGGTCGGCGGCGCGTCCTTAAAGCCGGATACCTTCGCGCCGATTGCGAAATTTGCGTAAGTAACAAGGTTTGCGCTTTCCCAAGCCCGGTGCCTACGCAGGTACCGGGCTTTGTTGTGTACAGTGATACTGTTTGGCCCAAAGCGGCTATTGCAACGCTTGCGAAAAAACGCGTATAATGTACTGGTAAGGAGCAACGTATATGAGAAAAATTGTATTGCTGTTAACGGTGGTTGGTGTCGCTTTTACGGCACTTTCTTGTAGGGCTGGGGACGATGACGTCATCAGAATCGGGGCTATTTTTCCCCTTACCGGTAGGGTTGCGCATTTTGGCGTGGCATCACGAGACGGAGGGTTGCTGGCCGTTGAGCAGATTAACGAAGCTGGCGGTCTTTTAGGCAAACGTGTTGTTCTGTTGTCCGAAGACGACCAAGGCACGCCGGCTATGACAATCGATGCTTTCTCCAGGCTTACCATGCGGGAAAGAGTCAACCTGATTTTTGGTTCCAGTACTTCCGGGGCGACAATGGCGATAACCGAACTCGCGCAGGACTTGGGAATTGTGGTAATGACACCTTCTGCCACGAACATTAACATTACCAGGGCCGGCGATTTTATTTTCCGTGCTTGTTTCACCGATCCGTTCCAGGGTGCCGTTAATGCTGACTTTGCTTTCTATAACTTGGGGGTTAGCCGTGCCGCGGTTTTGTTTGATGTGGGTGCCGACTACAACAGGGGTCTTGCCGAAGCGTTCCGCGACAGGTTTGTCTCGCTGGGCGGTGAGATTGTTGCTTGGGAAACCTACATGACGGGGGCCAGGGATTTTAGCTCCCAGGTTACACGCATTAGGGCTACCGAACCTGAACTGGTGTTCCTGCCCAACTACTACGAAGATGTGGCTCTTCAGATCAGGCAGCTTCGCGCTCAGGGAGTTGCGGCTACCCTTTTAGGCGGGGATGGTTGGGATGGTCTTACTGACCACATTGGAGCCGAGGCGATTGGCGGTTTCTGGTCATCGGGTTTTTCCGTAGATACCCCCGACCCCAGGGGCGTGGCTTTTGTTGAGGCTTTTGAAGCCAGATTTAACCAGCCTGCTACCCAATTTGCGGCCCTTGGTTACGATGCCATAAGGTTGCTCGCCGCCGCAATAGAGATTGCCGGCAGTGCAGATCCCGCTGCGGTAAGGGACGCTTTGATGGAAGTCGATGACTATTTTGTTACTGGGCGTATCCGCTTTGACGAGAATCGTAACCCCATAAAAAGGGTCGTATTTCTTGAGATTCAGGAAAGAGACGGTGGGCTTGTCAACGTTTACACAACCACGGTGTATCCCGAGTATTGAGCCTGACAAGAATAATTTTGATGCCTGGTTTTAGGTGCTGAATTGCAAGCGGCGCACTGATAACCGGAAATCACACGGAAGGCACGAGCTTTCCGTGTGGGTTTTTTGGTTCCAAACTGGAAATACGGATGATCATATTACAGCAATTGATAAACGGTATATCCCTGGGCTCGATCTACGCCTTGATTGCGCTGGGCTATACTATGGTGTACGGTATAATTCTTTTAATCAATTTTGCCCATGGCAATATTTTGATGGTGGGGGCTTATACCGCTTTTTTTGTACTGGTTGGGATAGGCACCGGAGCCGGAGCCTGGGGAATGGTGCTGGCGTTTTTGGCGGCGATGATCGTCTGTATGATTTTTGGTGTAACCATTGAACGCTTGGCCTATCGTCCGCTTCGTACCGCGCCGCGCCTTAACGCGCTGATTACCGCAATTGCGGTAAGTCTGGTTCTGGAAAACGGTGCGCAGCTTTTGCCTTTTATTGGCCCCAATCCCCGTTCGTTTCATGAACATGCTCCCGCAGTGGTTAATTTCAACTTTGGGGGGATTATCATTTCCAACATTAACATAATAGTGATAACCCTTTCGGCACTGCTTATGATTGTGTTGAATTACGTCGTCAACCATACCAAAAGCGGCAAGGCAATGCAGGCTGTTTCCTTTGACAAGCAGGCCGCCAGCTTAATGGGAATTTCGGTGAACAGAACTATCGCGTATACTTTTGCCATCGGCTCAATACTTGCCGGTGCTGGGGGAGTGCTGTATATAATGATTTTCCCCTCATTGTCCCCAACGATGGGTATGATGCCGGGTCTGAAAGCTTTTATTGCGGCGGTACTGGGTGGTATAGGTTCCATTCCCGGGGCCATGCTAGGCGGCTTTATTCTTGGCATTACCCAGGCTTTTGCCCGCGGCGTATTTGCCGACGCGATTACATTTGCCATTTTGATAGTTGTGTTGCTGTTTAGGCCCACTGGTATACTCGGCAAGAAAACAAGGATAAAGGTGTAACATGACGGCGAAATTTCCGTTGCGATCCACGCTCATCCTTGGTGCCATAGGAGTAACGGCGGTGGTTGCTCCATTCTTTCTTATACGGGCTAACATTATTGACGCTTACATTGCCTCGATTCTTACGATTGGTGGTATAAACGCAATAATGGCAATGTCGGTAAACATGATTGTGGGTGTTACCGGTCAGCTTTCGCTGGGACAGGCGGGCTTTCTTGCCATTGGTGCCTATGCCTGTATTTTTTTCCATTCCGGTGTGGGTATGCCACTGCCTGTTGCGTTTGTCTGCGCCGTTCTTTTTACCGCATTAGCGGGGTTTCTTATCGGTTTTCCGGTGCTGAAGCTGTCCGGGGATTACCTTGCCATTGTTACTCTAGGGTTTGGCGAAATTATTCGCGTTGTGTTTAACGGTTTGCGCATTGTATTTTATGGCCAAGAGCATAATCCCCTTGGCGGACCCGTCGGCACTCGGTTTACTACCGGCATGGCAATGATATTAAATCCGGGACTTGCTTTTGTCGTGACAACGGGAATGTTGGTTCTTGTTCTTATACTTTTGCAGAATTTCCTTCGTTCCAGTTATGGCCGGGCAATTAAGGCATGTAGGGAGGACGAAATTGCCGCCAATGCAAGCGGTATTAACATTTACCGTTACAAGATGCTTGGTTTTGTGATGTCCGCTTTTATTGCCGGTATAGGCGGTGCGCTTTTTGTCATGGCCAGGGGGTTTGTTGAACCCAACGACGCGCAGTTTATCAGGTCCATTGACTTCCTTATCTTCGTGGTTTTGGGCGGTATGGGCTCCATGACCGGCGCCATTCTTTCGGCTTATGTGCTTACCTATTTGCAGGAATTCCTGCGCTTCCTGAATGAATTCCGTTTCATCATCTACCCGATTATCCTGATTCTGGTGATGCTGTTCCGCCCTAAAGGGCTTCTGGGAACCAGGGAGCTTTCCTTTATAGGGTTGATTGACAAAATAAGTGCCAAGTTTGTTGCGCTTAGGCGGAAAGGGGGCAGCGCGTGAACAGAAACGATCTGCGTTTAAGGGTTCATAACCTTTCCATTAATTTTGGTGGCCTAAAGGCGGTAAGCAGTTTTGCCTGCGAGTTAAAACACGGTGAACTGGTGGGGCTTATCGGCCCAAACGGAGCAGGCAAGACAACGGTGTTCAACATGCTTTCCGGCATTTACACGCCAACGGAAGGTGAAATAGAATTCCGCGATCATCACGGCAACACGCACCTTACGCGAAAACTTAGTCCGGCGAAACTAAACCGGATTGGCCTTGCGCGTACTTTTCAGAACATACGTCTTTTCCAGAACCTTAGTGTCGAGGACAATATCCGGATTGCGTTACATGCGGGCAGGTCCTCCGGGCCCCTGGATGCGCTGTTCCGGTTAAAGCGTTTCCGGATTGACGAACAGCGCATGAGGGCCCTGGCGGAGGAGCTGCTAAGTATTTTCAAAATCGAGAAAAAGAAACACGAAATGGCCTGCAACCTTCCCTACGGCGAACAACGTAAACTGGAAATCGCCCGCGCTCTGGCCTCAAGGCCCAGTCTTCTTTTGCTGGACGAACCGGCGGCGGGAATGAATCCGCAGGAAACCGAAGAGCTCATGAAGCTAATCAGTTTTATCCGGAACGAATTCAACCTGACGATTTTTCTTATAGAGCATGACATGCGACTGGTAATGGGAATCTGTGAACGGCTTCTGGTTTTGGACTACGGGCAGACTATCGCAATGGGTACTCCTGACGAAATTAAACGGAATGCCATGGTGATCAAGGCATACCTTGGAACGGAGGCCGTATATGAGTGAACCGTTCCTAAAGGTCGAAAACCTGCGGGTAAATTACGGGGCAATCAACGCCCTGCGCGGTATTTCCTTTGAAGTGAATAAGGGCGAGATAATCACCCTTATCGGTGCGAATGGCGCGGGGAAAACTACGATTCTGCATTCCATTTCAAACATTATCAAGAAAACTTCCGGGGCTGTGGTTTTTAACGGCAAAGACATAAGTTCAATGTCGCCGGACAAGGTTGTCGCCTCCGGACTGGTGCAGGTTCCGGAAGGCAGGCGCGTTTTTGCCAACTTAAGCGTGCGCGACAATCTGGAAATGGGTGCCTACACGCGCCGCTCCGTAACGCCAGCCGAAAGAAAGGCAATACGCGACGATATGGAAAATGTTTTTGTCATGTTTCCAAGGTTGAAGGAACGTCTAAAGCAAATGGCGGGAACGCTTTCCGGCGGCGAACAGCAGATGTTGGCAATGGGACGCGCTCTTATGGCGCGGCCGCAACTGTTGTTGCTGGACGAACCGTCGATGGGCCTTGCGCCGATTCTTGTTGACGAAATTTTCTCGATTGTCAAAGGTATTAACAAAACCGGAACAACGGTGCTGCTTGTGGAGCAAAACGCATACAAGGCTCTGGCTCTGGCGGCGCGGGCATACGTTTTGGAAACAGGCGAAATTGTCAAAAGCGGTATAGCCGCAGACTTAATGAAAGATCAGGCGGTAAAGGCCGCCTATCTGGGAGGTTAATATGCTTATATCCAAAATCATGACGAAGAACCCTGTTTTTGTTCAACCGGAACTTTCGCTTACCGAAACCCGCGCTGTAATGGACCGGGAAAACATTGGCCATTTGCCGGTGTTGAACAAACACAGCGAACTTGTGGGGCTTGTTACCAAAGCGGATATCCTGAAAGCCAGCCCTTCGCTGGCGACAAGCCTTGACGTGTACGAGATCAATTACCTGTTGGCGAAACTTACCGTTGAAAAAACGATGGTAAAAAACGTTATCACCGTGCAGTCGGACGAGGTGGTGGAAAAAGCGGCCCGGATTATGGCCGACCGCACCATCGGCTGTCTTCCGGTGTTGAGCGGCACTTTGCTGGTTGGCATTGTTACGGACACCGACATTTTCCGCTTTTTCGTTAACGCTTTTGGTGCGCGCCACAAAGGTGTACGTATAACCATTAACGTCAAAGAGCAACCCGGTCAACTTGCGGCGCTGGCCAGTGTTCTTGCCAAGGAAGGCGGCAACATTGTCGCGCTGGTAACGTCCGAAGGGGACGACGTGGCCCACCGCAGGGTAACCATGAAAATATCCGGCATTGGCCAGGCCGCCGTTGAAGCCGCTGCCAAAGGGCTGGACGGTGTGGTAATAGAGAACATCCGGGAATAGATGCCTGGTGCGCCCTAAACGGGATAGTTTAAGTTTTCCGGCCCGGCGTTTTTAAGAAGTTCCGTGTACCGGCGGCATTCCCATTTTGCCATGTCAAGGTTTTGCTCCTGCCAGTTTCCGCACTCTACCGCCGTCGCGCCGGGGATAGTACCGTTAAAGTTTTCCACCCATTCCAGAATCTCCACCAACAGCGGCAGAACGTCCGTGGAAACCCAGTCGCCTTCCAGAATCAGGTAAAAACCGGTGCGGCAACCCATCGGCCCAAAGTAGACGATTCTGGAAGCCCAGCTGTCGTGGGAACGCAAAAACGTGGCTGCCAAGTGTTCGATGGTATGCAAAGCCGGCATATCCATTACCGGTTCCTTGTTGGGTTCCTTGAAACGGAGGTCGAAAGTGGTTATCGTCGTTGGGCCGAAACGATCCTTGCGGGAAACGTACACGCCGGGCTTTAGTCTAAGGTGGTCAATTTGAAAACTGGCAATCTTTTCCATGCTAACTGTTCCTCACTATGCGGCGCACGATCTCCGCGGAATGTTTTGACGCAATCGGTAAAAACTCGTCGAAGGTAACCGGCGATTCCGTTCCCGCGATGTCGGAAAGGGCGCGTATAACCAGCGCCGGAACGGAAAACAAGCTGCAACAATGGGCGATAGCCGCGCCCTCCATTTCCACTGCGGCAACGTCCGGAAACAGAGTTCGCAGTTCGGCGATAACCTCCGGTCGATGCATGAAGGTGTCCCCGGAACCGATAAGCCCCCGGCAATGGTTTAAATCGGCGGGGAGGACGCTTTCCGCCCTAAGTTCGCCCAGGGCGTTTTCCGCCTTGGCGATAAGATCGTCGTTTACCGGAAAAATCTGCGGCTGCCCCGGAAGCTGCCCCGGGGCGTAACCGAAGGCGGTAACGTCCACGTCGTGGTACAAAAGCCCCGTGGAAATAATCACGTCGCCAAACCTAAGCCCGGAAGCTATTCCGCCGGCGGAACCGGTGTTGATAACGAAATCCGGTTTAAAGACGTGTATCAAAATGGAACACCCTACAGCGGCGTTCACCTTGCCGATGCCGCACTGCAACAGCGCAACCTCTTTGCCGCCGAATTTTCCAAGGTGGAACTCGAACGCGCCAAACTTTACCGCGCTGGATTCCTCCAGAGAATCGCGAAGAAGATTAACCTCTTTTTCCATTGCGCCAATTATGCCTATCATGAAACACTCCCGGTGGTTATATTTTTTCTGGAGGCGGTATCGACAAGGCCCGGATCCCAGATAACGGTACAGTTTCTGCCCCTGGCCTTGGAAATGTAGAGGGCTTCGTCCGCCCGGCGTATAATATCGTTCGCTTCCAGCTTGTTGTCTTCGGAAAATGCGAACAGGCCCAGGCTAACCGTTATCTGCGGCAGCGGAATCTCCCACGGAACCTGCATTTCGGCCACGCCGGTTCGCAGTCGTTCCGCGACCAGCCACGCGGTGTCAACCTCTGCATGCGGCAGAAGAACGGTGAACTCCTCGCCGCCGAAACGGGACGGAATGTCTTCCGTGCGGACGTTCTGCCTTATAACGTGCGCCAGTGTTTCCAGAACCTGATCCCCGGCAAGGTGTCCGTGAGTGTCGTTAAAACTTTTGAACCTGTCAACGTCCATCATAATTATCGAAGACGTGCAGGAACTGCGCCTCATCCGGGCCACCTCTTCCTTTAGGCGCGTCATGAAAAAGCCGTGGTTGTACAGACCGGTTTTTATGTCGCGCAGCGAATGTTCGTAGTGCAAATAATTTTTTATAGCCTGGGACACGAAAAACATGAACTGTTCCAGAAACGACATTTCCTCATCGGTGTAGTACTTCCCCTGCGTTTTGTGTCCAATCAGAACAATTCCGTAAAGTTCAAACGGGCCTATAATGGGAATGACAAGTTCCGGGTCCGGCCCCTTGAGCGGCGCAATGGCCTGGTCGTTGTTTAGTTTTTCCACCATTTCCGCAAAAAAAACCGGCCTGGGATGCAGCGAGAAAAAAGACTCAAACGCGGTAATGTTGTCCATGTCCAAATCCAGAATGAAAGGTTCGCGATTGCGGTACGCCCGTATGGTAATGTCGTGCCGGTTTTGAACCGGCTTCCAGATAAACGCAACGTACGCCGGAAGGTAATGCTCCAAAAGCTGCTGTACCGTAGCCTCCAGAATTTCGTCTATGTTCGTGCTGGTAAAAATATCCAGTCCCCTGGTAAACAGGGACTTGTAGTGTTTCGCTTCCTTGGCCAAATTGGTGATGTATGGAAGTACGCCAATCTCCTTCAGCAGATCAAGGTTCTCCACAATTTTTGGGTTAGAGAAAAATGCCTTTTCGACATCCTCCGCCTCAATCGCCGCTTTGTCCGTTTTCATTTTTCAAGTTGTCGAGAAATGCTCGCAGAGTGCGGCACGCCACTCGGCACGAATTTCCTTGTTCTCCCATTCGAAGATTTTTCTTATCCTGAACTTTTTCATGTCCTGCGGGTTGCTGAAATTGATAACGCCAAAACGTCCCCCTCCAATATATCCCACCGTGTCGCCTTTTTCAAGTTTTTCCCTTTCGGCAATCCTCTTTATAACGCAGTCAAAATGCACGGACTTCCCGGTTTCCGGATCGGAAATGGCCGATGAAAACTCTCTTATGGGTTTTTCGCACCAGATGCATAAAACCGGAGGCAGATTTATTGGCGGCGCTTTTGGCGGCGTCCATTTGGGGCGATCCACTGTGCCAACCCGCTTTTTCGAGAACTTCCCGTCGCCCATGGCGGAAAAATCAACAGCCCTTTTGCTCTTGTTTTTCGAGAGATCGCCGTGCAGGATGCGATTCTGCGCCTGGGCGTTTTCCTTGCCCTTTCGTTTGAAGTTCTTCTTCCGGTTTTTCTTAGGATCGCCCCCTTTTCCGTTGCCTTTCATTGTGGTTCCCTTCCCCGTGCGATATGTCCACCAACCTATTGCTCAGTACCATGGCTATTCGCTGAATTGCCGCATGTACGTAGTCGCTGTTGTTGATGCTCTTTCGCAACTGATCAATTCGCTTGGAACTTGATGTTTGTTCCATAATCATCATACAGTCTCCATGAAGGCTGATGCAAGATGGGTAACGGCCCCTTTGCCAATAAAAATTACGTCAAAACGAATGGCCCTTCGATAATATTGTCGATGCCTGGACAGGAAATACTTAGCGGTTTCTATAATCCGGCCCTGTTTTTTTGGGTCTATACTGTACGCCAGGTTCTCCATACCGAATCCGGACCAGGTTTTTACCTCCGCAAACACCAGGGTTTCTCCGTCCAGAGCGACTATATCGATTTCGCCCCTTTTTCCCCGAAAATTCCGGGCGATTATGCTCATTCCGGCTTCTTCAAGCGTTTTTGCCGCCACGTTTTCGCCCTCCTTGCCGGAACTAGTTGTTGAACACATACATTTCCAAAAGCTCTTTTGGGCCTATTGCTCCGGTGATGTACAGCGTTTTTTCCGTCAGCAGATCGATGAAGCCGGCTTCTTCGTTCGAAGGAAGTTTCTTGAACTTGTTCATCAAAACCTGGAGTTTGGGACGAAGCGGCGTACTGGCCCGCACTTCCGCTATCCGCGCCACCGTGCCGTTGTTAAGGACCACCAGCGAACCTATGGGGTACACTCCCATGGTAAGAATGAAAACCTTGAGGATGTCCGGATCGAAACGCCGGGAGTTGTCCGCAAGCAGATTTTTGTTTGCCTGGTAGCCAAGAATGGAGCCGCGATAGGGTTTGGGGCTGACCATTGCTTCAAACGAATCCGCGATGGACAAAATCCTGGCCCCAACGGAAATACTGTTCCCCGGAAGACGGTGAGGATAGCCGGTGCCGTCCCAGCGTTCGTGGTGCTGAAGAACCATATCGCCTATTTCATCCGGGTATCCCAAATTCCGGATAACGATGTTCTTGGAAAGCAGGGAATGGTTTCGTATCTGCTTGCGTTCCTCTTCCGTCAAAGTCCCTTTTTTCTCCAGTATTTTTTTTGGCAGTTGGAACATCCCCGTATCGTGGAGCAGAGCGGCGATAATAATATAAAGGATTTTGTGCGACGGAAGCCTAATTTCCTGAGCCGTCAGCGCGGAAAGTATGGCGATATTTACGGCGCTCTTCGCCATTTCGTTGCCTTTTATTTCGCCCCCCAGAACAAAACTGATGTACTGCTCCCGCTGGTTTTTTAACGCCTGGAGCAACTGCGTGCTGATTGTATTGATGGCGCGGGTGTCAATGGCGGTGCCGTCGGAAATCTTTACAAACAGGCCGTTTATGCGCTCAACGATCATTGTGTAAACATGGTATGCGTTCCTGTTTTTATGAACCGTCGAAAACAAGCGCATCAGTTTGTTTTTGTTATCCCCGCTTTCCGGATTGCCCTTGCCGGGCTCTTCGGGATGCAGCGGCTCGCCAGTGGTTTGTACCGTGTCTATGCCTAGTGTCATAATTTTGTCCAAATCCCTTTGCTGAATTGGAATCCCCGCAGGCACAAGGATATTGTCTTCGTCAATGTAGACCGCCTCCGAAAAAGCGGTTCCCGCCTGTAGCGAAGCCAGCGGTATGCTTTTCGGTTCGTTTTTGTTACTTTTTGGTTCGTTCATAATTGTTACCCCGCTCTTGCACATTCCTTGCTCCGGTTCGCCACGAACGCAAGAATACTTGCCGTGGCGGCCCAACACCAAGGGGGTATATAATCACCCGGTTTTGCACTAAGGTCAAGAAGCGATGCAAGAGCGGCGTCTTCCACCACCGCCACTCCGGCCTCTTCCGCTATTGCTATGATTCTTTCCGCATCCCGGCCTTTGCCCGATGCCAACAGTTCCGGCGCCCAATCGCCCGACGTGTAACCGATTGCCGACGCAAGTTTCTTCTTCCCCATGCTACACGGCCCTGTAGATGGAACGCAATAGTTCATCCGGACAATCGGACGACTCGCAGGGGAACTCGTCCGTTCTGTTTTTTACGAAAACTTGTTCGGCCGGAATTCCCAGAAAACCCGCCAGTTCCGGGGCAAGGGTGTCGGTTTCTACGGGCTGAAGTTCCGGCTGAAGATAAACGGTAAGCCTGGAAACCGTTCCGGAAACCGAAGCCGCACCGGCGGATTCCAGCGCGAAAAGCCAGCGGCGTTCCGCGTCGCGGTTTTCGGCGGTTTCGGTAATGTCCAGAACCATTCGCCCGGATTGGTTTACCGCCGGGGTTTCCCTGTCCAGCAGAACCCGCATGGAAACGCGGTATTCCCTGCCGTCCCGCTCAAAGTCAAACGGAAGCACGATCCAGTGCCGCCCGTCCTTCCCCGGAAGCCTGTTCAGAATGGCCAGCAACGGATTCCCCTCCGCGGATTCAAGTACCGCCTTTCTAAGTTCGTCCGCGGACACCGGTTCCGCCCTTTGGGATTTTTCCCCTTCGTTTTGCCGTTTGTGTTGCCGCCCGTCCCGTTCCCCGGAATCGCGTTTTTGCCAGTCCGGGGCTATGGCTTCGGCGTAGACCCCAAGCCCCTTTGGGTTAAGCTCCACGCCCTTGCCCTCCGCCGCCGCAGCAGCAAGCGCAAACGCCTCCCTGGTTTTCGCAAGGCTTTCCGGGGTTTCCGGCGCCGGCGGTATCGCCCCCGGTGTTTGCGCCGGTGCTGCCGCCGGATTCGCCGTTTGCGTCGCGGTCTGCGAAAAAGCCTGCTGGCGTATCGCCGCCATAAGCTCCGGTTTTATGGGCAATGAAAAAAAACGCGCAAACGAAACGATCGAAGCGGAAAGCCTGTCTGTGGGAAGCCCGGCGGCGGCCGTAAGCGTATGCACGGAATGGGAAACCGGATTCGCCGCAGTCGTGTTCGCGGCCCGCAAAACCGGAACCGGTTTTGCCCCCGTCGGCAGAGCCGCCGCCTTTACCCCCGCCAAAGACACCGCTTTCCGGCCAGAGGCGATATCCTGTTTAAGCTGCCCCGGAACTGCATTTTCCGCAGTTTTCTGCAAGTACATCGCTTAAAGTCTAATGCGAAAACCCGGCTTTTTCGAGGTATTTTTGGGAAGAATCAAGGCAAAAAATGTTATCAGCCGATGAATTAAGACAACTTCATAGAGAAGCACAAGGGGTCAAACAGTGAACAAAAGGAACCGGAAAGGCTGAAGGCGCTGGAGGTACCGGTAGAGGAACAGGTAATAGACGCATAAACCCGGATTACGGCAGATGCGGAGTTCCGGGAGATCGAACAGCAAAAAAAACCGCCGCCCCCGGAGGATTGGGGACGACGGTCTGCCTTACGGCCATTCTTCCGTTGCGCTTATCAAGCTATCGTCAAGGGCTGGTTACCCTTTCAACCTGCGCGTGGAGAAGCTGTACCGTTCTCCTTCCGTTTTGCCATGAAACGTAGGCATGCTCAATCATGATATACTCGCCGGTTACGAAATCTTCCCAAGGGGACGCCCCCGCTCCCACGGGTGGTCTTAGCTCAATTCTGTGCCCCCCTTCCACAATGACGAAGTGCGAACGGGCGGGAGGCAAGGCTGTGTTGACGCCAGGAGCGGTGAGGAAAGTCTCCCGGTCGCTAGTGTGTCCGAACTGCACCGGCCCCAGGGAGACTGACATGTACCAGTAGTTATAGTACGGCGAGACCATGTCCACAAGCTGCGCCACTCGCGGTCCGAACGTTGGCCGACTTTCCGGGTCGATTACCGTTATGGTTCCCGTAGTGCCTAGCTGGATTTGGTTCCTCGGGCTTCCCGCGCCTCCGGCGGGGGTTACGCTTCCCGTAACCCTGACCCACTGGCCAACAAAGCCGCCCAGATTAGCGCCCCAAACCAGAATGCCGTCCCTGGGGCCGGTTCCGTCCTGCACGAAGATGTTGGCGTTATCAAGAGCCGTGCCAGCCAGATTCATGCCCTGGCCGCCGACAAACCCTTCCACCGTTACAACTTCCGCGCTAGCCATTGGCGCGCTTGGTATTTCGTTGGCGGCGGCAATGCTGATTGGCGCCGGCGGCGGATCTGGCTCCGGATCGCATATTTCGCATCCCGCGTCATTGCAGTGGTCGCAGTTGTATTCGTTGTCAAACGGATCCGCGTCGGCGCGTATGACTATGTTGTTGATTTGGTGCGTGCCGGTGGCCGCAATCATGCCGCCGGCTGCGCTGACGTTGGATGTCATAAGCCAGCGTAGGTACAGCCTTTCTTGGCCTTCCGCGGTCGGCGGAAGGAAGCGCATTTTCAAAGGCTGGTCGGCAATAGCAGGATTACCGCCACCGGGATTCAATGGAACCGCGATTACGCCGCCGACGTTGTTCCAGTCGCCGCCGCTGCCCGCGCGGTACTGCAACCGCCAGTCGCGGGGGCCAGTGGTGGTGGATCTCATGCGCCACGTCACCTCAATGTCCTCGTAGCCGACCGTGGAGACGACGGTCTGCCACCATGCGTTGTTGGCAAAACCGTCAAGCCCGCTGTTGCCGTCGTCAGCCGCGTTGCGCACGTTTACGGCCATGGACATCCCGAGCAGCACCCTCGGGGTTGTTGCGCCCCCGGATTGCGTCAGGAATTGTAGGTAAGTGTAGCCTAGCTGATAGCCGCCAGACGACCGAACCGCGGTGCGCTCGGGCTGAACAAGAGCATTATTGACGGCAGAGTTGCCAGAAAAATCCCAGGCCGCCA
>Ga0209755_10005751_pt1 | contig 13971 bp, 8 predicted proteins | sample TergutCo191P1_FD_187301 | JGI IMG/M metagenome (GOLD analysis project Ga0209755, IMG submission 187301) | Cornitermes sp. P1 segment gut microbial communities from Petit-Saut dam, French Guiana - Co191P1 (SPAdes) (version 2) | ecosystem: Host-associated > Arthropoda: Insects > Digestive system >... | reverse complement strand
GTGTTCGTAACTCAAGACACAGTACATCATCCGAGATGCTTTGTGTTCAGAAAATTTGTTCATAAACCGAATTGTTCATGATCCGAGGCGTTCGTAAACTGAGGTTTGACTGTATAGTATAAGGAATTCTGTACATGCATGCATACAGTGTAAGAAATTCTGTACATAACATGAATGTAGTGTAACAAGACTGTACAGAATTGAATGCAGCAGTGTAAGAAGTTCAGTGCAGAAGTGTATAAAATCTGAGCAGTTCTTTACAGAAATGAATGCAGTATAATGGCGTTTGTACAGAAGGGAATTCAGTCGAAGGAGTAGAACCACCTTTCACCTGCCATTATATTCGCACATGCCGCTGGATTTGCATCTCAGAAGACAGTATAGTATGGAAGGTTTCAGAGTGGGGGAAATGGATTTTCCCAAGGATGGGTAATATAATATTTGTTTTACGAGTGATTGGGAAAGTTTCTGATGGAGTCCCACAGATCCTTCAGTTCATGCAGCATGAGGAAGCGATATCTGGGGTCAGTCTTTTCATTGATGTCAATGTCCATGGATAAGGATGGCCATGCATGGCTGGAGCATGAGCTGTGTGGTTGAGAGCTGGACCATGAGACAAGTGCATTTGATTGTCCTGTCTGATCATCAGAAGTAGAAGCAATACAAAGGAAAGCTGGTTGAATCTGATGTAAAGGATGCATTATGCCTACCTATACATTGTACCAAGATCATTGCTGCAGAGATTGATATGGCAACTGTGACCTCATTGTGTAACTTCTGTGATGTAGGGCTTGAACACATTGTTGAAATTTTATTGTACTGGATTACACATTTATGAAATTAAAGGAATAACATTACAGGCTCAGAAGTCTTTGATAGTATGAAGTGTACAGTTAGTGTGAAGAGTATCACAGTCCCTTTTGAACATTGCTGTAACAAGGCAGAGAGCAAGTGACTGATTTTACTTTAGAAGTATACCACAAAGAAAGGTGACATTAAAATGCTGGCGTATGATCACTTAGTTCAGGTTGAAGTAAATTATGTAGTGTGCCATGCTGCAACTATGTTGCAATATCAGAACAAGTGTGGGTGAACTGTGACCTGTGAATTTGGAAGCCGCATGTAAAAAATTAATCTAGTCAACACTGGTTTTCACAGTTTGTCAAAGGAATAGTGCCTTGTCAGTGCTTTCTTTTCAGTAGATAGTGTAAGGGAAGTATTGTCTTTGTAATAAATAAATAAATATTAAGTAATTAGAAATGGCAATATTGACAAATCTGGAAGCTTTTGATTCCTTGCTACACAGATTTACTGTTGCTGTCATGACGTGATATACAGTACTAAAGGTGGCATTGGTGAATAATCCATGAATATAATGCACCTAGTGCATGCCCTGGAGTTTTATCAACATGGCAAGTTCCAGCAATATGCTCTCTGTGTAATGCCTGGTTAGATAACAGTGGTTATGGTCTATTAGCACTAGTAATTTGAAAATCTGAGTTGTGCAGTTGCTGCCATATTCTTAAATGTTTGCATAGTTGTAGTTATGTGTTGGTAGTGGTGTTGGTTGTTGTAGAGGTATAAGTTATTCAACTTGTGAGTGTGTGGTGTAATAAGCTGTTTTGTTATTCACAGTTCACAAAGTGGCATTAAGGTAGAGTGATGGCAGTGACTGGTAAAGTCTTTTTACTGTGTGCTTACAAGTAGCAGTGGTGGTTTGCTCCTCACTTAGTCATGTAGGAGCCCAGGTGAACTAAACAGAATATTCTTCTGTACACCAAAACTGTTCAGGGCAGGGTGTGTGTGTTTGTTTGTTTGTTTAAGATTACTTGTCAGTTGTGCATTTGCTAAATTAACATATTATGCATGGGTTAGTTTGAAATTTATGTTTTGAGTTTATTTGACAAGATGCTGTAAAGGTTTTGGTCAGTAAGAGTCTGGAAGTTAATTAAAACCAGTTGGCCTACATCCACATTATCTAACTAAAAGCCAAAACAGTGCATTAATTGCTTACATTTAAGAACTGTGTGTACAACAACAGTTCAGTTATTCTTTTCCAAGGTGATGTATATGCTCTTCTTTTCATTCAGTTCCAAGGTGATATATAAATGCTCTTCTTTTCATCCTCTTTATTGTTTGTCAGTGAAATTTCTTCTTTATGTGGCAGGCAGTGTGGTTAGTCAGGTCTAAACAGGGTATTATTGTGAGCTTGATTTGTGGTTTGGATTGGAAGACAGGAAATGAATACAGAATTTTTGTAGAGAAATGTCTGGTTAATGACTACTTGGGAGGGAGGAGAAGATAATAGTTGTACGTACAAAAGTGGCTTGGGTTGAAATTTGGTGGTGAGATTTGGTGTTTAACTTCTCGGTTTTACTGTCAGATTTGGAGTGTTTTTTCATTGGTTAGTATGCAGTGTTTTACTGTTTCATGGTGGGGAAGCTGAGCATGATGTATTGACATACCATGTATGTGTTGCACTGTTACTGCTTGTATGTTTCCTCATAGAGAACCCTGTGTTTTGTATGTTTTAGCATGTTTTTTCTTTCGGTATTCTTGTTTTTCCTCCTTTTTTGCTTGTCCCTGACCCCACATATTCAGTTGTGTACACAGAGCTGGTAAAAACGTCACCAATTCTGTTCCTGTGTTTGTGGCAGCTGCCTGGTGTATAAAAAAATGCTTGCATGTGTTTAGGAAGTACCTGGGATGGAAGTTTAGCCACTTAGTTGTTGTTTGTATAACCATTTGACAACTTAACTAAGTATGAATTATATGTAGAAACTTGAGTTTCTACCACATGGTAAACAGTGACCATGAAATTCCTACTGCATAGGGAAGTAATCGCTATGTGCTGTGATAATCATACAAAACATGACCTACACTCAGTGGGCAGATTTTAGGATTCTCAAATTTTAAAGCTGGTGATAGCACTGGATCTTGAAGTGTTAATGGTGCTGCCAATAGTTCAGACTGTTTAACCTAAATAAAGAGTGATTAGTGAATAGTGAGTTGGAGAGGATGGTGCTGGAAGTAGGCACTGCTTGATTTGAGATACTGTAGTGGCATTTGCCTGGAGGGTCTGAAGAAATGCAAGAAAAACCTTATAGTGATTTGGAGGGCATGGTGATGGAAATAAGCATTGCCTGCTTTGAGATACTATAGTGACATTTGCCTAGAGGGACTGAAGAAACTCAAGAAAAACCTCATAGTGAGTTGGACAGTATGGTGACGGAAGTAAGCATTGCCTTCTTTGAGATACTATAGTGGCATTTGTGGAGGGACTGAAGAAAATCATGTGGAACCTCCTAGTGAGTTGGAGAGCATGGTGACGGAAGTAAGCATTGCCTTCTTTGAGATGCTATAGTGGCATTTGTGGAGGGACTGAAGAAAATCATTTAAAACCTCTTAGTGAGTTGGAGAGCATGGTGATGAAAGTAGGCGTTGCCTGATTTGAGATACCATAGTGGCATTTGCCTGGAGGGATTGAAGAAATTCAAGAAAAACCTTATAGTGAGTTGGAGAGCATGGTGATGAAAATAGGCATTGCCTGATATGAGATACTGTAGTGGCATTTGCCTGGAAGGATGAAAGAAACTCAAAAAAATCCTTGAGATAGATGGTCCCTGGCTGAGGTGTGAACCAGGAACCTTCAGTGTGTAAAGCCACAATGCTCTACACTCAGCTGCAGCGTTGGTTAAGTCTTCAGGGGTTACTGGCTGCCTTTGTTGCCTACAATGAAAACCAGGAAAATATGATACCACTTGCCAGATCAGTACTTAGTCAACATTAATGATCTGTTAATCTTGGTACTTGTAGTAGTATAGTTAACAACTCCATGTTGGTATATTGTTTTGGGGGCTCATTGTGCACCTCACCTCCCCATTGATGTGTTCTCATGGCAGTTGCTTGATGATGGCAGTGTTGTAAAGAGACCATGAGATAAGGACATGAGCTGTTCTGGACATGGTGGTGAAGATATGTAGTGTGCCTTGTTACTTGTGAATTGCTTCGTACTGACGAGAATTACCTGTCACATGAGGGATGTTTCCATGTGGGTTCATCATTATCAACAAAGGAACATTAAGTTGCATGTGTAAATGTGGCTGTTAGTAACTCTGTTACATTAAGTATTTATACTTTTGAGGACTCTGTTACAAACACACCCTAATATGTGCACTCCAGTGAAGTCAAAAAAAAAAATCACTAAATTTTGGAACTACTTTGTGCATAACATGTTAGACATATCATAGCATGTGTTGCCTTTTAGGTGTGGTTATGGAATATTGTATTTTGGTTCTCAGTGACCAAGAAATATTTGTGAATAATAGTTTAAAATTAATTAAGATGATCTATGGACAACCATAATTCTCAGTAGTGTCATATAGTTGTAGTAGTTCAAAATTATGTTAAGAATTTCTGAAATAATTTGTTGAATTAACTGTAAAAGTAATATGGATATTGCTGTCCCCAGTAGTGGATTTCTTATGTTGTTGACACAATTATGTGTAAATGGAGTCATATCCATTAATAAAATGACAGGCAGAATTAGTGGCTGTGTTTGCAGCAGTTTGTAGAATTGTGTGTGGCTGGAGTCATAGCATGACAGAAGATATTTTTTTTCTTTGTAGGTAATACAGTTCAACAAACCATCATCATGCAATATCCTTTATACCTTTGTCATTGCAGTTGCTGTTTTTGTGCAAATTTTGCATACACTTCATTCATATTTCACTGTTCTAAATCCAAAACATTATCTCCAAGGTCAGTTGCCCACATTCTTCATTCAGTCATGGGAATGTGAAACAAAACACTGATGTACTGACTGAGACTTTCAGGCATGCTTATTACTGAATGGGTACAACAGCACCAGTTCACTGCACAATTATTGAACTTGATTAAGGTTACAATATGCTTAAGCTTTGTCAGCTTGTCACAAAACAGGTGTGTGTGTGTTCTTTCACTTGTAACACTGGGATTCTTTTGTTTCAGTTATAGATGCTGTCCCAACACCCAAGCTGCCAGTAGTAGAACCGCCCATCAGAGTTGAGGAGGTAAATGAATAACTTATGTATAAAAACTTAGAGACATAACTATGTTGCATGTTACAGATCAGAGACCAGATGAAACAATCATTTTGAAATCAAAGTGTGTTCATACATACATGTAACACAGATGACTGTAAAATACAGTAGTGTCTCTGTTAGACATAATAAAGCTTTGAGATGGCTTCCAGTTGTGTAGTATTGGTATTAACCTTTTAACTGGGTGTTTTCTGAGCTGTTGGTGTAACGTGCCTTGAGTATTAAACTGCCCGTTGTTCCTTGTTTCTATAAAGCAAGAGAAGGAGTGCAAATGTTATGGGGTTTTTTTTCAATTTGTAATTAAAAACTGATGTAAAGATGAAATGCAGCTTTTATTCACAATTATTGCAACATTTTTTTTTATGTAGATTTTTATATTTTTATCTGTGTGATAGACTTGAAAACACGGTACTACACATAAGGCCTTCTCACAGTCAGGACCCCAATATGATGACGGAGGAAAACTTGGACTTTAGGTGATGAATGATTGCTTGGATTATACAGAGTTTCTTGTGATGCTGATCAGGGTCAAATTTGTAATTGTCGGCAAAGTGAAGGAAATTTAAAAAGAGATGGAATCTTTTTTCTGTTATTATTTGTGAGAAGTATGGTGTCACAATACTTTCCCTTTTGGAGAAATACATTCCATTGTTAGGTTTCTGTACAATACTATGAAGAATGAGAAGTCCAATTAGGGGTTTTATTTCAGTTGAGTTTGTATCCATCCAACTTCTAGCTCGGGATCATGGTTTCAAATTAGGATTTGCTGCCAAAAATTGGTGTATATATTTGTTTGTTCAGCAAACATCTGCTGCATATTTTCATCAGTAAACTTCTGAAAACATTCCAGAACACTAGTTTCATCGTCATATTTCACATTTCTTGATTTTAAGCTTTCACATTCACTCCACTTACACTGAGAAGTGAAAATCTTGGACTCACCACACTGTGAGGTATGAAACTTGCAAAAAATATAACATCTCTTCATACAGTTCACTTTCATGTACAACACTGCTTGTATCCGACACTCTGTCTGAATCTTCCTCACTTGTATCAAACAAAAAATCATCACATTACCCAGAGAATGCGTCATTTCTGTCTTCTTTGTCTAAAACTGAAGATTTCCTCTTCTGTCAGCAGATCCTTCTTTTGCTGTTACTTGATGCTGCCATTTTTAATGCTCAAGCCCATAGAGTGTACACTCTTTGAAATAATTGTCATGGATGGCTTTTACTGCCAAGAATAAAGCAGTAGGTGGTGCCTCATGGAGGAAAAAACATAAACTATTTAACAGTACTAATACCTAAGTCATATCTCATCATACCCAGGAGATATTAGTGGTGAAAGATTGAGGATGTAATAGTACATCATACCCATTTAAATGGTGCAATACGACTATGTACATATACGTCGTGTCCAGTTAAGAGGTTAAATGTAATCAAAGCCCCCCAGCAATTAGGTTCAAACTTACAGGTGGATGGATAGTTATGATCAACACTGTGTGTATTCATTGTCCAAAGAATGCATAAAAACTGATGTGTTGCTTGCAATTGAGAAAAAAGAAAAGGGTAAAAGTGTGTGTCAAGTAACAAGTATGTGAAGTGTATATACTTGCATAAAAAGTAAACCTCTGTCCCCCCCCCTTTTTCCCCCCACTCAAGTAATTGCATGTTTTAAAATTTTTAAAGCGTAAGTATCTGAAGCACATGACCAGACTTGAGGTATGTGGTTTGTATAATCATTGAAGTTTTTGGAGTAGAAAATTAGAAAAGGTACACTTAAAATATTGCAGCATTTCTTGAACCTCTTCATTTGGTTAATAATTTTATGTTTTTTCCGTACAGCCACGTGTAGTAGCTGCATCACCATCAACACCTGTAGTAGGAGGTGACAACACGCTGCATGTGGTTCCACCTCCAGACGAAGAAAACGGAGATAAAACTGTGGGTAATGACGTGTACATCATGAACACCAAAACGGAAGAAAGGGCCACATCGTTCTTTGCACAACCAGGAATACTTGCAGGTATAATGTGACTCCACATCATTCAAACCCCACCCTTACTTGCACATAAATATGCAGCACTTTAACTTTTAAGACTTGCATATTTTAGGTGCATTCCCAAAGTTGCAAAAAGAAACTGCTGGCTTTGTCAAGTCCATCCATCTGCATGTCCACCCACATGGAACAGACAGATTTTCAGTAAATTCAGTATGGGGGGAATGGGTTGACTAAAATTTGTGGAAGAAATTCAAGTTTGTTTAAAATTGGTCACAGAGAAGAGGCCCTTTTACATGAGGACATGCATACATTTAAGGCTACTTTGGTTGTTGGCATTAACCATTGTTGCCTTTGTTCCCATGGTTACTTGTGGTTATGAACATTTCCATTGATTTTGTGGTTACCATGGTTACTTTTGCTACCAGTGTTACCAACATTCACTGGCAGCTGTGGTTACATGAAGATGCCAGCAATTTTTCTGCTCTGAGGGCATTTCCTACCTTGTACATCCTAGAATTGGTGGGCTCTTGTAAGCACAGGAATGTACATTTGGTTCCATAAAAGGTGGAGAAGCCCAAGTTTTTATGAGCTTCTCAAGAGCAATTCTGGTGCAGAGTTGGTTAATTTGTTAGCAATACTCTAAGTTGGAATGGCTTCTTTTTCACAAAATATAGGTCCAAATCTGCAACAGTGTTTGTATCAGTTGAATAAATAATCAAGAACCAGTGACATACGTATATGATGTAGAATTAGCAACAGTCTGTTTCCTCCCCAGCATTCTTGTTCTTTGTCTAAACCATCGTCTGTGATTTGTTTAGAAAAGATATAGCAAGTACCAAAGTTTATAGCAGTAAAGTTGAATATATTAGTATGAAACACACATGTGCATATGATATGTGATTGTTAAGCTATTCTGATTTATGATACCTTCTTTAATATTGAATATGGGTGAATAATATGTGCATTTTGATGTGTTCCATCTTCCGTGCATTAATGAGGTCCATAATGTGTAAATAACCAACAAAATGCATATCACTGTTTATGATGTATTTTATTCACAGTTTTCTTATCAACATGTTTCGGCCGCTATTACAGCCATCTTCAGGGTGATGTTATTATTGCAGCAATAGAAAGGTACAAGTGTGGTTAGCTGTGCTGTCACTCCATAAAAAATAAAAATTATTAAAATTTCTGTTAAATTATATGAGTAATATAAATATAAGTTAAAAATGGTTAATGATTAAAATCTTGGGAGGTAAAATTGTTTAGTTTATGTGGCGTGATGCAGTGATGTGGCGAGTTTTAATCCATTGTGTAGGTGATGTGTAGATGGTGTGATATACTGGTTAGAACTGGTTCCAGCTGGTATACCACATTGATGGAGCGTGGCTACAGCGTGAGCTGTGTGGTTGAGAGCTGCACCAGGAGACAAGTGCAGCCGATTGTCCTGTCTGATCATCAGATGTAGAAGCAATACAAAGGAAAGCTGGTTGAATCTGATGATGTATTATGCCTACCTGTACATTGTACCAAGATCATTGCTGTAGAAATTGATATGGCAACTGTGACCTTTTTGTGTAACTTCCCATGATGTAGGGCTTGAACACATTGTTGAAGTTTTATTGTAATGGATTATGCATTTATGAAATTACAGGAACAACATTACAGGCTCAGAAGTCTTTGATGGTATTAGTGTGAACAGTATCACAGTCCCTTTTGAACATACTGTACCAAGGCAGAGAGCAAGTGTCCGATTTTAATTCAAAAGTATACCACAAAGAAAAGTTACATTAAAATGCTGGCATATGATCATTTAGTTCAGGTTGAAGTAAATGGTATACTGGTTCCACCCAATACACTGTACCATCTACTCATCATCGACACGCTGGAAAAAAACTCACCACATCACTGCATCAGGCCTCACTCTGCACAGACTAAACAATTTTAAATCCAAAGATTTTAATCGTTACCCATTTTTAACCATATTTGTATTACTTATATAATTTTAATTAAAAATAATTTTTTATTTTAATGGAGTCGCAATGACACAGCTAACCACATTTGTACCTTTGTATTGTTGTAATAATAACATCACCCTGAAGATGGCTGTAATAGCAGCCGAAACATGTTGGTAAGAAAACTGTGAATAAAAATACATCATGAAAATTGAAGTGCATTTTGTTGGTTGTTTATGTATTATGAATATGTGCATTATCTGCAGTTAATTCCATGTTTGAAGGATAATCAGCAATGACAAAAAGTTAAAAATTGCAGTCCTATATTATGTATGGGAAGAAATATGTTTGTACTGCTCATCTCCTGGTGGGCATATAAATAGAAATCAGAGGAATGATGGCCAGAGTGGCTGAACAGAGACAAACGTCCCTTCAGGTTATCACTTTTCTGTCATATTCATGTTTTCTTTGTCATATCTCTTACTATTTGCTGTCCACTAGTGACAAGCTTGTTACATCCAGTATTTCTGCTGAAGTGTTGCTTTTCCTGAGTGGATGAAAAATAAAAGTGATTGTCTTCATGTTTCTAGTCCTGGAAATGTCTCCTGTCCACCCTTCTGTCTGTGCATGCGTGCATTTTGGGGTTGGAGAGTTCAGTGTTGAGAATCTCTTGTTGTGTAATCTTGTTGTGTATCAGATGAACTGAATGGTTGTTGATATTCTCTTATAAAATGTTGCAGCGGTGATTGGTGGAGCAGTGGTTGGTCTTCTCTGCGCCATCTTGGTGGTCATGTTTATTGTGTATCGAATGCGCAAGAAGGATGAAGGCTCATATGCTCTGGATGAACCGAAACGATCTCCAACTGTCAATTCATACACAAAAAATTCAAATCGTGAATTTTTTGCCTGAAGAGGGCAGGAAAAATGAAGCGAGTCTTGAAATAGAATAGCAAAGCAAAATGAATAGCAGTTTTCACTGAATGAAAGCCACGAATGTTGCAACAACCATGAAGTGAAAATGAAGCAACGATACGTGAGGGAAGTGGTGTACAATATTTAAAAGAAGGTAAAGCAAACAATCATAGGACTGAGAATTAAAAACAGGAATATTTTTTAATTTAAATGAATTTTATATTAATGGAAAGGACTGATAACTTGGTACTAAACGACACATCTCAACCTGATGATGGAGTAAATGAGTTTGCTTAGGAACTTGAATGCCTTGGTTTTTAAATAAAAAAATGCAAAATTATAAAATCAGTCAAGTGATCTTGGAGTCAGACAAAATATTTGGCTTATTTTAAGGACCTGAAGATTCTCTACTGCAGTGAATATTATTTATGAAATACAGTGGCAAGAGACAAATCAGTTGATTGTATTTGAGGTGGAGCTGATGAAAGTTTGGACTGTGACTTCCACAGCTGTATAGTCTCCATCAACTGTGCTGTAACTATTTCTAATCATTCACTAACACAGCCTTACTAATGGTAATGATCACCATCTGCATTATCACTTCAAGGAACTGGTTTGACCATTGTAATAAATTCTTTTCCACATTGAAACAGTGTAGCTGTAATGTAAAGGCATCACACAGCATGTACAATTAGTTGTTATTTCTAATGTGATAAACTTGTATGTACCCCTTTTCTACATCAGTCTTGTTTCATCATTGCTTTCATATGTACTGACACTCGCATCATAAGGCCAGTGCATTCTGAGTATTGTAACCCATCTGTAAAGCTGGGTATTAAATTCAGACTGTCAGGACAGACGGGGTTTTAAATTCGTAGTACTCTTAAATTCGTTCATTGCTGTTCGGTGCACTGAGGCTGGCAGCACATAAAAAATGAAAAGGTCCATACAGTGCACTGAGGCCATCATTGCAGGTTATAAATGTAGATCATTGATGAATTGATTTATTTTTAAACTACAAACAGTGAGAAGGGAACTGTGTAATTATAAAACATGTCCCCAGAACATGTGAAGAGGAGAAATGTTCAAGTATTTTGGTTCTTTCCAGTTAAAACAAAAGCACTGATGAAGCAACCTAGAACAGGAGTCCATGAAATTACATGTAAAGGTGCACAAAACTTTTATACAAAGGATGTCTTTTCATCCATTTTAAGGAGTTGTTGGAGGGGAAAAATCACATTTTTTCTTTGTTACTGTTACGATAAGTAAAATCTTTCTCCTCTGATAATGATCTTGGTGTAAGTGATGTATATTGTATTTACATATGTATGACTCTTGGTGTTCTTGAAAAAATATGTATTGGAATATTAAGCTCTGACATGGATTACAAACACAAGTGAAAGTTCTATAAATTGGTTGTACCAGTGTTTCCATTAAGTTTTGATGATTGGTTAAATGTTTGTGATTCCATTCATGGTGTATGACATTTAACCAGTGAATCAATTCTTGTTATCCTTCTTATCTCCGAAGATGAAAGGGTGCAAGGTGACAGGTTGTATGTATGGTGTGAATAATATCGTGTTGGCAGTCCTGTGTGTTCCTAGTGTTAGGTGGTGTTTTATTGATGATAATAGAAATGATGTACATGTGTAATTATGGTTTGTGAATGAACAAACTTCACAGGAAATAGGATGATGGGATAAGATTAAAGTTGGATGTGGCCATGTAATATAAATGGAATACTATGCAGGATGGATGGTTTTTATAATAACTGTGAAAACACAGTTGTGAGTTATATATAGGTTCTTTATTCTCTTCCAGTACAGATGTGTGAATGGCTGAATGAAGTGTAACATTATTCTCAAGTATCCTGAATGATGTGAAGATAATGTGAGCAGAAAAACAAAGCACATTGATTTCACTGTTGCATTCTATTTGAATTTTTGCAGTAGCAGTTATTGCAATAGTCATGGAAAGTAATCATTACTTTGCTCACTGGCTGTTTCTGTGTTGAAGTCGTGGACAGTTATGTTTTGTGTCTACTTGTACAGGTTGTTATTTGGTAACAATCATCAGGCTTGTATTTCCCATCATGTTGTAAAATGTTACCAGAATTGTGCATGTGCCTAGTTTTGTATACATGCTTGCATTCTGGATTTTGGCTGCTGTCACAGTATATGTGTTCACTTTGCATCCAGAATGGAGCCTCCTGCAGTGACCCTTCATCATGAGTTTTAGTTGCCACCTCAGCAGTTTGGCATTGTGACATGCTGAGACTATGATCAGATGCTGACATGTTCTGTCTCATATGAATGTGCAACAGTTCTGCTGCATTGCATAAATGGTGGAGACACTGACAGGAAGTGAATTTAGTTACAATCAGAGTTTTCTAAGTAGTGTGGTGCCAGTGATATCAAACTCATGAGAAATGGTGCAGAACATCATGTACAAGGAAATTTTAAGCCCAAATGTAATTTTCTTTCCATAGTTTCTGTACATAATTTTAAACATGCTGTATTGAGCTTACACTTATGTTGCACCTCTGTTTGCCCAGTGTCTTGTTTTATGAGTATAAATAAATTTTGAGCCTGAAGTAACACTTTAAAGCCATTTTTTGCTTTATGTACCAAAAATTCTGTGTTCTGCCCTCATACTCTATTCATGTGCTGTAGTGGTCTCAGAACAAACAGTGATTATTTTTGCGTCCAACATTAACTGAATGTATAAACCAGATGGAGTTTGTTTACTTTGTGGTATGAACTGAATCTCAATGAAACTGACATTCATTTTTGACCCTGAAGAGTTAAAGAATTATATTTCTGTTGTGCAGCATTATTGTCTTGTAACCTGATTCAAGCCTTTCCTCAGGTGCCATTAATAATGAGTAGTGGAGGTGGCATGGTTTTTGATAGTGCCATGTTTGTTTGGAGCTGTGGTTAATTTCTTAATTTGCGTTGGATAACTGTCAGCTCACTACATCAAGCTGTGTAACCATGAGAGTAGTCTGAAATTGGTTTCTCTGTGCTTGCAAGCAACATAACCAATAAGAATGACTAGCTTCAAAATTCTTGCTAGAGTTGTTACAGTGAGTTTTAAATATGGTTATTGGTAGCTTTGGTACATCGTGTAGAGCAGTGCAGACCCCCTGGCTTAGTAGTAGTTACATTCTGAAGTTCCACTGCAAGTTGAATTTCGTGCAAGTCTGATTTGATTATACCTATGGCCAACTGTATGTGTGTAAACGGGGGAGTCCAGTTAAAATGAAAACTCCAACACACTGGAACCTGATCAGCTGCAGCATGACCACCCATAATTTTGCTACTTTCTTTGAAATTCAGTAAGTGGAATTGTGTAACTTGAAATTGTGCCAGTCAGGGTGTGCCTGTGCAACACTTAAGTGTCAGAAAATTATTAATAGAACAAGTGTTCTTATCAGTTATGTGTTAATTAAATTATCTAACTGCAGAGTTGTATAGTTTGGAGATTACTGTCTTCTTGGGTGTGACACCATATGGTTTGCCCATAGATACCAACATTTTGGATGAAACTTTTACTTCTGTTGTCAGGCTGGATTGTCACATAGGAACAAACTGACATGGGTGGATCAAGAGCTGTTAGGCACAGACATCTGGCCATGTGTATATAACTGACTGTTTTTCCCTACAGCCTGTGTTCTACTGTTCTTCCACAAACGTCATAGAGTACCTCTCTACGAGATTGTTAGGTGGCACATCCCAGGTGACATTAATCTTAAGTCAGGGTGGATGGTGTTAAGAATTCCATCATGTTTCCCAGGTTTCATTCAAGTAACATACTTAGTGGTTTTGTGTAAGGGGAATTGTATATTATGAACATGTTTTTGATGCAGTGGTATCAGTGTTTTATTACTAGTGTTGTGGAGATTACTGTGTCCTGTTCATCTGTGCTGGTGCTGTTGCTGCTGCTGCTGCTGCTGCCACCACCGCTATTGCTCTTAAGTGTAATTTATGTAGAAACTTGGCATCTGATTTTGCAGATCCGTT
>Ga0209755_10005750_pt1 | contig 13972 bp, 10 predicted proteins | sample TergutCo191P1_FD_187301 | JGI IMG/M metagenome (GOLD analysis project Ga0209755, IMG submission 187301) | Cornitermes sp. P1 segment gut microbial communities from Petit-Saut dam, French Guiana - Co191P1 (SPAdes) (version 2) | ecosystem: Host-associated > Arthropoda: Insects > Digestive system... | reverse complement strand
ACATCTGTTCTTTGTATATGTGTGTGTGTGTGTGTGTGTGTGTGTGTGTGTGAAGGCTAGCAAGCTTGCTTTGCAAAAAACCAAATGGACAAGTATGATGAGCATAGGTGTTATTCTGATTAAGAATAAAATGTGTTGTTGGTGAAGTGACTAAGTAGGTTGGTATACAGTAATTATACTCAAATCTGGGAGGTTTGAATATTGGCTGGGATACTAATTGTAAAACATATTCTGTCTTAAATGTCCACTTTTGTTTCAGTATTGCAAGAGCCAGTAGAGAATATTATAAAACTGCGTACTACACCACCATTGTTTCAAGCCTATGAATATGCCTACAGTCTCCTGGAGCACTCACTTTGTCCCCTGTTTCATGAAAGTGATGATGTGAGTAATGTTATCAGGATAATTACAATATGTTAACTCAGCTGCAACTTGCCAGGTATAAATTTGTAATATACTGTTTGAATCTTAGGCACATTGTTGGTTGTCTTTCCCCACCTCTGAGAGTCTTTGGACATAATCATCTGTTTATCTCACTATATGCTTCATTAACCTGACTGAGTACTACATCACTGTTTTGTTACATCATGCCACAGTAAATCTGTATACAGTAGAAGTCTTTTAATCCAGCACCCATGGGACCAGACGGGGGCCAGATTGTCACACAGTCCCTATACTGGCCTAAGTTCTTACAGTTTTTTTTTTGTTACTGCCCTCAGTGAATGTGCACTTGTCAGTTTTTTTTATTTCATTATGTACAGACTAAGTGTATTCAATTATCATAGGTCCAGTCATGGGTTTTCCTTCAGAACACACTGCTGTCAAGCAACACCTTGCCCATTTATGCTAATTTAGGCTCTTTCAATATCTGTTGCTTAAAAAGTTCCTTCATACTGATACTTGATGTCATAAATGTTCATGATTGGTCTGTCTGTTTCTTTATATCTTAGATAGTTGCTGATCTAATATTGTATGATGCCATAAACTCTCTTTGGCTTTCAGTACTTTCCAATCTGTTGATGTTTTCAAGTTTCTGAGGAATTGTTATTGTTACATGTTCATGTTGCTGGCAGTGCTTTGTTTACTTATTCTCTTACCTGCAGTACCTTTTTTACTGATCTTTGGTTGTTTGAAGTCATTATAATAGCTCAGTGAGCTCAGTAAGGTTCCTGGTAACTCAAGGTAAAGTCGCAGAATCAGATCCAGATGGTGAAACTTCTGGGCATGGGACTACTTTCAAATTCCATATTATGACGTGCTGGATTGAAGGAATTTTCTCTGTAACTCTTATCTGAAACTTCTGAAGCAAAGGAGAATCCAGTTTGATGTAAATTTGTGTAGGTCCTCATACACAGTGCCAGTTATTTTTGTCTGATTGTAAACAAACTTGAAAATGGAAATTCATCCATAGAGAGCTGAGTTATTTTGTGTGGATAGACAGATGGACTTCATGATGCCATTAGTCGTGTTTTGCAACTTTGTAATTAGACCCAAAAACATTGAATGGGAAATGATCTGTAAGTTGCTTGCAGAGGCTGCAGTGGTCTACAGTTGATTATCAACATTGACTGTGGAACAGTTTGACCATCAAGAAATGCAAAATAGTTGTAAAGCCTTTCAAATATGTTAAATGGGTAACTCTTACATAAAAATGGAAAGTGTACTTCCAAAGTGGGAAAACTTTTCATATATGAGCTTCATATGCGTTTGGTGGAACTCCAAAATTCTAACTTTGTATCTGGGAACTTCTTGTCTGGGAAATGCTGTCTAACAAATTTATATGTAGTTATAATATGAACCTTTGTGATTACATGTGGCAAATTTCATGCAATGGGTGTCTGAGTTATGGGAGTTTATGCACAGAAAATAGTAGATCCCACAGTTTTTATATTTTATTGCTGTATAGGTCTTTTTGACATAATTCTTTAGATTGACGCATTCGGAGGAAAGTAAATATCAGTTATTCAGCATTCTGCATGTTCTGTGTTTGAAAATAATTTATTATTCTAGAGCGCATAAGCGTAAAATGTACGGTAATAGACACAGTCTTATGTCCCTCTGTGCAATAGAATACCATACACAGTGAAACTCGGTTAAGACATCCCTGTGAAACATTTTTCTGCATAAGAAGTCAGGATAAATTAGTATAATTTTTTTTTTATATTAGTAACGAACGACATTATGCTGCGAAGTTTTGTCTCTTTTGTCATATTTTTTATTAGAGTAACAAAAGCTGGATATAACCAGTTGCACGTAGTCAGGTATTATCTGCCCTCCACCATATGTAATCTTGAAGCCACAGCTATCTGTAACTGTGATTCAATGCCAGTCGAAATGAAAGGCTATGAGGACATACAGTTCAAACAATGTGCTATTATTGAGTTCCTGACTATGGAAAAAATTCCTCCCATTGACATTCATCACTATATGCAGGCAGTATATGGGGGTAAATATATTGATATAAGCAGTTAGACTTTGGGTGTGGCAGTTTAAGCGAGAAGAAATGGGAAGGCAAGTTTGTGTGACACAGCAGGGTCAGGGAGGTCAGTGACTGCGACAGACGAGTCTCATCAAAAATGAGTTGAAAGAATGATTTGAGAAAATTATCTTATCAAACAGAAAGACACTGCTGTTAAACTGGGAATTTCTAAAGAAGGAGTGGGCCACACTGTCAACCTTCTTGGATTCCGAAAAGTTCTTTCCAGGTGGGTCCATGAAAATTGACTGATGAGATGAAAGGTGAAAGAAATTCTGGGTCGTTTTGAAGAGAAAGTGATGTGATTTCTGTGGTGGGTAGTGACATATGATGAAGCTTGGGTCCATCACTTTGATGCTGAGAACAAACAATAGTCTATGGAATACTGCCACAAAGGATCACCAGCCCCAAAGAAATTCAAAACCAAAGGGTCTGATGGAAAAGTCAAGTTGACTGTATTCTGGAACTATGAAGGTGTTATGCTTACTGACTACCTAGAAAAAGGTGCTACAGTAAACTCAGAACACTACATTGAAACCTAAAAAATCTCCAAAAACGCATTATGAGAAAGGGGGCAGAAACTGATGACGTCTTGCTTCAACAAGACACTGCCAGGCCTCTCACAAATGCCGCCACATGTGATACCATTGCACATATGGGGGTTTTGATGTTACTACATCCAGCCAACAGCCCAGATCTCATTCCTAGCAATTTCCACTTGTTTCCCAAACAGAAGGAAAATCTCAGGGGCCAAGACTTCAATTCTCATGAAGAAGTCAAGTCTGCTGCTGTTTTCAGGAGGAAGAAAAGGACTTGCTTTAGGGTGGAATTCAAAAACTTGTTAAACATTGGCATAAATTTGTTGAAATTGGAGGAGGTAATGTGGTAGAGTGATTATGCACAGAGGTAAATAAAGGTTAAAGATACTTTTTTTTTTGTTTCACTTAAATATCTCCTTTCCTACATTTTTCATTTAGCTGGAAACAAAACTTTTCAGCCAGCCTTTGTATATGTTGCTGTGTACTGTGTTTATAATATTAAGATGAGTAATCCCTGTTGTTCTATGGATAATAGGAATCACAGTAAATTCAGTCAAATGTAACAGTTATGTATTTCAGTGTTAATTCAACAACATGTTTCGGTCCGACAGACCATCTTCAGGTTGACCAAGAATGTAAGAGTATGCACACTGTTATGTGGAATATTACTTTCAGGTTTTTAGGTGCGTTTGCAAAATTGCGAAAAGCAACTATATGCTTTATCATGTCTGTCTGTCTGTTCACCTGTCCACCTGTGTGGAGAACTTGGCTCCCGCTGGACATATTTTCTTGAAATTTGATATTTGAGTATTTTTCAAAACTCTGTCCAGAAAATTCAAGTCACATTAAAATTTGATGAGACTAATGGATACTTCATGTGAAGACCAATATACATTTTGATCATATTGTGCTCAGTTCTTAGAATGAGAAATGTTTCGGACAGAAAGTTGTAGAGAATATCAAAACACACATTTTATGTTCACTTTGTTTTTTTTTTAATTTTTATGTGTTTTTTATTTTTTTATTTTTTTTTTATTTTTTATTTTTACATTATGCCTTTGTGATGTAATATGGAAATATATAGTAGAGCTGGACAGGCCACAGATGACAGTGTGGAACATTCACATTGTATGCTGGTTACGTAAGGCTACAAACACATGCTCACAATATGTAATACTTTTTGCTTTTCCACTTCAATAGTGGTTGCACGAATGTGCATCAGTGTTGTTATACATACATTGCCTGTCTTGTTTAAATGTTCTGACAAGCACAACCCACTTAGACTTCTCTCTTCAGCAATATCCGACTCTGTCATGAGAGATCACTGTACGCAAACTTTACTGCTCCCTTGATTTTAAACTTTTAACTTTTTAGTATTATATATTTTCTTCAGTCCTGAAACTATAAATTATTTAATTCCCATTTCAAAGGTTGTTCATTTACATTGTGCATATTGAACATTGCATTACAAATTGTATTGAAATCTCAGTTTCTGTATAACTGTGTACATAGCCTTATATTGTTGGTCAGCCTGATGATGACCTGTTGGACTGAAGTATGTTGTTGCATTAACACTGGAATAAACAGTTGTGTTTGACTGCATTTACTGTGATTCTTGTAATATGTTTCCTGCTTAACAGGAATTAGACCTAAAAAGGGTGACAATTTCATGACACAATGAACTTTTCAACTACTTAATACAATTTTGCATAAAAGTCTCAAAATGTTTTCCATTCATTCAATTTGTTACCACCATACGGTGAAAGAACAATGCTTTCAGTTTGTTAAATTTCATCTTCAAGGTCCTCTCCAGAGATGCAGATAAGCAGCTCCATATTAATCTGTGGAAATGTGGTGTGTGAATAGATATCACATTCTGACTCTAGTGTCTTCTGTCTCCTTGTGTTCATTTCGCATGTAACATTCATGTGTATTTTGCAACATGAAATAGCATTGCTTTAACCCTGTAAGGATGAAACTGTATCTGTCTGATTTGAAGACCCAGTCCATACAGTGCAGTAAACACTCTCTACCTCAGTTATGAAAACTGATAAGTTAATGCTATATAGAGAAATATCACTTTTTGTTATGAGATACACACAAAACACATAAATGCATTGTGGGCAGAACACAGAATTTCTGAATGTTAAAGCTGGTGGTACATAAAGCACATCTTAGGTTTTAAAAGGTTAATGTAGGGCCTTGTGAATGTAAATTGCAAAAATTGAAAGGATGTGGAATAAGCAGAGTCAGTTGGATGTCACCTTCATTTCTGTTAAGGGCAATGTTTTGCGGTCGTCTTAAGTTGTAGTCCATTTATAGATGATCAGAAGTCTGGGACCAGGAACTTAATTGACTTAGCTTTGTTGACTTATTTCTTTGAAATGCCTTAGCCATATTTTGTATTTATTTTGTATTCATGTTATCTTGTAGCCACTTGAATTACAACTATATACCAAAGTATGTAGTCACATTCCACTGGTTAAGAAACTTTGCGTTAGTGTGGTCACCTTGCTGATGTTCTCATTTCTGATCTTTTGACAGTACTTTACCTTACTCTGTGGACATAGGCTGCCTAGTGGGTATAACAAAAGTGGCTCAAGGTCAGTATTCTTTTGATTATTTTTTGGTTAATAATGTTTTTTACTGTATCTTACGTAGTATACAACGGTAGACCAATTGTGATTTACGGATGAAGGTACACTATTTCAAAATTTGCATGGAGGGCCATAGGAAATCTTGAGACATGCTGGACAGTATATTGGTAATTGATAAAGGTGTTGCTTTTTTTTTTTTTGGGTGCTATTTACGCATATCGTCGAGAGCACTCCTTATTAGTTAAGCAACTACGTGTCAGTTTCAAATGTGGTCCCTTGTTATTTACAGATATGCATGCATGATTGCTTGCATATAATTATACTTACACCTATATTCAACAGTGATTACTGTCAAGAACCGTGGAGTAAATTTCTAATTACTTTTATTACCTAGTGTGTCTTTATTCTGTCATATGTAGACCTCCTATAATGACTGTGTTTATGTTTGTGTGTGTATGTGTAAGACTCATACCCATGCTGCATATTTAGCTAATAGTTGCATCAACTTTATGGCATTAAAACTGTAAAGACTGAGACTTCAAGCTTAAAAACTCTTATGCTGAGTTATGCACATCACTTGATCATGTCTTTCAACTGGCACAAAACCATGGAACCAGTTTCTCCATGGTCCATGGCATTGCTTCAGCAAATTTACCCTTGCTCCCAGAACCAGTTAGTTCACCTTAACTCTTATATTTTCCAGTGCACAACTGAACTGAATTCCATGTGGATACCACTTACCCCTTCATATTAACATACCTGCCATTCTGTACTACAAACACATACTTACTGCATGTTGTGCAGCAGTGCATTTAATGGCTGCTGCCACATCCACAGTAATTTGTGGACTGTTCCTCCTTTGCTGCTAGGAGTTTGTCCTGTATATGAGCATGGTGACCTATGTCTTACTGTGCTTTGTTGGGAGCTGTAGGTTTGTAGCTTTAATAAACTGATTTGCATACTTGCAGTTGCAGCCAACACAAAAGTGATCACTTCAGTTTTGTGGTTCCACTCTTTTTTAAAATAAGCACTATTCCACCACCAAATCCACCCATACAAGAACAGACTTAAAAGGTAAACTTGTTTTATATCTCAGGTCTTGACATTCTAGAGCAGAGGTTCTGAAACTTTTGTGCCAGCATACGACTAAGTGAAATTTAACGATTTCACTTTTCCACATTTATTTGTGTTTAAATTCTCTGGGTAGCTGCAAACTTTACTTTTTGAGGAAAAGTGCATAGATTTGATAATGAGGTACAATTACAGGGAGGCCTAAATTAGTATATGCAAAATGTCATACAAGCAAATAATCATGACTAAAAAAATACACACACTTGGAAATTGATAAATTTCACAACTGCTGTAAAAGCTGAATTAGCTCGAACAAAATATGAATCAAGCAGATGTTTATACAAAACAAAAATGATAAAGTGAAGCATTTGGCTGGTATAATTAAAATGAGGCCTAAACCACCTTGTGGAAAATATTAATCAAGCACATAATTATTGAAATATAAAGCATTAATAAGTAGATAAATATTACGTGTTACTTTTAAAACAAAATTTAAATAGCTTGTGCAAAATATTATTCTGTCAGATGCACACTGATTGTCACATAGTGATAAATTAATTATCTGACAGCTGCAATTTAATGAAATTCTATTAAAATTAAGCATAAATTAACTTCTGCAAAATTAATCAAGTGGGTAGTTATTAAAAAATAAACTGAACAAAGTGTGGCTCACAATGGATATTAAAATATGAGCCTTATACGGGTGCATATTCATACACATTGCATACTGTCTGAATTTCAGTGTGAAGGGCTTGCTTGTTTAACCAAACACACCTTCTGTTTGTCTGGTTGAATTTTTATTAACTTCATTCTTAAAACAGGCTGAGTATGCAATCTGTTCTTGTGTTTATTCTTTATGTAAGTCATTGAATAAATCCATATTCACATTACCATTAGTTTTTCAAGAATTAGAAGATATTCCTTTTATCTCACCAACCAGAACTCTGTGAAATATATGTTCCTGAATATATGTCAAAGACTTCCAACACAAGAAAGCTCCATGAGTTCTCTTTGTACTTTACTGTTAACAAATCTGGTAAGATGTCCTCAAAAGAACAGGGATCCGTGATCCAAAACTGTGATGTAACATTTTCTGGAAAGTACTCCTTGAAGTCTGTGGTTAAGTTCTCACAGAGTTTACCACTTGTTCAGGTTTCATTTGAACTTCATGTTCACTTTGGGAAGACTGGCTGACAGCAGGGATTATTTATGTAATGGTGCCAGAAATAATGTGTATTTTGGAACTTATGTAGCCTATATGTATTTTTGAAACTGGTATCCATTTTTGTACATCTACTTTTTATTAAGTCTGAGTATGAGTAACCAGTTGTTGGTGTACCAGTAGTGGTATGCATACCACAATTTGAGAAACCATGTTCTAGTGCCAACTTGTAGCTGGTTCTGTGAAAGATTATATTTTGGAGGAATTAATAGCTGGTATCTCATATGAATTCTGGCTTTTGTTACTTCTGCTGCTGTCCTGTTGTGCAATTAATTAGATAATGCTATACCATATTCTCCACCCTTGTATCTGAATAACATTTACTTAAATATGGTGGCCAGGAACATAATTTACGTGTAAAAATATGTTCAAAGAAGAGCATATGTTGGAAATTAATTTGTTATAGCTGACATTTTTTATCTGTCTGTCCGTCCATCTGTCCATCCATCCATCTTTCTTTCTGCCGGTTCGTTCATCTATCCATGTGTCCCTCCACCCATCCATCTGTCCTTGCACCCATCCACCCACCACCAATTCATCCATCCATCCCAGAAAGAGTGCTGTAGTCTGGCTGGGCCTCAGAACAGGTCTGCTTGCTGTGGAGCAGAGAAGTTTCTTACCTGCAGTGAGAACTGAACTGTGATTCCATGGTCTCCCAGCTCACAGTCCCTACTACCAACTGCGCTTTCCTAGCTCCCTCATGATGACTGTTTGTGTGTATGTAATTTAGTGTTGGTCACAGTAAACACAAAACCAAACATAACAAGACAAGCAATGTGCATATAACGTAACATTGAGGCACATTTGTGCAACCATTATTTAAACCAAAAAGCAATAGGTAGTATTACATATTCTGAGTGTGTGTTTGCAGTGTTAGGTACCCAGCATGTAATGAGCATGCACCATATTGCCATCTGTGGCCTGTCCAGCTGTACTATATTTTTGCACAGCGTCTCGTAAACAGCATGATTGAAAAAAGTTATTGAACATAAAATGTGCATTTTTATTTTAGGTGCAACTTTTGTCTTAAACATTTCTCATGTGAAGAAGAACTGAGCAAGATGTGATCAAAAACATATGTTGGTCTTCATGTAAAGTACCTGTTATTCTTGTCAGATTTTAATGAAACTTGAATTTTCTCAACAAATTTTAAAAAAGTACTGAAATATCAATTTTCATAAAAATCCTTCCAGAGGAAGCCAAGTTGTCTCATGAGGACGGACGGATGGACATATGAAGCAAACAGTTGCTCTTTGCAATTTTGCAAACACACCTAAGAAGTGACATTAAATGATGAAATGAAATTAGTAATCTTAATTTTCATAAGGAGGGGTTTATATAAATACTTTACACATGTGTAATTCATGCTAATTAGTATGAAGTAAACATCAGTTCAGAAACTGTATTCGTACTGTTTTATACAAACTCTCTGTGGAGCAGATAAGTTAATGTTGCTTGTCTTGTCGAGAGATTTCACACCACGTACATAATGTAATGGTCTTTACTATAGTCAGAAAAGCCTGAAGCTGAGCCAGATGAATTTAGTTCACATCAATACACCCTGCTCCAGTAATCTCCCTTCCTTGCCTCTTTCTCCCAAGTAGTCTCATCCCTTCACATTTTTTTACTAAAATTTCTAATGCAATTATTTCTCTATGTATGCTACATGCTTAACCCAACTTTTCTTCCATGATTTTTTTACCCCTAATAATATTTGGCAAATAAAGGAAGTTACAAAACACCTCATACAACTTTCTCCAGCTTCCTGTTCCAAAAGTTTTCTTCAGCATACTGTTTGTAGACACCATCAATGTATTTTCTTCCCTTAGGATGAGAGACTGAGTTTTATGTGCTTACAAAATGTCACGTAAAATTATATTATTGTGTATTTTTAATCTTTACATTTAAGGTAGCAGTCAGGAAGACAGAAGATTCTGAAATGAGTGGTAGCAAGCATTCCTGGTATTTAATCTGCTCATATTTCTTTGTAAATGTATTTTTGATAGTGTTTTTTTTTGTGGTAGAATTAATTTAATTCCTAAGTGTCCTTTCATGTACATTTATACCTTCTTTACTATCTTATAATCCTCACCATCCTTCAGAATGTAAGAGTTGAATGTTGTTTCTTCCTCCTGTTGCTGTAGGAAATTAAGAGTTTGTTGAATGGCATTAAAATTGGTTTTTCAGTATCTTGTGGTATGATCACTGTGTTTGTATCCTAATATACGTCTCTTGTTAGTTCTCCTATGCTGCAAGGATCTCCTGCTAAAGGAAGGTAGTAATACACAACTAATACATTTAAGAACTTTTCCTGTATTAACTTTTATTCTCCTAAAGGAAGAGCACTGTCCCATAATGTGAAATCCTTTACATCAGAATGGGAAAACAGTGTCATGTCATGTCACAATGTTATTAAAATTTTATGTGTATTTGAAAGCAGAACTCTTTTACCACCATAATGTCTTAAATGCTGCTTTGTGTTTTAAAGATACTCTTGAGTTTTACTTCTAATTGAATTGTCCACTTCATTTGTGCTGTAGTTATAAATTATTTATTGACCTTTTGTAACAGCCATTCTTATTTTGTTGAAATTGTCAATATGAGAGATACAGTATGAAGATCCTTCAGAAATGACATTATTCCTTTTCTTACATTTACACACTCTGGGTCTGTCACTGAATCGGTTCCAACCATAGCCATACCACTTGTGGATGTTTGTCATGCACTGTTGTTTGTTCTTTCATATGATATCCTGCTGCATTAGCTGCAGACCTTGTGGAGATAAGCTGCATGTTTGAGTCCTCCCTTGTAATTTGCAGGCATGTTTCATTTGTGAGACCTAACTGGCCTGTGACTAGTAGGGTGGTACTTTTTTTTTGTCTTCGTTGACAGGTTTTTCAACTTTTTGCACCTTTATTCCTGTACAGCCTTTGGAGGGATGAGCTGAATGCTCACAGTCTTCAGCTGAAGTTTTTCCACCTTTGAATCAAGAAAGCTAGTTGTCTGTCCATGGTCAAACCATGGAATTGTCACTGAAAAGGCAGTTTCACAAAGTTAAAAAGAAAACTTAATGAAAAACCTTAGTTACTTTCAATCAGTCATTACAAAATAGTGGATGACACTTAACAAGCACAACAACAAACACCCATAGAGAAGGAACAGAGAGGGTTATGGCTGCAAAAGTTACTAGACTGAATTGTAAGATAGTGATGGTGCAGCACCTAGTGGCAGACAGCTGTATTACTTGTCATTCTCAGAGCAGTGAGTTTGGGAACTTCTGGATGTGCTCTCGTGTGTCATCCGCTAAGTATCAGTAGCCCAGAGACCAGATATTCAGTACACAGCAGACTGCTGTGACTGGATTATATGATGAATTAGCATCTCCAGCAGGTACAGTTGTTGAACCAAGTAGCACAATGTACTCCCAACATTCCTTCATAGATTTTTGTATTGAATACTTGCAGGAATTAAATTATAAATGTAAAATAAGCAGATTTAAAAAGGATCACAAACTAAGACATGTAAAATTGGAGGATTGTTTCAAAACATTCAGCATGGGTAGTTTGAATCATTTTTAACAGTGAACTTTTTATTTGAACTTTTAACTTATAAAATGTATGAAGTAAAACTTACAATATGAAAGGGTGCAGAAATTGGGATTTAATTTTAAAAGGGCATCAGCTATGAGTACTTTGGAAATTAAAAAACTGTACATTAAAAGTTAAGGTAACAACATGACGAATTCATTGTTAACTTTTACTGTACGGCATTGGAGCTTGAAATGATGCTAACTTTACTTTTCTGCCAAAGTGGAAACTCAGTAGTGACACATGAATCAAACAGTGTATTGTAGTGCAGCCTATTCATACTTATCATTTTGCAAAATGTAAGGTGGCCTTTTGTAATCTTCAGTTTTTAGGAAAACATCTATATAGGTTTTTATGACAGTGTATGAATGCTTAATATGCTGGAATTAAGTGCCTGTCATAGGTAAAGTGTTAGAGCATTATTTAAATAAGAAGTTACAAACATCACTGAGTTAACTTATCACTGCCAGAAATTTGATCACTTGAAGTTTTTTGGTCCTCTTCAGCCACATGACATCATACTTAGTACTCTTCCTGCCATTAAACACACAGCACTTTTTAAAAATGTCATTTTAAGCAGTCTGAATCCACTTCCCAAGTAGAACTTCTCATGGTCTTCCTATATCTTCTGCTTGTGTTAGTGGGCACTTACCAGATAGCAGCCATTCCCCATGCAGGCATAATAGTCGATGAATGGTTTGTTAACTACAAAACCCAGAATCTTAGGAGGCCAAAAGGTCATGTGCACTGTTATTACACTAGATCTGTGTTTATATAGAAGTTACAATTTCCACTTTCTCTATTAAGTGACTCTGGAAAGCATCTAAAGCCAGCATTTTTCTTTTCATTAGAAGAGCATGTGTTTGTCCCAGACTTCACTCAGCCATGTGATCATGGGGCATTCTGTCTTCCACTCATAAGATTACATTGAAATGCAATTCCAGTGGGAGTTTTCATTCAGAAGATTGTTTCTCTTCAGTATAATAAATTATACCATTTTTCTCCAACCAGCCACAAGTGAGAGCTTCACAGTTATTCTCAGTTTATCACGAACCATTGTTTTGATAAGCAGTGAGTTAGATCCTTTTGCATCATTTGTAAAAAGGGCTGAGGTTTGGTGTGCATTATTCTTTTGTCCTAAGAGGTAATTATATTTTTGGCATGTACTGGTAATATGTGAGTGATTTACTATTATTTTTTCAATGGTGACACTAGGGAAGCTTTTGCACTAGTGTAATCCTTTGATGGAGATGTAATCCTCTCTACTGCATAAATTTGACTGCCTCACCAGTAGTGGTTTTGAAATGTTGTGCGGGTATCTCTGGCAACATCGTCACTTCCAGTGCCTTCATTCATATTCTGTCTCTCTGGTAACAGGAAGGATATTTTTACATTTTTGTAATGCAGGCTGCAGATTTTTTTATAGCAATGAAATACGCCATTTTTGGCTCACAGGTTGCTTTTTGTGTAGAATTTGCTTCCATTAGTAATGGTTCTTTCTGTTTCTTCCAGCAGTGTCCTTCATTATACACCATAGAATTTCCATATGGTGGCATACTTGATGGTTACTGCTGCATGTCTGTTTACCACTGATTTAAAAGTAGCTTCAAACTGCAACACACTGATTGGGTACTTTAGATTCTCTTGTGCCTTTCAACATGATGACCCATGATGTATACAGAACATTTTAACTTTTAACAACTTCTGACTTCAATAGTTTGATGTGCAATAAGCTGTCAGCACAGCAGTAATGAAATCAGAAGCATACAGTAAGGTGTATTGTTATAGTAGCAGGTTTTTAATGTTCTTCATTCACCCAGCCTACTCAGGTACAAAAACTTGTGCTTTGTTCACAAAATGTGTTCAACTTTGTGTACAGTTATAATACAACCCCTCCATTTTTCAGGTGGTGAATTAGGAAATAAATTGTTTTTTTTTATATTTTGGTAAATGTGATACATGGGGGGGACCCCCCCCCCCAAAAAAAAAGACTGGTCTCAATGCCGCCGAACGCGGATGAGTGAGAGTGCTTGTTCCCTAGACCCTCAACTGTCAGTAGCGAGACGGACATCTTCCTGTAACAACTCAATCGGCCGCACGGTCAGTTTTCGTTAAGGTAGTTTTTGTGACCCTGTCGAAATCGTGATGTGTGATTTAAAGGTGCAAAGAACTTGTTTGAAATTTTGCTTCCTCCTTGGAAAAACACCCACGGAATCATTAGAAATGCTTCAGGAGGCTTTCAAGGAAAAAGCTCTAAGTCGTGCGGGAGTGTTTGAATGGTTTTCTCGCTTTAAAAAGGGGGTCTTCGAGGATCAACCCCGTTCTGGACGCCCTTCAAGCAGCCGGAACGACGAAAACATCGCAAAAATCCGCGAAAAACCCAAAGAAGACCGTCGTTACACCATTGACGAGTTATCGGAAGTTACAGGAGTGAGTTGGAGCTCAGTTCAGCGCATTCTGACTCAAGACCTAGGCATGAG
>Ga0209755_10005749_pt1 | contig 13972 bp, 10 predicted proteins | sample TergutCo191P1_FD_187301 | JGI IMG/M metagenome (GOLD analysis project Ga0209755, IMG submission 187301) | Cornitermes sp. P1 segment gut microbial communities from Petit-Saut dam, French Guiana - Co191P1 (SPAdes) (version 2) | ecosystem: Host-associated > Arthropoda: Insects > Digestive system... | reverse complement strand
CCGGGACGGTCGCCCCTACAACAAATCGTGAGTAACCTGAAATCATATGTAACCAGGAGTGCTGGCTTCTCTCCTTGGCAAAAATCTTTTCACGACAATAATACACGTGACGAGACGGAGTATCACCGCATTTGGAAATATATCGAAGATAACCCGGCACTGTGGACTGAGGATTTATATTACGTTAATGCGTAAATTGCCACTCAAGTTTCATTAGGTTTTTGGAAGTTCCCTTAAAAAGAGAACTGGCACGTTTACCGTAAAATAATAGATAGAGCCGTTACAAACCGTAGAATTTGTACGTTTAATTAAGCGTTTATATCTGCATTCATTAAGGGAGGGGTCACAATGTCACAGGTGGAAGGCAATGGAGGTTTTGGGCAAAACCCGGAGGAAAAAACGCAGTCCGAGCCGCCCGGTCTCAGCGAAAAAGATAATGAGGTTACTCGGCTCGCAAGGCTTGCTATGAGCGGCGATGATTCTGTCTGGGGCGAGATTTACGAGAGAACAAACCGCTATGTCTATTTCCTGGCGCTGAAATCTCTTCACTCTGAGCAGGACGCGCAGGATATGACACAGGAAGCCTACATACAGGCGATCCGCTCTATCGGGCAGCTCTACGATGCCGAGAGCTTCTTCGGATGGCTTCGCAGCATTGTCTTTTCAAAGTGCAAGGACTTGCTAAAGAAAAAGAAGCCTGTACTTCTTGAAGATGAATCCCCGGGCTTGCTTGATAGTATGCCGGAGGTCAGCGACAGGTTCCTGCCCGACATGACTCTTGACAGTTCCGAGAGTAAGCGCATGGTGCTGGAACTGGTGGACGCTCTGCCATATCAGCAGCGGCAGACCATTTTGTTTTACTATTACGATGAGATGACGGTCGATCAAATCGCCGCTTTGATGGAGTGTCCGGCGGGCACTGTAAAAAGTCGCTTAAACTATGCCCGACAACAGATAAAAGCGGGCGTTGAAGAACACGAGCGCAAGGGCGTCAAGCTATATGGCGCCGCCACTCTGCCGATACTCACGATGCTTCTCAGGGAGCAGGCAAAAACACTGCCAATCCCACCATCGCTTGACGGCAGCATGACGCCGATAATCAAGAAAATGTCCATGCCGGAATCAGGCACGGCACCTCCGGGTGGCTATGCAGACCCGGCAAACCCTGCTGCATCATCCGGCGATCCTGTATCAAACGCTGCTCCGCACGTTCCGCAAGGCTATGCCGCACCGCCGCCTGCTCCGGGGGTGGAAACCGCCGGCGTCGCCGGAACCACAGCATCGGCTGCGGGTGCAACAGCCGCAACGGCAATCAGCACAAAAGTCATCGCTATAATAGTCGCCGCGTCAGTCGCAATCGGCGGCGCTGTGTTTGCATTGACACGCGGGGGTGAGGATGAAGTGCCGCCTCCAACGATGGACATCGTGACGGAGGATGTTGAAAGTGATAACGACGCTGGGTATTCACCAAGGGAGGACGCATCCAATAACGACGCAACCACTGCTCCCGAAGACATAGACCCTCCACCTGAGCCGGACCCTGCCCCTGCGCCGATTGACATACCCGACTATATCACCATACGCGAGGTGCAGTATAGCACAAGCTTGACGGAGCTTCATTTAAACGATATGAACTTGAGCAATGACGAAATCGAGCCGCTTAGATATATGATCAACTTAAGAGTACTTAATCTGAGTAACAATCAAATCAGTGAAATATCTTCATTGGCGGGGTTGTCGAATTTATTGTGGCTTGGTCTGTTGGACAATCAAATCAGTGAGTTACCACCTTTGGAGGGATTGGCTAGCTTAATGCATCTTTACCTATCCCGCAATCAAATCAGTGATATATCTCTTTTATCGGGGTTGACGAGCTTAGTAGACCTTGGGCTGGACGGAAATCAGATTAGTGACGCCTCTCCTTTGGAGGGATTGACGAACTTATGGCAGCTTTACTTATCCGGCAATCAAATAAGTGACATATCTCCTTTAGCGGGATTGACGACTTTAGAACGTCTTCATCTGAGTAACAACCAAATCAGTGATATATCACCTTTAGCCGGATTATCAAATTTAACGTGGCTTGATTTGATGGACAATCAAATCAGTGATATATCTCCTTTAGCCGGATTGGCGAACTTAGAATGGCTTGGTTTGTGGCGCAATCAAATTAGTAACACTTCTCCATTAGCGGGATTGGTGAATCTGGAGTATCTTTACCTGGACAACTAGCTAATAACTGACTGGTCGCCCGTAGCGCATGTCACTGATGTCATTGGCAGACCTAGATAATTGCTGCGTACTACAACCTGACAGCGCCGGATATCATACGGTGTCAATAAATAAACTTGTGACTGTGGAAAATATTACTAATAAGTCACTGGCTGGAATCGAGGAATGTATGAATATAGGAATCCGCGCTTGGAGAATAGAAGATTCGCAAAATCTTGCAAAAGCACTGAACAACAAGAAAATTCACGATAATCTGCGGGATGGTTTACCTTTTCCGTATACGGTTTCCGATGCGGAATCCTTTATATCCGCTATGCTTTCCTCTGACCGTGATGCAACATACGCTTGGGCTATTACTTTCGATGATATTGCCGTGGGGAGCATCGGCGCTTTTCGCAAAGATAATGTTCACCGCCTGACTGCCGAAATTGGCTATTATGTTGCCGAAGAATATTGGGGCAAAGGTATTGTGACGAGAGCCGTGAAGCTGGCGTGTCAACATATTTTCGACAATACCGATATTGTACGTATTTTCGCCGAGCCTTATGCCCATAATGTTGCATCTTGCCGTGTGCTGGAAAAAGCGGGTTTCACGTTTGAGGGAACACTAAGAAAAAATGCAATTAAGAATGGCTGCCTTTTGGACATGAATATGTACGCGATTATCAAACAATGACACGGAGGGTGAAGTAGTTTGTTATCAATCAGAAAAGCTATTAAAGAAGATTTGCCGCTGATACTGTCATTGTATCGCGAGTTACAACCTGACGACCCGCCAATCAGTGAGAGCAGGGCAGCCGCTGTGTGGGATAACGCCGTAGACAGCGGCGTAACCTACTTCGTTGCAGAAGTCGGCGACATTATCGCGGCAACGTGCTATGTTGCCATTATCCCTAATATCACGAGGGGCTGCGCACCAATAGCCTTTATTGAAAACATCGTTACCGCAGCTCCATATCGCCGCCTCGGAATCGGCAGACAGTTACTTGAGTCAGCGATTGAATATGCAAGAGCGCAAGGCTGTTACAAGGCAACGCTCCAAAGTAACATCAAACGACCTGGGGCGCACGAGTTTTACGAAGCGGTGGGATTTGATGGCAACTCAAAGCGAGCGTTTGAAATGAGGTTTGGAGATGACGAGTGGAAGAAATAATCAGTGGTTACTTAGTGATTGGTACGACGTCGACCACTATTTGGTAATTTGGCGTGAGTGTCAGCAAAAGCAACCTGGTTCCCTCCGCAGCCCCTGAAATTTGATATGCCTCGTCTCTCGCGATTTCCCTCAAACGTTCCGGGCTAAAGCTCTTGGGAAAGTATATCCGCCCATGCAAATCGTGACGGACAACATATAGCGGATGGTATCCACCAACATCAGCTAAAGAAGCAGTACGATAGTAATTCTCCCAACTGAGATGCAAAAGAAAAGTCGTCTCTATGAGTTCCCCGCTTTCGATTGCTTCAATATCTTCTCGCACATTTTTCCTAAGTTCCGCATTATCCGTAAAAGCAAATAGTCCTAAAATCACTGCTATAACTGTAATACTAATCACCGCTGTCCATACATGTAACTTGGCATGGCGACCTTTTCTTTTTTGAAAAAATATAATGCTGATATTTACTACAAGCATAACCGCAACAATAATTACAATTACTAAAAACAAGTTATAAGTTCTCTCGTAGTAGCCTGTCAGAACATCCCTTGCCTTGTACGCTTGTGCAAATGGAGCCGATGCATCTTCCGTCATGTTAAAAGCTGCAATACCAAGCAGGAGAGCAAGGCACTGGGTAACAAATAAAATCCTTTCCGAAAACCCAAATTTACGGAGGAAAAGGTACTCTTGCACAGGTTCATCCCCATCCGGAAGAGCCTGTCTACCATCGATTTCGGTATCTTTCAAAATGTTTATAAGCAGCTCATAGCCTATGTGGTCTATGCTAAACGGATTAACTGCCAAAAGCTCATGTTGTGCTGAACGAAGGACAACGCGATGTGGGTGTTTTGAGTCGCCTAAGTATATTACTTCAATCTTTTGTATATCCTGTAACCTAAACGTTTTCTTACCGCGATGAAAAGTGTCGCAGACAAAATCGCCATCACGCACCGTGCATCTAAACAAAGCGGAACGCACCGTATGAATACTTCCGGAAATACTGACAATCGCGACAATTGCGACTACAATGCTGAAAATGATTCTTTCCGTTTGTGAAATACCAAAGGAAAAAATGAACATAAAAATACTAAACGCAACGCCAAGCAGTATCATAAGGAAATTGCTATCCAGTGCTTTTTTACTGTAGCGAATTACAAAATGGCGCTCGCTCATATCACTATCCGTAATCCGATCCCTTGACAGACCTGTGTTCCGCCTCCTCGCATATATGAAAATAAGAACAACAAGCGCCGAAAAAACCGTAAGCGCCGATAATATGCGGATGATTAACGGAGACGCCATATCAACAAACGTCAGTATTTCTTGCATATACCTCTCCCACCTGTACTACCACTAATTACCAAATAAATGGTATGAGTCTGTACTTCACTTTTTTCTTATACTCTCTGTAGCCGTCAAGTTCCTCAACCAGCATTTTTTCTTCTCCAACGCTTCTTCCGGCAAGCACAATTGTGATAAATACGCCTAGTAGCGCCCCGTAAAATGAGCCCATCAGTAAAGGTGCGCCAATAAAAAGAAGGGTTGCTCCCAAGTACATCGGATGCCTCACAATGCTGTAAACGCCTGTGGTGACCACAGTTTGTTTACGGTCTTTTTGTATTCTCACAACGTCGGAAAGGTAGTTGTTATCCATATATGACCGAATAAACAATAGCGCCGAGGGAATTAGTAATATCCCTCCGACAATTTTTATAACAACCGGAAAACCGGAAGTCCAGCCAAATCGTTTGGCGTCTAGCGGCATTATAACGATCCATCCAATAAAACCGATGACAAGAAAAACGGTCACGAACACATCCCATTTTTTTTGTCCTTTTGTGCCGGGTCTTGTAAATCGCTCCGCGAGCAGGGATGGGTTTTTTACCACCAGATAAGAAATGGTTATCGCGCACAGAGCAATAAACCACACTGAGAAAATCAGCCCCTCTGCCCAAAGCCAATCTCCGGAGAGCAATAGCAGCAGAACCGGAAAGCAAAGTATATACACGGCGGCAAGCAGCAATTTCCATATTGATACTGAATCTTTTTTTGTAGACGCCATGTGTATCTCCCCCATTATGATAGTGAGAATTTGATTGTGCCTATTTGCTTGGTTTGATAGAATTTGCAAAAAGAATCAAACATAGCGATGAGGCGGCGAAATGAATTCACCGCTGTACTCGATTGGTACGCTTTCAGAGCAAATGTAGTTTAATTTTACTACACGTTTACATTGTTTTTGCCCATTTCTATAAGCAATAGGTGTGATACAGTTGTTGCCTCTATTTTTAAATCTTCTTCAACAGCTTCAATGGAATCTCTTTCCCTCAAGGGCACTCCATTTATAACAGACTCCCCCTCGACTTGCACAATGTAACATTGTCTGCCTTCAGGCAAAGGGAAATCAAGGGTTTTACCCTGTGTAAGCTCCACGGCGTACATATTTACATCTTGATGGAGTTTGACCGGCGCGTTGCCGTTTTGCGGTGAAACAAGGTGTAACAGCTTATCACCCCGCTCCTCCCACTTATATTTATAGTCGCCGTAATTTGGTTCAAGATTCTTGGTATCCGGCAAAATCCATATTTGCAAAAGCCGAACCGTTTCATCAGCTTCGTTAATTTCGGAATGATAGATACCACGCCCTGCGCTCATATATTGAACCTCGCCGCGTCTTATAACACCCTCATTGCCTATGGAATCTCTGTGCGTCAGCGCACCATTTACCAAGTACGACACAATCTCCATGTCTTTGTGCGGATGAGTATCAAATCCTGAGTGTCCTAAAATTAAATCGTCGTTGAGTACGCGAAGCGAACCAAATTGTATATTGTCCGGATTGTAATATTGGGCAAATGAGAAGTGGTGAATAGTGTCCAGCCAGTTTGTGGGCTTGCCCCTGTACATGCTCTGTGCGAGTATGTGTTTTATCATAAGACGCCACCTTCTTTTCTTGAAAATAGTTTTTACATTATATATTCCTTCCCTCGTTCTTTCAAGCTTTTTCTGTCGCGGCAACTGCTAAACTTTGCCCCGCGCTTAGCAGTCCTCGGCGTATTCCTTTGCGACGGCGGCAAAAGAATCTTGCACCTTTTTAAAGGCTTTTACCAATGTTGGGTCAAAATGTACGCCCGCGCCCTCAATGATGATGCGCGCTGCTTCCTCGGCTGAAAATGCTTTTTTGTACGGTCTGACAGAAATGAGTGCATCATAAACATCTGCAATCGCCATGATTCGCCCTTCGAGCGGAATCTTTTCTCCTGAGAATCCATACGGATATCCGCTCCCGTCCCATTTTTCATGATGTGTTCCCGCAAAAAGCTTTGCATGTTCCAAAAAATCTGCAAAATATGCGTCTTTTTCCATTTTTTCAATAGCCTCTACACCTTTTATTGCGTGACTCTTCATGATTTCAAACTCTTCTTCCGTCAGTCTTCCGGGCTTGTTTAAAATGGTGTCACTTACAGCAATCTTGCCTAAATCATGAAGCTGAGACGAGCGAGTTATAACGTCCATATCCCACTTATTAAGCTGTTCGGTATAAATGCTGTCTTTATTAAGCTGTTCCACCAAGATTTCAAGATATTTCTGAGTACGGCAAATATGTCGTCCTGTAAAATTATCCCTAAACTCCACCAGATTCGCCATAATAGTAATGACGGCGTTATGAAGCTGATGTACTTGATCGGTTTTTTCTTTCACCATTTCAAGAAGATTATCAGCATAGTTGCTTAATTGTGCCTTCTGACTTTGCAGCGTCAGGTGATTTTCTATGCGCTTTGTCAAAAGTGACGGCGAAAACGGCTTTATGATATAATCAACCGCTCCCAAGTCCAGCCCCTCGTACTCCGCAGATTCCGAAGAGTTTGCAGTTACAAATATAATTGGGATATTCTTATAGCGTTCATCAGCTTTTAGGTGCTTTATTGCTTCATATCCGTCAATTTCCGGCATTTGAATATCCAAAAGTATCAAGTCGGGGGTTACATGCTCAATAAACTCGAACAGCTTATTTGCCGATGGCAGTGGATATACATCGTATTCGTGACTAAGTATGCTCTTTCCCATTGCCAGATTTGTCTTATTATCGTCCACCAGCATTATTTTTTTTCGTGTATGTTCTTGCATTTGTGTCTCTCCTTTATTCCGCTGTAGGTATCCAGGCTCGCACCCCGAATGCCGCTGCTTGGAGTGCCTCTGCAGGAGTCCTTACATATGGCGCCATATTTCATCAGCGATTATCGAGTAGTTCATTTGTTCTGTCTGCTCTTTGAGCCACGTAATAGTTTCAGCTCCGTTTTTATAATCATATGATTCCAGCAGTTTCATGATTCTGTTAACATTTCCGGCATCATAAGACTTGCAAGCATCACGCAATTCTTTTAAAAGCGAAGAGTCCGGAGCCGCCGCTACTGGTTTTTCTCGTTTTGAATAATATATTTTCAGCGCTGAGTCAATAGAGTCCAGAAGGTTTTTCATCTCTTTTCTAAAAGCCTTGTTTTCGTCATGCATCTGTTCTCTGCTGCACGTTTTTGCAAGGCGTTCAAGCTCCTGTGCGCTCTTACCAATTTCTTCGGCGCAAATTCCGAAACTAGCCCCCTTTATTCCGTGAATTGTTATTGCATAATCGGCAAGATTATTCTCGGATAAATATTTTTGCATCTCTTTGAGCAAAACCCGGGTGTTATCGGTATATGATTGAAGCATCTCAACATAAACTTCTTCATCACAAAAAAAGCGTTCCATGCCTGCGGATACATTTATCTCATTTCCAATGATTTCTTTCAATTGCGAATCACACATTTTTGAACTATGTACCTGACTGCCAAGTTCGCAATAGCCTCTTTCAATATCGCGCTCCATTTCACGCGCTCTGTCTCTCACCCACTGCCGCAGCACCAAATCCAAACGCAGCATGTCTATGGGCTTTGAAATAAAATCTTGGAAACCATTCATCAAAAACATTTTTTCATTTCCCGCTATGGCGTTAGCGGTCAATGCAATAATAGGAATATTTCTTGCATAGGTAGTTCCTATTTGCTCACGGATAATCTGCGTTGCTTCAATCCCGTCCATACCAGGCATCATATGATCCATAAATACTGCGTCATAGCGCGGGTTTTCCGCTCGTATCATCTCTATTGCCTGTTTGCCGCCCGTTGCGCAGTCAACTTTCAGTCTATATAGCTTCAGCACCCCTTTTGCAACATCGAGATTAGTCGGGGTGTCGTCAACTACAAGCACATGCGCATATGAGAGGTCAATTTGCGCAATTGCCGTATTTTTCTTTCGTTTAATTGTAAAGCGGTCGCCTATTAGGTTGTCCACCGTCTCTTTACCTATTGCAACATCAGTTACAAATTTCTGACGCAGCCGCACTGAAAACACGGAGCCTTTTCCATATTCACTTTCAACATTTATTGTCCCGTCCATCATGTCGACAAATCTTTTGGTTATCGACAAGCCCAGCCCGGTACCTTCGGCTTTTCGGTTTGTCTGTTCGTCAACTTGGCTGTAATCCATGAATAGTTTCGGTGTATCTTCCTGTTTTATACCTATTCCGGTGTCTTTGATGTCGGAAATCAGCCAAACACTTTCTCCCTCCCGCTCAAAGGTTACAGACCAGATTACGGAGCCGGAGTTTGTGTATTTGAATGCGTTCGAGAGAAGATTATTAAACACTTGTTTCACACGCAAATCATCGCCGCATATCTGCAAAGGCAATCTTTCATCCAATTTCAAAACGAAATTTATTGGCTTTTCTCCAAGTCGCACGGTGTTTAATGATATGATATCGTATATGAGACTTGGCGTATTATATTCTGTGGGATGCAGTGCAAGTTTCCCTGATTCGATTTTTGATATATCAAGTATGTCATTGACGATTCCGAGCAAAGTCATACCGGATGTGCGTATTTTGCCCAGCTTGTCTTCTGTGTCGCCATACATCTCATCCGTGCTCAGAATCAGCTCTGACAATCCAATGACAGCATTTAGCGGCGTCCGCATTTCATGGCTCATCTTGGCAAGGAAGCTGCTCTTTGCATTGTTGGCTTCCTGCGCTTCTTTCAGCGCTTCCTCCAGCTCAAATTGAAGTCTTAGTGTTTCTTCCATCATTAGTTTTGTCCTGTAGTGCGCTTCCTGGAGCTTGCTTGTCTGTGACTGCTCTACTTCATTTAACTCCTCAAGACGCCGGTTCTGCTCGGTAATTTTGTTATACGGTTTCGCTATATGACCTGAGCAAAATATCGATACTATGACACTGACGATAAAGAAAGAAACCGCCAAAAGAATAAGCCTGTTTTGCACTCTGCTCACAGGACTCTCGCGTAGCGGCACCGCCACACCTATTCGCCAACCCAACTCAGATCCCGAAACACGCATGAACGCGCTCAAATACTCTATACCATTATAGGTATAGGTTCCTTGCCCCACGCTGCTGACGAGCATTTCACTTAAAAAATCAACAGTTTCCTGTGATGTAGATGCGTCAATCGCACTAAAAAGGTTAACCCGGCTGCGTATGCGGTCGCGGAGATAATATGCTATCAATGTACCTTCCGCGTCGATCATAAAAATATTTCCGGTTTCCCAAAGCAAATAATCATCCAGCAGCTCAGTAAATGTCATGCCGCATATCGTCACTGACAAGGCGTGATCTCCGCCCATCGGTGCAAAAATGTGCATTACAAGTTCGTCTCTTTCTTCGTTATAACTGGTTGTTGATATAACGCTTTGACCCTCAAACGCGGCGCGTATGTATTTGCTATTGTCAAACCATTCCGAAGTAGTTGCGAAGTCCCCATACTCCAGCACAATCCCCTGACGGTCAAACACAGCACAAGACAAAAAATCCGTGTACTCGGCGAGCTGCTCACGCATTACATTGAGCATTTCTTCTTCTGTTTCTTTTCTCATCAATCGCTCGGCAATGGTCTGTGCGTTTGATTTAAAGAGATTAATCTTCGTAGATACCAGATCGTCCGCTATATGCAGCAGCACAATAATATCTTGCGCCATTGTTTCCGTCAGGCTTTGCCGCGCCATTAACATGCTCGACGCCAAGTTTGCCGAGATGATGATAAATGCTATCACTATAATTATTAAAGCAACTTTTACTCTCAATTCAGTAGCGCCCCTTGCGCATGGCTCTTAATATATATTATGCGCTAAAAAAAGCGTTTATACAATCCGTCCATTTGGACTATTTGAATAATCACGCGAACACTGCTTACGGGCACAATACCCCCATTGATCGGTAACTGCTTGTACATTATTTCTCTGCGTCTGAATTATATCTATTGTTTGTGCCAATATACTGTGATATAATGCTTTCAGCCTGGATTTCCACGGCTAAATATTCCTATTTGCGCTATTGCTCAGATTATTTTGAGTTGTGATAATAGCAAAATACTACTACAAAGGAGTTATGTAAATGCTTTGTCAAAAATGTGGTTTTGAAAACGCTTCGGAAGCTCGCTTCTGTGTCAAATGCGGAAATATGCTAGGCGCATCTGAAAGCATTGCGGATCCAGCACCGCAAAGTGAGCCGCAATCATCGGCGCCGTCCTGGCAGCCAACACAAGTTCCACCACAAGAAAGTTATCCACCGCCTCCGCATCAAGGTTATCCGCCCCCCCCTGCCGCACCATATCAACCCGAACAGACGCCGCCGCAAGGATATTATCCGGGTTATCCGCCGCCTCCGCCACCGTCTTATAATCAGCCGGGCTTTGTCAGCGATGCATACTCAAAAGCTTTCGGATTCCTTTTCAAAAAGCCGATTCTTCTTTGGGGTCTTTCGCTTCTCTGCGTTCTTATGGTATGTTTAACCGTTTTCTTCAGCATTCTACCCATAATCTGGGTACCCATTGTTGCCGTCTTCACCCTTGGTATGTACAATATTTTCTTATGCGGTTATCGCGGCATGGATATTAGTTCAACTCAGTTATTTGAAAGCTTTGCCAAAGGCAAGTTTGTGCGCAATGCCGGCGGAATGCTCTGGATGGAACTATGGGTACTAATATGGCTTTTGGTTCCGATAGCAGGTCCTGTACTGGCAATAATCAAAGCATATTCATACAGGTTCGTACCATACATTCTTATTACAGATCCCGATATTTCAGCTACGGAAGCGTTAAAAAAATCCATAATTCAAACTGAAGGATACAGAGGCAGGATGTTCCTTGTCGACCTTCTCGTGTTTGCTGCTCTTGTAATTTTTGCCCTCTTATTATACGTTCTTTCCATGATTCCATTTATCGGTATCATAATCGCCCTCATATGCTATGTTGTTGTGCTTTTGTTTTTACCGCTTTTGGTAGGCATACTCAACGCCGTTGTATACGATAAAGTTTCAAAAGAAAAAGCCCTGTAAAAAAAGCTTCCAACAAAAATCCCGAAGTCGTAGTGGCTTCGGGATTTATTGTTGGATTATATTCTAAGGATGCGTGTTTTACTGCATATTTGCTATTTCATTTCCGAAATACCGTGAAATTCTATGTGCTTAATCCGCGAACAAACCACTCATAACGTCTTATTGCCGAGAATAATTCTGCGTCTGCCGAGGCAATTCTTATTTCCTGTAGTTTTATCTCAGTTCTGGCTTGCTCAAGGTCAAATCCGGAGACCAATCCGCGGCTATGTCTCCTTTCAGTCTCTCTAAGGTTTTCTAAAAGCAGTTCCAGTTGCTCCTCCGCAAGTTCCAGACTTGCTTGTCTGTCGTTAATTGCTCTTATCAAGCTCTCGTGTCTTAGTACCATTGCCCTTAACTCATTATCGTGATTGTTTTGCGCAATTGCTTCCTGCCGCCTTGCCGCCGCTCCATATTGTCTGGAAACCTCATCAATTTCGCTTAGCGCTATGTTTATTGCCGCGCTGTTTCGTCTAGCCGACACTAAATCTCTTTCTATGTCGCGTGTATCAAGGAAATTCCTTTCCGCTGCCGGCAAAGTCCCGATTTGCAGCGGAGCGTCTGCAGCTCTACCCAGCATAATATTTAGCTGTCCCGAGATATTTTCCAGTTCGCTTTCCATGCTTGTTATGCCGGCTACCATTTGTGATACGTTACTCTTCAAGTTCTGCAAAGCACGTGCAGTAACATGTCCGACAGCGTGCCGCCGCTCCATTGATGCAATACTCCTATTAAGCGCTTCTAAATTTAGTTGCGTCTGTTCAAGTTGACGCGATAGCGTGTGGTATCCCAGGTAAAGGCTCTCCACACCCCATATGATTTGCCTGTTTGCATTGTTTATCTGCATCAGCGCTCTGCTTACATTGTTGCGCACAGGATCGCTGCCCATCTGCTCAATTTGCGCCGATATTTGCCTGATTTCTCTTTCAGCAGACGCAATATCGCTTGTCAGTGACAATATAATCCCTTCTCTGACCGCATCGGGTTGATCCGAAGGCGACGCCATGATTTGGGCGAGAATCGCGGAGGCTTGCGCTTGCATCGCAATGAGCTGGCGCTGCCCCTCTAACATCGCGTCCACCATCATGGGCGTACCAACCACATCATTAAGCCCTTGTTCGGTTATTCTATTATTCCTGATAACCGTATTATTGCGCATAACAAGTTGCTCGATATCGGCATGGTTTAAACGAAGCATCGGTTGAGAAGAGACTTCTGCCGCCGCTCCGGGATATATTGCGGCAGTTGTAAAGAAAATGCAGAATATGAGTAGGGATGAGATAAATTTTTTCATTTCGTACCTCCGACGATTTATACATTTTGCACGGCTTAACTCTTTTGCTTTTTGCTGTGCATTTAGTCTGTGGCGGTGGTTGTGGCAAGACCGCTTACACCGGTGCCTTTTGTTTTTAGTTTTTTGCGGATGTTGTGCAAGATTAGATACAGTACAGGAATCAGCAGCAGCGTTATCATTGTGGAAAATGTCAGCCCGAATACAACGACCGCGCCGAGAGGTCTTTGCATTTCTGCACCATCGGCGACCGCAAACATCATAGGCATAAGTCCCACAACCGTTGTCAGCGTAGTCATCAAAATCGGTCGGAGCCGAACAGGTCCGGCAAACAGTATTGCGTCATAAGTGCGCATACCTTCCTTGCGCTTTGTGTTTATAAAGTCAACAAGCACGATGCCGTTGTTTATGACTATTCCCATTAGCAAAATCAGTCCTATAAACGATACAACGCTGATGTTGTCTCCCATCAAGAATATTCCAAAAAGCCCTGCCGTCCACGCAATCGGAATTGAAAACAGTATTGTTGCCGGATAGGCAATTGACTCGAATTGGGAAGCCATTACCATGTATAAAAGCACAAATCCCAAAATCATCGCTATTGCAAGAGCTTCAAAAGATTCCATCATCATCGCGAACATTCCGCCGAACTCATAGGTAATCCCCGGTGGCAGTTGCTGTTCTGAAAGCAACGCCTCAATAGCACCAGAAATCGTGTTAAGGTCAGTATCAACAAACTCTGCGCTGATAGTTATATAACGTCTTTGATTCTGCTTCGTGATTGCGGTCGGTCCTTCTTCCTCATAGATGTCTGCAACTTCTGAAAGTGGAATAGATGTTCCGCGCGGCGTCATGAGCATCAGATTATGAAGATCGGTAATGTAG
>Ga0209755_10005748_pt1 | contig 13978 bp, 10 predicted proteins | sample TergutCo191P1_FD_187301 | JGI IMG/M metagenome (GOLD analysis project Ga0209755, IMG submission 187301) | Cornitermes sp. P1 segment gut microbial communities from Petit-Saut dam, French Guiana - Co191P1 (SPAdes) (version 2) | ecosystem: Host-associated > Arthropoda: Insects > Digestive system... | reverse complement strand
GGAAACACCCAGACTGCAATATCCATGTTCATCAGGAGTTGAAACTTGGATTATCGCAACATCAACAGGCAAATCCTCGCCCCATAACAAAGGAATACGATAGAAGTAACATGGCGTATAGTCACCGTGACCATCGCTAACAGTCTGTCTGGATTTTGCTGAGATAAATAAGGCGTTGTGGCGGAAGTGTTTTTCCATACCCGGACTCATATATTCAGTTTTTACCAGCGGCAGCATTCCCGCAATTTCTACATTTTCATAAGCCTTGTGATTTTTTACCATAGCCTCAATCGGAGCATCCGCTCCACCGGCACCAAGGCCTAGTACCACCCTGTTTCCGGATTTAATCTGCTTTACTGCCTCATCAGCAGTGGTGATCCTTTCATTATAAATAGTTTTCCAATCCACCTTACTCACTCCTTTATTTTCTGAAAATTGGGTATAGGAAACTAAGCCTTGGAAATCGAGAGTGCACCAAACGATAAATTTGTACGAAAACATTGGAGCCAATTGTAGGGGCTACTAATTGTTCGCTGTCACATAATATGTGCCCCTACAATGGATTCCTACAACCTATTCGTTTGATACACACCCGTTACTAAGGCTTTGTAAACCTAATATAGACTTTAGAGGTGCTCTTTAGTTTGAACCTATGATGATTTTATCGACTCGACCAGAGAATCTACAAGAGATTCAATTTCGGGCTCATTGATTTCCCCCATGCTTGAGATAATCGTTACTCTATCATCAAGTATTGTCATCTCTTTTAATTCTTTATCCAAAAACTCTTCTATGAGATCCCCTGCCTTTGGTGCCCAAGAACCATTTTCAATAATTCCAACTGTACGGTTTTTCACATTGAGTGACTTTAGACGTGTGAGGTAATTATTCATCAATGGGAAAATGCCTAGATTGTAAGTTGGGCATGCAATGACAAGATGGCTTAACTTGAATGTGTCGGAGATCAAGTAGGACACGTCCGTATATGACACATTGCGCACTGTAATGTTTGTAACGCCCTTCTCTCTGAGCCTTTCAGTGAAACACTCAACCGCTTTTTCTGTGTTGCCATACATGGATGCATATACGACAAGAACACCTGTTTCCTCCGGTTCATAGCTACTCCACTTGAGGTATTTGTTAACTAGATACATCAAATCGGTGCGCCATACATGGCCGTGAGTAGGAAGGAACATCTTAATGTTCTCAAGCTTTATTATATTGACCGCTTTGCCAAGGATACTCTGCACATGTGGACCGTATTTGCCAACTATGTTGACAAAATATCTCCTTGCTTTTTCGTGCCAGTCGCGGTCATATTCCACTTCATCGTCAAACAAATTGCCATCCAATGTGCCAAATGAACCAAAAGCATCTGCGGAGAACAGCGCGCCGGTCGTGGTATCAAAGCTGACCATAACCTCTGGCCAGTGAACCATTGGAGCAAAAGCAAAGACGAAATTGTGTTTTCCGAAGCTGATTGTGTCAAGCTCCTCCACCTGATGTTTTTTCTCGGGCTCAACTTCAACACCAAACTGATGCATAATCATGAACGTTTTTTCATTTGCTATAACCGTTACATCGGGATATTCACGTAGCACGTGGTTTATACCATATGCGTGGTCAGGCTCCATATGCTGCACGATAAAGTAATCTAAAGGTCTGCCGTCCAGGGCTTCTTTCAGATTTTCCATAAATTTGTCAATAGCCTTTTTGTCAACGGTATCGAACAATACGGTTTTTTCATCTTTCAGAAGATATGAGTTATATGAAACCCCTTCGGGAATAGGATGAATGCTCTCAAAAAGCTCACCCACATGTGATTCGTCTACGCCCAGATAATAAGTATCCTCCGTAACCAATCTTATAGACATGGAATATACCTCCTTTATTTTTAAATTCGTGTTATTTTAGATAAATTGTGACTTCTCTTCTCCGCACTCAGGACATACCCACTCAAATGGTAGCATTTCAAATGGTGTGCCTTCTGGCGTATCACTTTCCGGATCTCCAAGCATTTGGTCATATTCGTAAGCACAACCATTACATATATATACCTTGTAGTTTGGCGGTAGCTTTTTCGGCACAGCCCTTTTGATTTTCTTAGGCTGCTCAACATGTCTTTTTGGCTCGCCATTATCCAGAGCCGCGATGAGAAGAGGCAGAATCTCCGCATAGTCACCAACGATTCCATAGTCGCAATTTTTGAAAATAAGGGCATTTGGATTATTATTTATTGCGACAATTGTAGAGGCCGTCTTAATACCTTTAAGATGCTGACCGGCACCTGATACACCAACACCTATATATAGGTTGCTTGTAAATTTTTGACCGGACATACCAATATATCTGTTTAGCGGCAAATAGCGCAATGTCTCTGCGACAGGACGCGTAGAACCAACTGCAGCACCGGCTTGATATGCTAACTCTTCGATAAGCCCTAGATTTTCCTTCTCGCCTATACCTCTTCCTGCTACAACAACACGCCCGGCTTGTGGAATTGGCGTTTGAGAATCAAGACCAATTGTAAAGTCATAACCATCAGATTTAAGCGCTGCAACAAGCTTTTCTACACGCTCTGCTAATGTTCCTTCCGAAAGTACCATCTTCTTGCGAACACCGGTGACACCAGTGGTGACACCCTTCTTAACTTTTTCCGCTGAGTCTTTCTTAGGCACCTTGCCGATTATGTAGCCTGCAATTACAACGCGTAATATTTCGTTGGTTCCCTCGTAAATTGTGGTGATTTTCATATCTCTGTATGCTCTTTCCACAAGCATACCCTTCATGTATCCGGAACCACCGTGAATTTGCAGCGCGTCGTCTACAATTTCCAAGCCAACATCAGACGCATATTGCTTTGCCATAGCCGCTTCCATGCCATAGGGCTCCTTAGCATCTTTGAGCGCAGCCGCATCATAAATCATCAAGCGAGAAGCACGCAGCTTCGTCGCCATATCAGACAGTTTGAAAGAAATTCCTTGATTAAAAGCAATAGGAGAATTAAATTGCACACGTTCTCTTGAATAAGCTAAAGCCGCTTCAAAAGCACCCTGTGCAATACCTAATGCCTGTGAGGCAATTCCGATTCGACCACCGTCAAGTGTTGACATAGCTATTTTAAAGCCTTCCCCAAGCCTGCCAAGCATATTGCTCTTGTGAACTCTTACATTGTGAAAATTCAGTTCACACGTGGAAGACGCACGAATACCGAGCTTGTCGTATTTATCACCAAAAGTAAACCCTTCTTGACCTTTTTCAACAATAAATGCGCTGATTCCGCGTATTCCAAGTTCCGGATTTGTAACAGCAGTAACGACATAAATCTCGGCATGATACGCATTTGTTATAAATATTTTGCCGCCGTTAATTATGAAATAGTCTCCGTCTGGATCTGCTGTTGTTTCTGTGCCGCCCGCATCACTACCGGCATTTGTTTCAGTAAGTCCAAAAGCACCGATTTTCTCGCCTTTAGCAAGCGGTGTGAGATATTTTTGCTTCTGCTCTTCTGTTCCATAAGCATAAATCGGCCATGCACACAAAGATGTGTGTGCAGACACAATTACGCCGGTACTGCCGTCGACTCTCGAAAGCTCCTCAACTACGATGGAGTAGCTTAAATTATCAAGCCCGGCACCACCGTACTCTTTGGGGAAAGGAATGCCCATCATTCCCATTTCGCCAAGCATTTTCACTTGCTCTAAAGGGAAAATGCCCTCTTGGTCATTGATAAAAGCAATCGGCTTAACCTCTTTTTCCGCAAATGCTCTCACCGTGTGACGCAGGTCTTCGTGCTCCTTTGTGGTTCGACAAGACATAAATACCGTCCTCCTCTTTAAAATATATTTATTTAATCCATTTTGGATAAATTTTGTCAAGATTCGGCATAGTCTTTGTATATCATACCTGATAAAATTAGTCAAGTTCATTCTTTGTGTTTGTGAAATTTTCTATACAATAGCTAAATTATTAGTCGAATTTTTGTCAATATTGCAAAAAAATAATTTAATCTCTAGAGTTTAATCTTTTTTAATTTCCCGAACTGCACAACAAGAAAACGCCGTATTTATCAGTACCGCAGATGCTTTTAACAAATCAGTAAGTCCCCCACCTCTATAGGTGGTGGGTTAAACCATCGTCCGAAATCAGTTGGGGTACAAACCACGACTGATTTGTTAAAACGTTATGCGATAGCATAACGCAAATGCGTAGCATTTGGCGACAAGGGCAAATTCATTTTGCCCGTTAAGTCGCAATATTTGATCACATGGCATCTACAACAACGCTTTCAACTAACTTAAAAAAGCCTATGCCATTTTCAATTATGACATAAAAACAAACAATATAAAAACAATTTGTTAATTTTCCTTGCTTTTGATTGCTGCATGATATATAGTACTCAGTGGTGCTCAACTCCAAAAAGGTTGTGCTTCTTTGGGGTTTGTTTATGACAAAATTAGCGGCTATTCCGTGCATGAGATATGTGACTCATCAATCCGGAAAAGAAATTAACGTACCCTTGACACTGGGCGCGGAGGAGCTGCAAGCAAAGGGGATCTGTTTGCAAATATGGTAAATCAAAAGAATAACACTTTCTGGTCAGCGTGGGTCAACAAAGTGAAAGACATCGACTTCATCCATGAATTCTTCACGGGTGAAGCTATGATATACAGCACAATTTTGACACAGGAAATACAAAATTTTAGAGGTAGACTTCCGGAACTGGCAGCAAGCTTTTACGTTAGCAACGAGATATTTTTTGGTTTCTTGCTTGGCATCCAGCCTTTAGTTAAGTACAACCTCAAAAAACTAAATCATAAAGACCATATCAGTGTTGAACTCAACTTTAAAGAACTCTATGAGCATTTGGAGGGCAAGCCCGATAATGAACATCTTCTTAACCTTTTTAACAAATTGCGACTGGAAAAGAAAATAGATAACTTAGTTAAAAATCCTCCCCAGATTGCATCTCTGAGAGAACATGTTCTTGGCAAGTCAGCACGCAAACGTATCGCCAATGAAAAGGCCGATAAATATACCAGACCAGACCATATAGTGTTCCTCTCGCTATGTGACGGCAAAGAGTGTGCAAAGGTGGTAAAAGGCATTGGTTCTACTCTGGAGGACGCATGGGTGGAAACGGAGAAGAACGCACGTGTCGCCATTAGGGAAGCCAACATGGACTTGGTCTGGGCAAAGGCTGACGTAGTCACATCGGCAGAGGAAATCCAAACGACAGATCTCAACCGCCAAATGGTCTCCGTGGCCAAAAGCCCATATTATTTGAGAAAGGGCATAGCTTTCGACCAAAAATTCGACATTGCCTTCACCGAAAGTGAGATGAATGGCAGTCGCTTGTATAAATATTATACTGATAAGCAAATCAAAAACAAAGAGATAGACTATGAATCTGTGCGATTGCACAGAAGAAATATAAACAACTATTTGAAAACCCACCATCCCGATTACCCACAAATCAAAAAAACACCCCCAACTGTCATAGCTTTCGAGACGGTTGCCTTTTTCTGTGACGAGAAAGGGGATGTGTGCGATTTATATGGCGGCGCTGGTGTAAATGCAGGACGAAGAGCCATCATGGAATTAAACGCAACAATGGCGCACGAAAAGATGATAAGTGCCTCTAAGTACCTGTGTGATATGATAAAGCCAAGCGGCGAGTTCGTTTACGGATACCATCCGCTCACTGGTGTGGAAATAGACAGCTATAATATACTCCGCCACGCTGGTTCGATCTGGAGTCTCATAAACCTTTACAGAGTTACAAAAGACGAGGCAATTGTCACAAAAATAGATTCAGCCATAAGCTACCTGCTAAGTGAACATCTTATACATAAAACCCCCGAGACCGCATATATACTAGAGAAAAAAGTAAATGAATTAAAAATAGGTGGTAATGGGCTGGCGGTCATCATGCTCACGGAGTACATGACTGTGTTCGGGACCGACCGCTATCTTGAGGTAATAAGACACTTGGCAAACGGTATTTTGGAGCTGCAGGACAGTGATACCGGAACTTTTTACCATGTGCTTAATTATCCAGATTTCTCCCGAAAAGAAGAATTCCGAACAATTTACTACGACGGTGAGGCGGCGTTTGCTCTGGTACGCACATACACATTCACTAAAGAGAAAAAATATCTTGACGCCGCCGCTTTGGCCGTAGAAAACTTCATAGCTAAAAACTATGTTCAATACCGGGACCACTGGGTGGCATATTCGCTTGAGGAGATAACGCAATACCTTCCTAAGCCGCACTACTATGAGTTTGCACTAAGAAACGCAGTCGAGAATTTCGGTAGGATACAGCGATTGAAAACGACACATCCCACATGCCTAGAACTCCTGATGAGTGCTTGGCAGACATACAGACGGATGATAGAAGACGGCATCGATGTAGAATATGCACGCACACTCAACGTTACCCGTTTTGCGGAAATGGTTTACCATCAGACCTTCCACCTGCTCAACGCCTTCTGCTATCCTGAATATGCTATGTACACAAAACACCCTGATAGATATGTAGGTTCCGTCTTCATAAGGCATGACCGCTTCCGTATAAGGATAGACGATATGCAGCATTTTATAAGCGGTTTCTATTTTTATAGCCTGCATTACAAAGATATCCGTAAGCATCTTACTGATTGGTATGTGAAAGTTGTGGGGGAGTGAGTTAAAAGTAAGAATGGATAAAAGTTTATGGAAGTCAGATAAAAAAGCGGTTGCATTGCGTTCCGGTGAAAAAGATACTATTGCCTGTACATTAAATGGAGAGAATATAAACGTCAAATGGACGATTGACGCGAACACTGTGGCAAGTGTGGACAAAAGCGGATGTGTTCACGGGCTGTCAAAAGGCATTACAGCGGTCTGCGCACACCATGATGGTAAAAAGGTTCTTGAAATACCAGTATATGTGGATCGCGAGGTACTTCCACCTCTGGGTACGATACCTAAGCCAAGATTTACACTAGAGGATGGAGTATACGTAAACCCAAATTCCGACGCCAAAACGAACACTGCATTGCTTATGTTCACAGGTGATGTGATGTGCTTGTCGGGACAGCAGAAGCCGGCTATGAAACACGGAAGTTTTAATTTTAACGCAAGCTTCGACTATGTAAAACCCATATTTGAAAAAGCAGACCTTGTTGCGTGTAATCTGGAAACAATGATTTCGCAGACCGCTACATATAAATGGGAACAGTCGAGGGTCTATGCTCCGAAAGGGCTAACCACAAATTGCAATGCGCCTGCCACTTTTTTGGATGCCGTTAGGTACGCAGGCTTTGATGCTACTATGACCGCTACCAACCATTGTCTAGATACAGGGATACATGGCATAAAGGAAACTATTGAAAATTTGGATCGTTACAACTTGCTGCACACGGGAATATTTGATGTTCCGGGCGATGAAAGGTATCTTCTAGTTGATGTAAACGGTATCAAAATAGCGATGCTTTCGTATGTAGCCACATCAATAAATTCATGGGAATTCGAACTCCCAAAAGAATTGCTGGACGTACATGTAAACATGTACTCGATCGAAAAGGTCAAATCCGATGTCGATTCAGCAAAGCGCAAAGGTGCCGAGTTCATTGTAGTTTTTGTGCATTGGGGACCTAATAATACACCTGTCATCAATCATGGCCAGCACAAAAAAGCACAAGCTTTAGCGGATGTGGGAGTTGATTACGTCGTTGGTTCTCACCCACATGTCATCATGAACTACAGCATAGTACGGGCAAAAGATGGTAGAAAGGTTCCCGTGGTTTATTCAATGGGAAATTTCCTCACGAGCATGGATCAGGTCGAAAACAAACTAAATCGGGATGCACTTATACTTCAGCTCGAATTGGAAAAATCTCAGGACGGGGAACTGCTTGTGAAAAATGGATATATCCCATGTTTTATTTGCAAAACATTTCGAAAAGAACGATTTGTAGTTATGCCTTGCAATCCAGAGATAAACGGTGGATATACGTCTGAAAATATTGAAAAATCGCGTGCTCGCATTAAGAAGGCAATAGGTTGTGAAATCGCCGAGATTTAATATGGGCTGCTTGCTATGGTTTAGGTAGCATTAAATAATAATTTCCACAGAGGAAGGGATCTATGGTATGGCTAGTACGAAAAAAAATACGTTGCGTGATATTTGGAATACCAAGATAAGGGATACCGACTTTGTCCACAGTTTCTTTGTTCATGAGAAAACCATATACCAAAAACTCTTTTCGCAAAAAACGCAAAAGATGTCAGGTAGGTTATCGGAATTGGCAGAAAGCTTTGGGGTGAGCAACGAAGTGTTTTTTGGCTTTTTGCTGGGCATCCAGTCTTTTGTGAAACAGGACTTTGAAAACTTGCGTCATAGGGACCGTGTTAACATCGATATCGACCTGCATGAACTGCATGAATATTTGAATCAGAATCCAAGTTATGCCCATTTACTGGAGTTTGAGGTGCGTAGTAGCACCGATAAAGAACAGGAGGAGGCGTTGGATATGTCCCTTATACCCATTGGTATGGTAAGGTCTAAGTGGAGGGTTGACTCTATTGTAAACAATATTCAGGCGAATTATGGAGCTGACTACTATCAAACCCTTATGTACGCCGCACCACATTTCGGGCTACAAATTGTGCTTTTTACATACGACGACATTGATTTTGAAGGTAATAAAGTGAGTGGCACTATTGTACATAATGGAAAAGTTGGTAAATGTGTTATTGATATCCCCAGTGTTGTTGACTGCAAAGCTATTCGGAAAGATGCTTTAAAAAAACTGGATTCATTAACATATTTGACAAGGCACAGCTTACTTACGAGCAAACAAAAAATTTACGAGTTGCTTCTAGAGGATGGGCGGTTTTCTGATATTCTAATTCCGACAAAAATTATAGAAAGCTTTGACGATATTATAGCAGCGGCAGATACCGAAGCTGTTGTCATTAAAGCAGCACGTGGTGGAAAAGGAAAAAGTGTCCGAAGCATATCAAGAGTACATGATGGCTACAACTTGATAGAAGGCCAAAGTCATTCAAGGCTTACCTACGCTGAGTTACTGGAGTACTTTGACAAAAATATCAAAGGAAAAAACTTTGTTTTGCAACCATTTATAGATTCAACGTCCATAAACGGAGAACCTTTTGATATACGCATATCCGCCAGAAGAGGCGAAGGCGGAAAGTTTTCATTCACGCCTTACGTCAGGATAGGTAACCCAAAGGGCATTATTTCAAATTTAGCAGGTGGTGGATATAGCCTCCAAGCAGACGTATTTTTGAGAAAAAACTTTGATAGTGATACACAAAATGAAATTAAACAACAGCTAAATCTCCTCGGAGAAGAATTCCCTGAGTACTTTGCATCACTATTCGACACAGAAATTTTTGATGTTGGTTTAGATTTAGGCATAACACAAAAAAATGGACGCTTCAAACTATGGTTGTTTGAAGCTGACACGGATATCGGCGGAGATGGTACTCTGGTACACGGATTGGAGCAAACGGTAACTCACTGCCAATACTACAGACATCTTGCGAATAAATTAGGACTTATAAAACAAAAACAGACCACATAACTCGCAATGCTACTACATTATCTTGATTAACGTGACGAAACATGTTATAGTATCGCTCGAAAGTGGGGCGATTGAATGTTATTTACTAAAGAGTGCGACTATGGCATGCGCATAATCCGACGTTTGGCAGATGGTGAAAGAAAAATAGTAACCGATATATGTGAAGTGGAAAAAATCCCGGTTCATTATGCCTATAAAATTATGAAAAAGTTGGAACATGCCGGTTTACTTAATAGCTTGCGCGGGCAACATGGCGGCTATCAGTTAACAAAACCTTTAGATACAATCACACTATATGATGTTGCTGTTGCTGTAGATGAAAATTTTCTTATATTTGAATGCGTGGCTAATGACAAGCTCTGTTCATTTCATCAGGCCGACCGCCCCTGTGCAGTTCATTTAGAGTTTAATAGGCTGCAATGCTTGTTAGAAGGAGAAATGAAAGCAAAAACAATGCAGGAAGTCTTGGCAGCTGCACGTAGCTACTGATAAGTCGTGACCACACCTGATCTCTGCACACAACAAAACACACCTGCAATCCGGAAACATCGGATAGCAGGTGCGCTTTTTGTTTTATTATATGATTTTGTAATAAATGGCACTATATGTAGTCTGTACCATACCTATCCTAAAAACTTCTGTGTCCATCTATACCCGTAAAAACCTACACCCATATGAGTTAATTCCTGATTTAGGATATTTCTTCTGTGCCCTTGAACGTTCATCCATGCCGCGACAACATCCTCTGGAGTTCTGTACCCAGCTGCAATATTTTCTGCGGCAACTCGCCATAAAATTCCCTTATCACTCATTCTTTCACGGTGATCCCGCCCGTCCGGACAAACGTGTGCAAAAAAGTCTCTTTGCATCATATCCATACTGTGTGCACGTGCAGTTTCTGCCAATAAACTGTCCCACCTGATCGGAGGCAATCCGTTGTTTGCCCGCTCGACGTTTACAAGTTCAAGAACCGCAAGTTCAAACGCCATTGCTTCTAGCTGTGGTGTAGTCATAGCCTGAGGTATTTTAGAATTGTCTTCCTCTCCATCTACACAACATTGCGGCGTTGCATTAAGCTCACCACCCACAACTCGTGTTATTATAACAACCCTTTCGACACCGTTCCATTCAACTTCTGCACCACCTGCTTCTGCAACAAACCTAAGCGGAACCAATGTGCGACCATCCCAAGTCATCGCTGGAGCATCAAGACCAACAGGGAGACCATTTATACGAGCCATTTTAGAAGTCATTGGTAACTCTATAGTAAGCCCCTGCCTTGTCCCGCTCGCCGTTCTGGTTTCATCATTCCAGTTCACTTCCCAACCCAGCTCCTCAAATATAACCCGAAAAGGCACCAGCGTCCTCCCGTTCACAATCATAGGAGGAACGTCAAATACCAGATATCTTCCATCCAACCTAACCCTAATTTCGCCGAGTGCTCTCGCATTGACCATGAGCATATTTGCAGCTACAAGTGTAACAAACATCACAATCACCAAAACTGCCGATATAATCCGCCGATTTTTTCTTTTCATACTTCCCCTCTTAAACTTAAATTTGACGAAGCGAAATTCTATGAGATCTATATAACAATCCAAACATTACCTACCCTGAAAACTTCTGTGTCCAGTTATATTCGTAAAAACCTACACCCATGTGAGTTAATTCCGGATTCAAAATATTCTCTCTGTGCCCTTTTTCAGAGTTCATCCATGCTTCTACAACTTCCTCGGGAGTTCTAAACCCTCTTGCAATATTTTCTGCGGCAATTCGCCAGGAACCACTTATCCTGTCACAATGCCTGTATCCATCAGGGCAAGGGTGATCGTGAAATCCTCTCCTCACCATATCTATACTGTGCGCACGTGCAGCATCTGACAGCCAGCAGTTCCACCGAACCGATTCCAAGCCATTGTTCGCCCGCTCGGCATTTACAAGTTCAAGCACCGCAAGCTCAAACTCCGATGCAATACACTCGGTCAGTATTATAGCAACTCTTTTGGTGCTATTCCACTCTACTTCTGCACCACTTGCCTCTGCAACAAATCTAAGCGGAACCAATGTACGCCCATTATGAGTCATAGCCGGAACTTCAAGCCCAACAGTTTGACCATTTATATATGCAGTTTGGGAATCAATAGGTACCTCTATCGTAAGTCCCTGCCTTGTTCCACTTACAGTTCTTGTAAGTTCGTTCCAATTAACCTCCAAAACAAGTTCTTCAAATATAACCCTAAAAGGTACCATTGTTCTTCCACTCACAATCATAGGCGGAACATCAAAATCCAAATACCTTCCGTCTAATCTGACTCCAATCTCACTGGGTGGTCCCGCTTTAGCCATGGGTATACTTGCAGTCACCAATGTAACAAACACCACAATAACCAAGACCACAGAAACCATTCTCCGATTCTCCCTATACAAACTTTCTTCCCCCACTTTTTGTGCAACTTACGCTAAGGATTTTATTTCTTAGACAAGTTCACTCCGGATATATTCACATACACAGGACGCTTTGTCAACCCTTCTCAGAAAAAAGTATGTTAAAAAGCATGTTTATGATAAAATATTTCAAAGCATTTTACTGTCTTACCAACTGAACAAGCTTGTCAGTTGCAGGTACAATGCTTCCGCTTTAGCTTTACCTATCTAACCTTCCTCCTATTAAACGCCGATGGTACAAGCCTATAAGCTTCCTTCTTATCCATCTTGGTAACATATCGCGTGGCTATTCTCTCACCGCAATTAGGGCAGAATATTGCTCCGTGATACTGTGAAAAGTCAACGCATCCATCAATAATCCTGTCATTATACATCTTAACAAAATTGCTCTCACCAACCTTCTGATAGTTTGCAATAAAGCTCTTACAGTATGCACAGCTAACTTCTAAAACATGACTACCCCTAATTTTTTTACAATTTGGATTATCATAACCCTTCACAAAAATCGCCCTTCCCTAATAATTTCATTAACGCCCTCTACCATTATATAATGTCATAGTTGCCCTGCACAATAGTAAAGTGTTATAATGACATGCTTTCACCCTAGCACCTCATTTAATTTTAACAAATCAGTAAGTCCCCCACCTCTATAGGTGGTGGGTTAAACCATCGTCCGAAATCAGTTGGGGTACAAACCACGACTGATTTGTTAAAACGTTATGCGATAGCATAACGCAAATGCGTAGCATTTGGCGACAAGGGCAAATTCATTTTGCCCGTTAAGTCGCAATATTTGATCAAACAAGGAATTTTCAAACATGAGAGACATAAAATCCGTACAAAAGATAGTAGTAAAAGTAGGAACAAGTACATTAACCTTCGAACAAGGAAACCTAAACCTAAAGAGGATCGAGGAACTGGTACGTGTTTTATCCGACATAAAAAACTCCGGCAAACAAGTTGTCTTAGTAAGCTCAGGTGCCATCGGTGTTGGCGTTTCAAGACTGCGCTTGAGCGAAAGGCCAAACGACATTAAAGACAAACAAGCTGCCGCCGCAGTGGGACAGTGCCAGTTGATGAGCATATATGACGAATTTTTTCGCAGATACAATCAAGTCGTTGGGCAAGTCCTGCTGACAAAAGATGTCATCACGAACAAAATTATGCATGAAAACGCGGTAAATACATTTGATGCACTGCTTAACTATGGTGCCATTCCGATTGTTAATGAAAATGACACTGTATCGACATATGAAATCATGTTTGGTGATAACGACAGGCTATCAGCTTATGTTGCAAATATTGTAGATGCAGATTTGCTTATTATGCTGACAGACATTGATGGACTGTATGACAAAAATCCGTCTGAAATCGACGCAAAACTGATAAGTGAAGTTCAGGAAATAACCGATGAAATCAGAAACAATGCAGGCGGTGTAGGGTCAAATCGAGGCACAGGTGGCATGGCTACTAAGATAGCGGCAGTGGAGATTGCTTGTGCCTCTGATACAAAGACAATCGTAATGGACGGAAGTAACCCTGCGGCTATTTATGATGTCCTGGAAGGCGCAGAAATTGGAACTTATTTTAACGTAAAGCGAAATTAAATTATTTTGCACTACATAACCGCAACTTCCCGGACTATACATACAAACAAGAGCAGCCCTCAAAATGCAAATTAAGACTAAAAATTATGGCATAACTCCCTCTCGCACTACTTATGGTGCAGTGAGTCTAAGGCTATGAAAAGGAGACTGAATATGAGCATAAACCATCAAGCACAAAAAGCAAAAGAAGCAAGCTATATACTTGCAAACACAGGCATTGATCTGAGAAACGCAGCACTAAATGCCATAGCTTCCGCCTTAGAAGAAAACATTAACTCAATACTAGAAGCAAACGCTATAGACATAGAAAATGCAAAAAACAGTGACCTT
>Ga0209755_10005747_pt1 | contig 13980 bp, 12 predicted proteins | sample TergutCo191P1_FD_187301 | JGI IMG/M metagenome (GOLD analysis project Ga0209755, IMG submission 187301) | Cornitermes sp. P1 segment gut microbial communities from Petit-Saut dam, French Guiana - Co191P1 (SPAdes) (version 2) | ecosystem: Host-associated > Arthropoda: Insects > Digestive system... | reverse complement strand
ATTGTCCTCCTCGTCCTCCAGGTATTCCACCACGCCGATAATCGGGTCTGAGGCGTTGATGGTCTTTTTTGTACGGAAGCGCTTGAGGGTGGAAATAAAGATATTCACCCCCCCGTCCGGGAGGTTAATCTTTTTGACAATCTTCGCCACGGTCCCCACTTTGTAAAGGTCTTCCATGGAGGGCGTCTCGGTCTCGTTTTGGAGCATCACAAGGCCGATAAGCGCGTCGCCGCTGACAGCCTGGTCAATGACTTTAACGTCGCCGGGGTTGCCTATCATGATGGGCGTGAAAATCCCGGGGAAAATGGGGCGTCCCATAAGCGGCACCAGGGGCAGCTTGTTGGGCAGTATTTGATCTATGGGTACTACATTGTGTTCGGCCATTGTGGTTTCCTTAGCATGTTTTTATAGAGGGTTCCATTAATATGACAAATAAGCGCCAAAAAGGCAACGCTAAAAAGGCTGCCGCCGCGCGGTGTTTACGCATCTTTTTATAGTATAGAAGAATACGGCGGAGAAAACAAGGAATATGGGCACAAAAAGACCGCCAAATATGACACCGTTTTGGCAAAAAGACTTGTTTTGCCGCATCCGGTGTTGTAAATTTAAAAAGAGACGCAAAGTATGCCCGGTCTCTGGCGTTTTGTGTCTTCTCAACAGGAGTTAAAAATGATGGAAAAAAACAAACTGGCCGCCAGGGGGAAAGAAATATCCCCTTCCGGCGATGTGTACGAAGGCGATTTAATTGACGGCGTGCCCCACGGCAAAGGAACGCTTACCTTTTCATACGGCGATGTATACGAAGGCGATTTCGTTGACGGAAAGTTCCACGGCAAGGGAACACTCACCCTCCCGGACGGTACAGTGTACTCAGGTGATTTTGTTGAGGGCAGACACGTTGATTCAGGTATGTACGTCCGGGCGGAGGAGGATCTTCTGTATTCGGATGCTTGTTGAACAGGCCTCTGCCCCGTCAATATCGCAAGCCCTTCCCGGGCAGAATGTGTATAGACACTTTTCCCCAAAGTATGGTAACATAATGCCAATGGCATGATATTACTAACGTAGCCTTACTTCCTGACTGCCGTTAAAATCCTGAAGGAAATTAACACTCATCGGAAGGTTTGCATGTTGAACAGTTTTAAAAGCAAGATACTTGTCCCCAGTGTCAGCATAATGATGCTTGTCTTAATTTTAGTCGTTGTGTATACCACTTTATCTGTCAGAAATCTCACTGATGATTTGGCTGAAGAGCGGGCGGACATGATTTCGCAGGCTACAGCCCTGCGTCTTGAAGAATTGGCGGATAATTCAGCCCTGGCTGCCCAATTGGTAGCCCAAAGCGACTTTATTGCCGATGTTGTCATAAACTATACCGCCACCCAAACGATCGACAGGGTGACATTGCTGGCATACCTGGAAGGCAGAAGAATGGAAATTGGGGCCGGCAACCTCCTGGTGCTGGATAACCTGGGGTACTGTATTATCAGAACGAATCTGCCTGATGTTTACGGAGACTCCATGGCCGGTTCAGCCAATGTTCAACGCGGCATGCAGGGCGATACCGTAACCGCGTTTGGTATTGGGGCCCTTGTTATCCGCATGTCCCTTTCCACCTACACGCCGATAATATCCGACGGCGAGCAGATTGGCGTTTTTATAGCGCGTATTATCATGAACTCTGACGAGTTTGTCGACAGGTTTGCCGATGTTTTTGGCGCGCATGTGGCAATTTATACGGGTACCGAAGTCGTTGCGACCACTATCCGGGATGCCGCCGGCGTCCGTGCCCTAGGCGGGGAAGCAGATCCCCGCATTGCGGATACCGTACTTACCCGCAACGAAATATTCAGAGACCTCATGCCGGTAGACGGCGCGCCGCACCATGTGTACGTCTTTCCGGTGCATAATATAGCAGGCACCCCCATAGGCATGTTTTTTGTCGCTTTTTCCCACGAACGCACGTTAGCCGCTACCAGGTGGCAGAGAATCAATACGATTCTCATTGGGATTGCGGGCCTCGCGCTGGCCGCCCTTGTGATGTTCCTGTACACCAAGAAGATGCTGACCCCGCTTAACCTGTTGACGCAGAACCTTCAGGAAATTGCGGACGGTAATGCGGATTTGAACAAAAAGGTTCCGGTAATAGGCAATGACGAAATAGCCAGGGCTTCCATGTACTTTAACAGAACCGTGGAGCAGTTCGGGAAACTGATAGACTCAATCAAGAACCAGACAGACGAGATGAAGAAGCAGGAAGCTGCGCTGCGGGAAAAGATGCATGCCATACTGGACTCTTCGCCCATCGTTTGCGCTGTCTACGATGAAAGCGGCAATATCATTGACGTAAACAAGGAAGTCGAGCATATGTTCGGCATCCCCGATGCGCAAATGTTTATCACCAGCTATAACAGGTTTTTGCCGAAATCCCAGCCGGACGGCTCCAATTCGATTAGCAAAAGCCTTGAGATGCTCAAGAAAGCCCAGCGGGAAGGCAGCGCCCGTTATGAGTGGACCTATCTGCACAGCGACGGCTCGCAGATTCCCACCGAAGAAATCGTGCAGCGCATAAATCTTGACGGCAAAGATCATACCATCGCCTATAGCCGGGATTTGCGGGACTTCTACCGGGAAAGGGAAAGGGAGCAGGTTGTACAGGCGAAGATTCAGGTTATGATGGAACAGCTTAACGAGCATGTTGAAGCGCAGACAGCTTCCATTGTTACGTCTTCTTCCGCCACCGAGGAAATGATTGCCAATATCCGCTCTGTTACCGACACGCTGGCCAATAACTCCAAAAATGTAAAAGGGCTGCAGGATGCTTCCGTATCCGGGCAGACGAGCCTTAATGAAGTTGTCACCGATATCCAGGGAATTGCCCGTGAATCCGAATCGCTGCTGCAAATCAACTCGGTAATGGAAAACATCGCGGGCCAGACCAATCTGCTTTCAATGAACGCCGCGATTGAAGCTGCCCGCGCGGGCGAGGCGGGAAAGGGCTTTGCGGTTGTCGCCAGCGAGATACGCAAACTCGCCGAGTCGTCCAGCAACCAGTCCCAGACCATCAGCGGGGTGCTGAAGAGCATCAAAGGCTCCATTGATAAAATAACCAGGTCAACGGATGTTGTGCTGGGCAAGTTTGACGCCATAGGCGACGGGATAAAAACCGTGGCGGTGCAGGAAGACAATATCCTTCATGCCATGGAAGAGCAGGGGCAGGGGAGCAAGCAGATTCTGGAGGCGGTAAGCAATGTAAACGAAGTTACCCACCATGTAAAGGAAGCTGCCCGCCGCATGGTTGAAACCAACAAAGAAGCCATGCATAAGTCCTCCGCTGTTGAAACCCAGGCGCTTACCGATACCGTGACAGGAATCCGCAGCAAAAAGTACTTTGACGAGTCTGCGGATCAGGAATTACGGTATTGCATAGAGGGGGGACGGGACTTTAACCTTATGTTGTTCAGCATTGACAACTTTCAACGGATCGTTGATACCCACGGCGACAGGGTGCGGGACGAGACGCTGAAAATACTGGCCCTGCGCACCCGCAACAGCTTTAAACAAGGAACCCTGCTGGCCAGGTACAGCAAAGATCAGTTTGTCATTACGCTGCCCAATGTCAGAAATGAAACAGCCGTAAAGCTTGCGGAGCAAATCCAGAAGAAAGTTAAAGAAGCTCCTTTCGCGACAAAAGGCCTGAAACTTGATATCACCATATCCATAGGTATCGCCTGTAAAACCACTGTCAACAACACGCTCCAGGGGATTGCCGCCAATGCGGAAAAAGCTCTTGCCAGCGCCAGGGCATCCGGAGCGAATACGATTACCTCCGGCTAAAATGCGCATTTTGACGTACTTACGCTCCTTGTGATGTTCTACTCCGCACCACAAGGGGAAACGGTGACTATTGCCCCGCGCTTACAACGTGAACAGAGATCAGTCTTTTGCCTTGATTGCCGCAATTATGGACAGCTTAAAGGCGCGCATGCTATCATCCCAAAGATGGAAGACGGACAAAACCTTAAGGACATTCCCGACGATCAAAAAACTGCGGAGCTCTGCCTTAAGGCTGTCAGGGCAAACGCCACAGCACTTGAGTATGTACCAAAAAGCGTATTGACCTGGCAAATGTGCTTTGAGGCGGTCAGCGCATACGGCAGAATGCTTGTGGATGTGCCGGAGGAACTAAAAACAGCGGAACTGTGCCTTGCGGCAGTAAGGAACAGAGGTTATGCGCTGGGCTGGGTTCCTGAAAACTTGAGAACCCGTGAAATGTGCATCGAAGCCGTCAAATCCAGGGAACAGGGATATATCGGTTCCACGCTTGAGCATGTCCCGGAAAACCAAAAGACTGCGGAACTTTATCTTGAGCTGGCAAGGTCATGCGGGTATATGCTTAGTTATGTGCCAGAGGAACTAAAAACCGCCGAAATGTGCCTTGCGGCGGCAGAGCAGGACGGCGATGCGCTTGAGTTTGTGCCGGAGGAACTAAAAACAGCGGAATTATACCTTGCGGCACTAAAACAGGATGGTCGTGTGCTCAGGCATGTCCCGGAAGAACTGAAAACAGCGGAGTTTTGTATCGAGGCGGTAAAATCAGACGGCTGTGCGCTCGTCTATGTTCCGGAAAAGCTGCAGACAGAAGAACTTTGTCTGCAAGCCCTGACGCAAACGCCGTGGGCGTTAAAACATTTTCCGGAACAATTCAAAAACGCGCAACGATGCCTTGATGCGGTAAAGAGAGACGGATCTGTTATTCAATTTGTCCCGGAAGCGCTAAAGACGAAAGAGATGTGCATCGAAGCGGTAAGGAATTCTTTTCCCGTGTTTTGTCTTCCCCCCCGTAAAGAAACCTTCGACTGTATTCCCGAAAAACTAAAAACAGAAGAATTTTTCATTGAAGCGCTAAAGTCAAAATATGGCAGCCTCTGGCTTCTTTTTTTTCCGAAAGAAGCCTTTACCGGGAACGTATGTCTGGAAGCCGTAAGGCAAAACATCCGCATAATGGAGTTTGTACCCAAACATCTGAAAGCACAGGTGGAAGCGGCAATGGCGGAAGGCCGCACTAACGCCGCCAAATAAAGGAAAGACATGAAAAAAACGCTGCGGCTAAGTCCGCTTATTGTTCCGCTTATTGTTGTTCTTGCGGCCTGCCGTCCGGCAGCCCCTGACAGGACGCTTGACAGGCCGGTACGAACCGCCCCGGCAACCCGGATAACCATGCTTGCTCCGGCAGCGCCCTACCTGCCCGACAGCCAGGCGGAGGGCGGAGGCTGGCCCACACGCCCGCTTACGATCATCGTTCCCTTTCTTCCCGGCGGCGACACGAACCTGTACGCCCGCATGTTCGCGCCGTTTCTGGCGGAAATACTGGGGCAGCCGGTTTATGTCATCAATGTTGACGGCGCGTCCGGAACCGTCGGAGCCGCGTGGGTAAGCTCCTCCGCGCCTGACGGCTACACCATGCTTTTTTACCATACCGGCAATTTATTCGCCAATGTCCTTACCGGGGCAACCGAATTAAACCACCGCGACTTTGAGATAGCCTGTATTGCCATGCATTGCGACGCCAATGTGCTGCTCATTCATTCAGATGTTGGCATTAACAGCGCCGGGGAATTCCTAACGCACATACGGGCGCATCCGGGAAGCCTGAGTGTGGCAACGACCATTACCGGCTTTTCGTTCAAACTGCTGCGCATGGCGGAACTTGCCGGGGGCTTCAGCATCAATGCCGTTCATGTCGGCGGCGGGAGCATGATGCCGCCGTCCGTGCTGGGCGGCCACACGGAAATGGCCTACAACAATGTGGCGTTATTCCTTCCGTATATTGAAAGCGGCGAAATAATCCCCCTTTGGGTAGCTTCCGGACAGCGCAACGCGCATCTGCCCGATGTTCCCACCATAGCGGAAGCCGGTATTGAAGGCGGCTACATGGGACGCTCGTACTTTTTCGCTTTCCCCATCGGAACCGATGAACTCATTATGCGCAGGCTTTCTGACGCGGTGCGGCGCATAACGGAAAACCCTCTCTTTCAGGAAAGGGTATTCGCCACGACGGGCATGCCGTCCTTCTTCGTTCCGTTTGAAGAAGCCGGTGCCTACCTGGATGAAATGTGGGCTCATCTGGAAGGGCTTGAAGCATATATGAGGCGCTGACACCATGCGAAACATGAATGTCTCAATTAAGCTGGCGATGAGCTTTCTCATTCTGAGTATCATGACTATTATCACAGGCGTTGTAGGCATAGGCGGCATGACGCGGATAAACAGCGGCTCACGGGAAATGTACGAGAGCCAGTCGCAGCCTTTGGCGGACTTGGGTATCGCCCGTGAGTACTTCCAGCGTCTGCGCGTGCAGCTCCGCGATGTCGTGCTTGCCAGCGGGAACACGCTTGAGCTTGATGTAATCGCCGCGTACCTTGTCAACCACGAGCAGGGCTTCATTCGATATATAGAAGCATACCGGCGCACCATAACCGACCCGGACATGATAGCGCTGTACGATGAAATCATGGCGGCGTTCGGCGAGTATCAGCCCAGTATGCAGCAGATCATGGCAAGCGCCCGGGTCAGCGCGCCTCCTGTCCAAATGCTCATTATGATGAACGGCCTTGAGGAGCCCACGAACTTTGTAATGGACGCCCTTTCTTATCTGGCGTACGTAAGGGTGCAGCAGGCAGCCCACGTCAACGACCTTAACAGTTTTTACTTCAGGGTGCTGTTCGCGGTAATCGTAAGTGTTATTGCCGTTTCTATCGCCATTGCCCTGTTTCTTGCCAAGTATGTATCCGACGCCATAACCAGGCTTAATGAGTACGAACGGGCGCAGTACGAAATGCGGCGTCTTTCCGCCGATAACGCTGCGCTTGAACGGGTAAACCGTCTCAGGGCGGAGATGGTGCAGACTATCTCCCACGAAGCGCGCACTCCTCTGGCAGTCCTTTCCAGTTACGCGAGCCTTGTAGCCCTTGAGATGCAGGAAAAAAACTCCGACCCCAAAATAGCCGCCGACCTTGACAAAATAGCCCATGAAGCAAAGCGGGTGGCAAACCTTATCGACTACATGAAGAGCCTGCCTTTGCGTAAAGACCAGGCCGCGCAAAGAACCGAACTTGACCTGGGCGTGTTAATCGGGCAAACCGCCCGGCTGTACCAGCACATACTGGAACGCCTTGGCGTTTCGCTGGTCACGGACATCCCCGACAGCCTGCCGCCCGCATTTGGCAAGGCGGACGAACTGACGCAGATTATGTTCAACCTGCTGCAAAACGCAAAGAACCACACCGCGCACGGCGATGAAATTGCCATCCGCCTGAGAAACGAAAACGATGAACTGCGCATAACCGTCGCGGATACCGGAAGCGGCATTACGCCGGAACTTTTGCCGCATGTGTTCGAGTACGGAATCGGCGGCGGATCGGGGATAGGCCTTGCGGTATGCAAAGAAATCGTCCAGGCGCACGGCGGGAGCATCGCCATAGAAAGCGAAGCCGGCAAAGGAACGGCGGTTACGTTTACCCTGCCCTGCGCGGGGTGAATTGGGGCTTTCCTCTGCCTAAAAAGGGATTTGCCAAAAAATCCAAGGCGATTATACAATGGTAACCCCGCCCGCTACCATTAAAACACCGGCAGGGGGAACGCCTCTGTTTGTTACCAGTGTTAGCATCACCTGAGCCGGAGGGCGTCTTCAAGATTCGCTCTGGCATGAGGATGATTCGGATCAAGGCGCAAGGCAGCTTCAAAATCTATCGCGGCGTTGTTAAAATCCCTTCTGTGAAAATGCGCCAGACCGCGCGAGTTAAACACCCACGCATTATTGGGATCAAGGCGTATGGACTGGGTGAAGTCCGCTATGGCACGATCAAATTCCCCCCGATGGGAAAACGCGTCGCCCCGCCAGTTATACGCAGTCACTAAATCTGGGTTAAGCTGTATCGCCTGGGTAAGATCCGCGATGGCGGCTTCAAAATCGCCTCTGTTGTGATGCGCCCGGCCGCGCATATCGTGTGCCCACGCAAAACCGGGATTCAGCCGTATCACCTGGGTGAAGTCCGCTATGGCATTTTCAAGTTCCCCTCTGTTAAAAAACGCATCGCCGCGCCAGCCGTACGCGCTCCAAAAATCGGGGTCAAGCCGTATTGCCGAAGTAAAGTCCGCTATGGCGGTTTCAAGTTCACCTCTGTTAAAATGAGCTACCCCGCGCCAGTTATGCGCATTCGCATTATTGGGGTTAAAACGCAGCACTTGGGTAAAGTCCGCTATGGCACCGGCAAAGTCTCCCCTGCCAAGATGCGCATGGGCGCGCCAGAAATAATTGCTCCCATGATGAGGGTTTCGCCGCATCGCCACCGCGATTTCTTCAAGGGCGCGCTCAAACTCCCTTCTGCCGGTATATACTGCGCCGCGGCCAAGATACGGGCTGGCAAAATCGCTGCCCAACTGTATGGCTCGGTTAAAATCCGCCATTGCAAGGTTAAGTTCCCCATCCCTCTGGTATATCCAGCCGCGAAGCGCATACGCGGCCGCAAGGGCGGGGTCTTGCTGAATTGCCCGGTTGAAGTCCGCATACGCGCGCTCAAACTGTGCGGGGGTCAAATTCAAACCCCATGATTGGTCAACCTCACTCATTTCAAGGTGCGCCATACCGCGTTGTAAATACTCTTCGGCGGTTAAGGGCGGCGGCGCACTCGCGCAGGACAAAACAGCGGCGGCAGCAAGCGCCGACACAAGCAATGTGGCAATACCTGATACTCTTTTCATAGCGCCAAGTATACAACAAGCGCGTAAAAAGGCATAGACGCAAATAGTGCCGATAATTGAATCTTTCCAATGCCCCCGATGTATGGTATTCTGTCCGCAAGCACTGACAGGAAGGAGACTGAACATGGCCGACGCGCGGAAACTGGAACAGTACGAAGAAAAAGCACCCTCCATACGCAGGGAGCAATCGCCCGCCAAACCCTATACCTATAAAGACTATCTTTCCTGGGGCGATGATACACGCTTTGAGCTAATCGACGGCATACCCCACATGATGGCCGCCCCGACAAGATGGCACCAGCAGGTTACCGGTGAGATATCCAGGCAATTGGGGAACTGGCTGGAAGACAAGCCGTGCGAGGTGTATATCGCGCCCTTTGACGTGCGCCTGTTCCCCGAAGATGACCTGTCCGACAAGGTTGTTGTTCAGCCCGATGTCCTGGTGGTCTGCGACGAGGAGAAGCTGGCCGATGAAAGGGCCTGCAGGGGTGCGCCGGATTTTGTCGTGGAGGCCGTTTCAAAGGGAACCAGGGGGAAGGATTTTGGCGTAAAGAAAGCCCTGTACGAAAAAGCCGGTGTCCGGGAGTATTGGATAGTTGAGGCCGGCGCGGTGTACAAGTACGTGCCGGTAAACGGCGAGTATCAGGAGACCGTGTTTGATCTGACCGAAGTTTCCGCGATAAGCGTGGACGCGCTGCCGTCGTGCAGCATAGATTTTCGGAAGATAGCGGGCCTGGCTCTTCGCCCCTGATGGAAAGCGCCATGCAAGAAAACCACGGGGTAATCCTGCTGGTCGAAGACAATGTAGACTTAAACAACGCGAACCGCCGCGCCCTGGAACTGCGGCACTATACAGCCCATGCCGCGTTTACCCTTGCCCAGGCGCGCGAGTACCTGAAAGAAACAGATCCGGACATTATTCTGCTGGACGTTATGCTTCCCGACGGCGACGGCTTTGCTTTCTGCAATGAAATCCGGGGGAAGACGCAGGCGCATATTCTGTTCCTCACAGCAAAAACAGAGCATGACGATATGGTACGGGGGCTTATGACAGGCGGCGATGATTACATAACCAAGCCCTTTCACGCGGAGGAGCTTCTGACGCGAATTGGTGCCGTTATGCGCCGCAGGAAAATGGATATTCCGCTGAAAAGAATCACCAGGGGTCGGCTTACCCTTAATTTGGTTTCAGACCAGGCCTTTGTAGACGGCGAAGACCTGCTGCTTTCGCAGAAGGAGTTTTCCATCCTGTGCCTTTTGGCTCAAAACGAGGGAAGCGTTCTTGGCGCAGAACATATTTATGAAAGCGTGTGGGGGCAGCCAATAGGCAATGACAAAAACGCCGTTCAGATGGCAATCTCGCGCCTGCGGGGGAAAATAACGCCTGCGGGCTACGGCATTTCCGCCGTGCGCGGCAGCGGGTATGTTTTCAGCAAGACAGAAGGCCCGCCGCGAAGCTAACAATTCTGACAGCTTTTCCTTTTTTTATAGTAATCCGTTGGCAATTGGTTTACCATATCCTCCAGTGGGAAAAGAGTATAGAACTTTTTTTAGAATCTTCCTTGCTCTCTGCTTGCTGTGCGCGGTGGGTCCGGCCTTTTTGGCCGCCCAAAGCGCGGCGGCAGAGATGCAAGGCCTCCTGGCTTCCGAGGCGGTTAGCTACGCCCAAGCCTCCCGCTTTGTGCTGCAAGCGTCCGAAGCGGCGGTGTTTGATGACCCCCTGCAGGCTTTCCACTTTGCGCAGGAACAGAATTGGCTGCCCGGCAGGGCGTCCCCTCATGCCGCCGCCAGGCTTGACAGCGTTTCCCTGCTTCTTATGCGCTCGTTTGACCTACGCGGCGGTATTATGTTCACGCTTACCGGCGCGCGCCGCTTTGCGTACCGCCAAATGGAACATGAGGGATTTATTCACGGCAGAGCCAGCCCCCGGCAAAGCGTTTCCGGGGAAACGCTGCTGTATATGACCGGCAGAATCCTTAGCGGTATGGAGGAAAGGCTTGGTATAACAAGCGAACTGGAACTGGAAGCCCAGAGGCTTACCGCAGAGCGGGAAGCGTTGGCCGCGCTTGCCTATCCTCAGCCTGAAAAGCCTCCGCTTGTTGAAGCGCTGCCGGTCTTTGCGTATATACTGTTTTTGGCGGACTCGACGGCAATAAGCGGCGAAGCAAGGCAGCGGCTTTATGAATATGCCGCGCTGCTGCGGGCCATTCCCGAAATAAGCATTGCGGTTGCCGGCCATACCGCGTTTGCCGGAACTCAAGAAGGCCGGCTTAGAATATCTGCCCAGCGAGCTCAGGCCGTGGCCGATCTACTGGCGTACTTTGGGGCGCGTCCTATAGGGGAAATACGCGTCAGCGGTTATGGCGCTGCCCATCCTGTGGCGGATAACGCTACGCCGGAAGGGATGGCCGCAAACCGCCGTGCCCGCATTATCATCCTGGAGAACTAAAAAGTGAAAGGACGCACAGCACCGCTTTTTCTTCTCGTGATCCTTAGCTTTCTGTCGCCCGCTTCTTTAGCTGCCTTTGACTTTGGCTTAATTTTGAATCAAAGCGTTGGGTTTGACGGTGAACATGCCGAGTACGAAGCCGCCCTTATCCCCCGTTTTTCCGCCCTGCTGGGCGCTTCCGGTGAACTGTATCTTTCGGCAAGCGTCAGGGCCGTTTACGAAAACGAGAACTGGCGTGTTGTTCCGGAACTGCTTCGCAGTGAGCTTTCCTGGCGCGTTGGCGGCAGGACGGATATTGGCCTGGGCCGCATACGGTATGCTGACCCCATGAACGTTATCGCCTCCGGCCTTTTTGACGGCGTGCGCCTTTCTCATCATACCGCCGGAGGCACCTTCGGCATCGGCGTCTGGTATACCGGCTTTCTGTACAAAAACAGGGCAAATATCGCCATGACCTTTGATGATATTATGTCCATAAACACAGAGCTTGACTGGGATGATTTTTCCAATACCTATTTTGCCTCCCGCCGTTTAATGGGGGCCCTGTATTGGAACCATCCCTCGCTGGCCGAACGCGTACAGGTGAGCGTTGCCCTTATTGCCCAAGCCGATCTTAACGACAGGTATATCGCGTATCACAGCCAGTATCTGCTTGCGGTAATTACGCTGCCGCTTGAACGTTTTATCTTTGAACTGGGCGGCGCTGCCGCGCTGGCGCAGGAGGTAATGGATGGGGACAGCGCGTTATATGCCGCTTTTGCCGCAGACATTGGCCTGCACTGGATGCCGCCCCTGCCCTTTCACAGTATGCTTTCGCTTAACGCCCGCCTTACCAGCGGCAGGACAGAGGGCGGCCCCGTCCCCATATCCGCGTTTACGCCCATTACCGCTCTGTCCTATGGGGATATTCTGAGGGCGGAAATCCCCGGTCTTTCGATAGTTTCTTTAGGATATACCGCCAGGCTTCACCATGCGTTTTCCGCCGCTCTGACAGCCATGCACTTTGTCCGCAGCGACATCAGCACCTTTACTGCCTATCCGGTTGCACCTGAAGGCAGTTCCAATCGTTTTCTGGGGACTGAGTTTTTTGGGCGTCTTATGTGGAGTCCGGCTGCTGATATGAGCATGAACCTGGGCGGCGGTATCTTTTTGCCTTCATTGGGCAATGTAGCACCCGATGCCGGTTCGCGCTGGCGTGTTGAGCTGGCTGTTACCTTCTCGTTACTTTAGGAGGATATTGATGAAAAGATTGTTGTTAACCGTGTTGATGCTGGGCAATGCCCTGTATGCTTTTGGCCAAAGCGGAATAATCCGGCAGATAAGCGGCACGGTAGAACTTACCCCCGCCGGAAGCGACGAACTTATTCCCGCTGTTATTGGCAGCGAAGTTGCCCGGGACACTATTGTGTCCACCGGCTTTCGCAGCAGCGCTCTTATCGAGGTTGGCAGCAGTACGCTTACCGTGCGCCCCCTGACACGCCTTTCGCTGACAGAAATACACGCCGCAGACGACACAGAAACCTTAAGCGCCAATTTGCAAGCCGGACGGGTACGGGTAGAAGTACGCCCCCCTGCCGGAAGCGCCGCGGCCTTTACCATGCAGGGCCCCAGCGCAACCGCCTCCGTGCGCGGCACGGTTTTTGAGTTTGACGCGCGCAGCGTCAGGGTGCTTGAAGGCAGCGTAAGCTTTAGCGGAGCCGTCGGCGCGCCGGTACTGGTGCGCTCCGGCGGCGAAAGCAGCGCGGCCATAGGTGCCGTTACTTCCGATCCGGTGCAGCGTCTGTTTGACGATCTGTCCCCGTCTGCGCCGGTAGGAGCGGGTGAATCCGGCGAAGCAGTCACCGCCCCCATACTCATAGCGACCACCGGAACCATAGATATTGTCATATCCCGTGACTGACAAAAGGGAAAAAAAGGAGACCACAATGAAAAAAAACTGCCTTCTTACAGCGATACTTTGCACCGCGCTTTTGAGCGCCTGCGGCAACATTCTTAGCCCAAGTTCAGGCGGCGGCGGTACAGGAACCATTGCCATAAGCTTTGCGCCTGCCGGGATTATCCCGATAAACAGCGCCGGCAGGATTGCGGTACCAGACAGCGACCTTGCCTCCATGACCCACGAAATAACGCTGACCGGCCCGGACGGCCAAACCATTCAGCGCACTATCTCCGGCGCCGGCGGCACTGTAAGCGTTGAGGTAGCTCCCGGCGGATGGCAGATCAGCATCCTTACCAGAGGCCCCGTACCGGGCTTTTATTATGGCGCTATGGTGCGGGAATTTGGAGAAAGCAACGTTGCCGTCATTGCCGGACAACAAGCGCAGGCCGGTATTCATATGAGCCCCGCGCTTGGCATTGAGACGCCAGCTCAGCTTGAATACGCCATAGATGCGATCGGCGAATTCGGCACGGCGTCAGCCATTGTTCTAATGGCGGATATCACGGCTCCTCCCCTGACGCTTACGGGAGGAAGCATCACGCTGAGGGGCCTGGATAGCCAGCGGCGCATAAGCCTTTCCGGTAACGGAAGCCTCTTTACGGTAGCAGGAGGCGCATCCCTGACCCTGAGCGAAGACATCGCGCTTGAGGGACACGGCGCTAACGATGCCCCCTGGTGCGCCTGGAATCCGGCGGCAGGCTTTACATGAACTCAGGGACGGTGATAAGCGGCAATACCTCTATCGGCAGCACAGGCGGCGGCGTATGGGTAAGCCAGGGGGCAAGCTTTACCATGCTTGGCGGCGCTATTTACGCTAACCGGGCTGGCA
>Ga0209755_10005746_pt1 | contig 13981 bp, 3 predicted proteins | sample TergutCo191P1_FD_187301 | JGI IMG/M metagenome (GOLD analysis project Ga0209755, IMG submission 187301) | Cornitermes sp. P1 segment gut microbial communities from Petit-Saut dam, French Guiana - Co191P1 (SPAdes) (version 2) | ecosystem: Host-associated > Arthropoda: Insects > Digestive system >... | reverse complement strand
AACCTTGCCCGATGGAGCACAAACAGAAAGTCGCTTTGAAATTGGCGAGGTCGTTTCGACTCCGCTCAACGACCAGGTTGCGGTGGCTGAGCGGAGCCGAAGCCACATCAGCACAAGAATAGACCCCCTAGGCAGAATCTCCAAAACCCACACCGACAGCAGAGGCAGAAGAGTTGCAATGGTCATGATGCTCGAAGGCCAACCAATAACAACACACTTCCGCCACAACGCACTCGGCGAAGTTTTAGAAATCGAAAACGCAAAAGGCCACATCACAAGATTTGGTCATGATTTGCTCGGTCGCAGGCTATTTTCAGACCATCCCGATGCGGGACTAGTGGAGTTTGTTTATGATAACGCAAGCAATCTTATCCGCAGAATAACACCAAATTTACGTGCAATTGGCGAAGATGTGTTTATTGAGTATCGCTACGATTTCAACCGCTTAACAGAAATCGTTTACCCGATAAACGTTCAAAACTTCGTTCAGTACACTTGGGGCGAGCCTGGCGCGCCACATAACAGAGCGGGACGCTTAGTTTTAATTCAAGACGCAAGCGGTGGAACAGAGTTTTTTTACGATGAGTTTGGCAATGTGATACGAACAATACGCAGTATTTTAGCAAGTCCAATCGACCTATACACATTCGTTTGGGAACATGAATACGACAGTTGGGGCAGAATACAACGCATGATTTATCCCGATGGCGAAGTAGTGAATTACATTTACAACCGTGCCGGAAATTTACGTGCAATGAACAGCATGAAAGACGGGCGATTTTACGACATCATTACGCAACTTGGTTATGACGAATACGAACAAAGAGTTTTCAAACGCTTGGGCAATGGCACAGTAACAACATTTACCTACGAGCCAAAACGCAGGCGACTTGCCACAATGACAGCCATGAGCGGAAACACCATGCTATTCAACAACGTTTACACGTATGATAAAGTCGACAACATTTTAAGCATAACAAACAACGTTCCAATCCCCACGCAAGGATTGGGCGGACGAACAAGTAGCCGTTTTGAGTATGACGAGTGGAATCGCTTAATTTTTGCCGAAGGCAATGTAGCAACAGCCCGCAACAGCGGAAGTTTCACTCTCAATATGGAGTACGACAAGCTCTTCAACATCCGCCGAAAAAACCAATTCGTTGATATGGCTGGTGCTCCGTCAAGTCTAACTCATGATTTTTTGTATTTTTATGAAGACCCACAAGGCCCTAACCGTCCTTCACAAATAGGAAGCAAACTTTTAGAGTTCGACGCCAACGGCAACCCAATAGTAATCCACGACACAGCAACAGGCGACTTTAGAAGAATGATTTGGGACGAAGAAAACCGCCTAATGTTTTTGAGCGACAACGGCAACATGCACCACTTCGTTTACGACCACAGAGGCGAGCGTGTAATAAAATCAAACTCCGGTTTGCAAAATGTTTTCATGGACGGACTTCCTGTTGGAACATTAGAGAACAACAGACGAACAGTAATCTACGTAAGCCCATATTTCGTCATGCGAGACGGTGGCTTCACAAAACACTACTTTGCAGGAACTCAAAGAGTGCTTTCGAAATTAGGCACGGGACGATTTCACAACCGTTTCACTCCATCAAACAGAGTTATAACCGCAGGCAACAAGAATTATATTCAACGCCAACAACAACTACGGCAAGGTCTTTACGACCCAATGCGAGAACTCCAAATCCCACCCGGAAATCCCACACAAAGACCGAACATTACTCGCCCAGACTATACCGGGCAACCAAGACCGACCATCGTAGGAAACTATGAAATCCCAAGAGGTTGGCCACGTCAACCAACCACCGCCCCACCAGGTGGCCCGCCCGGCCCACCGATACAGTGGGGCCCTGAAATTACAAATGATAACGTTCGTGCAGGCTACACATACTTGCCGAACTCGCTAAAGGAAACTGCTCAATTTTTCTTTCATCCCGACCATCTTGGCTCAACAACACTAATCACCGACAGGCACGGCAATATAACACAGTTTATCACACTCATGCCATTCGGAGAGCTTTTAGTCAGTGAACATCTTACAAGTCGTACAGTTCCGTTTCTCTTCACGGGCAAGGAGATGGATAGTGAAACGGGGCTTTATTATTTTGGGTACAGATATTTTGACCCACGAATTGCTAAATGGCTTGGTGTTGACCCGCTTTGGGAGTGGTACCCGCATATTGGGGGATTTGTCTATACGGCCAATAATCCTATTAGGTTTGTTGACCCAGACGGCAGAAGGATTGAAAACCCCAGAAATATAGTTCTATCAAACAGAACGTTTATAGGGCATTTAAGAGAGTTTGATAGAGAAGTTGCAAGGATTTCGGGATTAGATGTTGACGACTTTACTTTCATAGTTACAGGAGGCGATAGGTTCAGACGAGATGGTAGTAGCAATCACTATTCTGTCACGTCAGGTGATCCTGTACAGGGAAGTGTAGACAATTCCCTACACCTACAAGAAAGAGGGGCATGGGCAGTAGATTTGGGCAGTGTACCATTTTGCACCTACGATATTTTCAAAATCAAAAAGCACTTATATGCAACAAATTACAATGCATTATTTTTCAAGGCGAGCGGATATCTCCGCTCGTTTTTTTATCTTTGCGTTCGGAAATGGACGTAAAATAAGAAATACTTGGTAATGTTGATTTTTTTTCGTATCTTTACACCCCCTCAACAGGCACAACACAAATACCGCAGACGTCATTCCCGCGAAAGCGGGAACCCCCTTGCTACAAATTTACAACTCATAGCCATGACCCAAACAATCCAAATCCAAGACATCCTAAACACAATCCCAAACTGCAACTTCTCAAAAGAAGCACAAATCGAACTCTTACAAATCGTAAGATACATCACACTCGTCAAAGAACAACCAGACAACATCTGCGAAATCTTAGAACAAAAAATCCAAATCCTTCAACACCCCGACACTATAGCCACTGGCGCGGACAGGTCCCTGAGCTTGTCGAAGGGCGTCCGTGCCGATGCAACCACCGAGCCTGCGGTCGCTGAGCGGAGCCGAAGCGCCGAAGCGTCGCTGGCGCGGACGTCCGTCCGTGCCGACGTTGCTTGCGTAAAAGTAAAATCCGTAGCAATCCTCGAACTACTAAACACACTAAACGCCGGAACAGCACACAACGATATGTCAAAAATCAGCAAACTAATCGCATTCCTAACCGGAAACAGCTACCACAGAATCTACAACGAACTCCAAAAAGGCATCCTATTCTCCGATTTCCACACCCAACAAATCAACGAAATCAACAAAATATTTTCAGAACTAAACATCCCAATCACAATCAACCCCACCAAAGAATATTAACTGTACGTCATTGCGAGCGAAGCGAAGCAATCTATTATTTTCTGGATTGCTTCGCTTCGCTCGCAATGACGGCAATCTGTCAGCGGTGGCTGAGCGGAGCGATGCACTGAGCTTGTCGAAGTGTCGAAGGGCGTCCGTGCCAACACACAATAGGGGGCAGACCTACGTGTCCGCCCCCTATTGTTAATAACTTTTTCCCCAAAGTCTCAATTTTTTTTCGTACCTTTGTGGCGCTAACCTGAATCATGTAGAAACAATTCCTCTGTTTCTACACCATGTATTCTCTAAAAAACTAACCAATGAAACGTCTATTTACCGTTTTCGTATGGATGCTTGCGATAGCAACCGTTCATGCACAACTCGCAAGAAGCGCCGAAGCGCTCAACAATTCTTCTACTTGTACGCCTGTAACCGTACTGCCATGGATGGAAAATTTCGACACTGTCGTGTTTCCTTTAGATTGCTGGACAATCGTAAGAGAAAATGCTGCCGCTGCAGCAAATCTCACTTGGGCAAGAAACACAGCATCGCCAAGACCTGGTGGTAGTGTAGCACATGCCAGACACATGAACATGGCAACTTCAGCTGCACAAGTGCAAACCAGCTGGCTAATTTTGCCTGCACTTACAATCCCTGAAACAGGCGTTTACGAACTTAATTTTTGGACGCGTTTTAGTGCACCAATGCAAATCGGACGTAAAGCAGTGTATGTCTCAACAACAGACACCGAACTTGCATCGTTCAGTCTCGTGCAAAATCTCACACTGCCCGCCCCTGCCCCACCACCTCTATCCGGATGGCAAGAAAATATCATCTCGTTAGAACAGTTTGCAGGACAAACCATTCACATTGCATTCAGATATGTGTGTCGAGGACCAACGCTTCCAACATCCAATTGGGATATCGACGATGTGTTGGTTCAACGTGCACCAATTAGAGTTATAGCACAAACGCCTGAAACCAACGCGTTTGGCGTGTCCATTGGTGATGACATTACGCTATCATTCAACCAAGATATAACAATACCAAACATGAGTGATATCACGGTTACACCAGCCCTTGCGGGAATGCATGTAAGCCTTGTTGATTATAGACATCTAATGATTTCTCACGCTAATTTTGCGTATTCGACCGTTTACACCGTTACCGTTCCTGCTGGAACCGTTGTCGGTCTTGCGGATACAATCACGTGGGCGTTTAGGTCGGCACCAACCTGCGCTGCACCTACACAAATGGCTGATTTTTCACACGATTTTGAACCCATTCAAGGTATTTTGGTGTTTCCACCAGATTGTTGGCTCGTGCATAGCGAAAACCCTGATGCAGCCATAACTGGAGGTGCAATAGCCACATGGGTCGCCAATAACAATTCACCAAGACCAGGCGGAAGCGCTTGGCAAGCAAGACACCCTGGACCACTTACGGCAAGTCCAACACAAACCAGTTGGTTGATTACAGAACAAATTGCAATTCCTGCTGGCGTGCATGAATTGGTCTTCTGGACACGTTGGGTATCGCCAGCAAATAACGGACGCACGGCGCTTTATATTTCAACAGCAACGAACGATATGGCGGATTTCGCCCTCTTACAAGAATTAACACCAGGCGGCATATCTTCCTGGCAAGAACGCGTGGTTTCGTTAGAAGCTTTTGCAGGACAAAGCATTTATTTGGCATTCAAATATGTCAGTCGAGATGTCAATCTCACCACTACAACCTGGGACATCGACGATGTTGTCGTTCAAGAAAGTGAACTTCGACTTCTTTCGCTCACACCCGAAAACACAACCCTTGAAGTGGAACTTGACCAAGACATTGTTCTGGAATTTAACATCGATATAACGGCTTCAAATTTGGCAAATATCACGGTGGTTCCTGAGCCTGCTGGAATGAATATAAACATTGTAAACAATAGAACTGTTGTCATCACACACAACGGTCTTGCTTACGAAACGACGTATGTGGTAACTGTTCCCGCTGGAACAATCATTGGCAAAGATGAAGCCATCATCTGGCGATTTAGAACAGAAGTAAACTGTGAACTACCGGTTTCATTTCCATGGACAGAAGGTTTTGAAGGCTTTCCTTATTTTCCAAATACAGCAGCGGTATTCCCACCAAATTGCTGGACAATGTTCCGAACAAATCCTAACGCACCGGCCAATGCTGCGTGGCAAAGAAACACAACCACTCCAAGACCAGGCGGAAGTACAGGACAGATGAGGCATCCGAGAGTGCAATTAACTGCTGCTCAACCTGAAAACACCAGTTGGATGATTACAAGAGCCGTCGAAATTCCTTCCACAGGACTTGTTGAACTTAATTTTTGGGACCGTTTCTCATGGGGCGATAATGGTGGGCAGTTTGATATTTTAATTTCAAACACAACCAACGAATTGGACGCGTTTCAGCAACTTCATAGTGTTGCTATAATTCCTGGCACAAGCACAATTTTTTCAGCATGGCGCGAAAATGCTATCCCGCTTGCACCCTTTGCTGGTGATACCGTTTATTTTGCATTTCGAGTTATCATGAATCCGCATCCAGGCACTGGAACAGCGCCTTTTACAGCAGGTTGGGACATTGATGATATTGCTGTTCAAACAACGCCGATTCGAGCGGCTTCGCTCACGCCTGAACGCGATGCTATTGATGCCGAACGCAATCAAGACATTGTTGTAGCCTTCAATCAAGATGTTACCTATACGTCTTTGGCGAGTGTCATGGTGACGCCTGCGCTTCCAAATATGAACGTGAGCCTTGTCAATAATCGATATCTAACCATCACATACTCTGGACTTCTTGCGCCTTCTACAACTTACCTCGTAACGGTTCCACCTGGAACGATTGTTGGCTACGACAACGTCATCACATGGTCGTTTCGAACAGCAGCCGATTGCAGCCCTTTAATCGCAACGCAAGTGGTCGAAAATTTTGATTTTGCGATATGGCCTCCAGATTGTTGGAGAGTTGTTAGAGAAAATCCTGCCGTTGATGAAACATGGGTAAGAAATACAGCCACGCCGCTAAGGCCAGGCAGTGTAGCACACGCCAGACATACCGCTCTGCCTCACGCTACTGCACCACAAACCAGCTGGCTAATTACACGAGCCATACGTATGCCTGAGACAGGAATTTTTGACCTAAGGTTTTGGGCAAGATGGGTAGCGCCCGCAAACCTCATGGGTGCAGCTGTTTATGTGTCAACCACAGGCAATGATACTGCGGATTTCAGACTTTTACAAGAATTTACATCAGGAAGTTTGAACACGTGGCAAGAGAAACTAATTTCGCTGGAAGCTTTTGCAGGACAAGATATTTATCTCGCATTCAAATACGTTGGTCGTGGAACAAGCTTAGCCTCTTCTGCGTGGGATATCGACGATGTATCCATCCAAGAAGCCACAGAACTTAGAGTTGTGGCGACAACGCCTGCTATGGATAGTAGAGACATTGCACTCGACCAAGACATTGTTGTAACATTCAACATAGACGCAACTTACACCAATCTTGATGCGATTACAGTTTATCCTGAACTTCCAGCGATGAATGTAAGTTTTGTGAATAATCGAAGCATAACCATCACACACGGTGGCTTTGCGCTCGCCACAGTTTACACAGTAACTATTCCTGGTGGAACGCTTGTTGGCCTTGATGATACTGTCACGCTATCGTTCAGAACAGAACCAATGTGCGTGCCTGCCACATTGCCACTTGCACATAATTTTAGCGACCTGCTTTTCCCGCCAGATTGCTGGACCATATACCGCGAAAATCTGGCTGTTGCTGCCACATGGACAAGAGCAGCAACAGAACCGCTAAGGCCAGGTAGCACAGGACATGCAAGACATCCGCAGTCGGGTATCGCTGGTCAAACCAGTTGGATGATTACACCAGACATACAACTACCAGCCACTGGAATCTTCGAACTCAGTTTCTGGGACCGTTTCTTCTGGGGCGATAATGGCGGCAGTGTTGGTGTTTGGATTTCAACCACAGATAAAAATCCTACATCGTTCCAACTGCTTCAAGCCTTTGATATTCCTCCAGGTGTAGGCGCAACACCGTGGCTACAACGCATCATTTCGTTGAGCGAATTTGCTGGCGAAACCATTTACATCGCATTTCGAATGCAGGCCACAACAGCAACTTTTTCGGCCACGTGGGATATTGATGAAGTCTTAGTTAGTCAAGTGTTTCCGTACGATGTTACCATTTTCGCAATTAACGAACCAACGTCGGGAATAAATTTAAGTGCGACAGATACAGTGCGCGTTACCGTTGAAAATGTTGGATTAAATGAAATTTCAACCGTGCCAATTGTGTTGATGTTGGATGAAACGATACTTGCAACCGAGACCATCACAACACCAATTCCTGCAGGCGAAACATTCGTTCATACATTCGCAACAACGGCTAATCTTTCAGCCTTTGGTGAACATCAAATTACGGTTTTCACAACGCTTGCAGGCGATGGAAATATCGAAAACGATACACTCCGAAAAACGGTTGTCAACAATACACTTCCTCACGTCGAAAGTTTTGAACTTACAACGGGCAACAGTTTGGCGGATGGTTGGACCAGAAGAGGACCAACGGTAGCACCAGGCAATATCGGTGTTCGCGGTGCATGGGTGTCTACCGACCGCTTTCGCATGGTAATTGCAGGCGAACAACCGCCGTTTGATGGCGATAGACAAATGTATGTCGAATTATGGGGCATTGGGCCAGCAACGGATGCTTGGCTATTCTCGCCAAGAGTAGTGCTTGAAGAAGGTGTGATGTACGAAGTGAGTTTTGCACTGAGAAAAGTGAATTTGAGCAGTGGATTGGATGGCTTCAAAGTACAAATCGGGCGAACAACCGAAATTATGGATAGTTTTGCAGCAGGCACGATGATTGATGCAACTACGCTTTTCATGGATGTTACAAGATTCCACGGTTGGGAAGTTGTAACTCTAAGATATACGCCAAGCGAAACAGGCGTGCATTATCTCGGATTCCATGTATTCACAACTTCTGGAACAGGCGGAAATGCGATATTCCTCGATAAAGTTAGGATTTCTGAAGTACCTAACTACAACTTGGAACTCATCACCAACTTCCCATACACACAATTGCCGCTTTCGCAAACAAGACAAGGCCGAATACCTGCAGCACAAGCCAGAAACACAGGATTGCTTGAGCAAACCAATGTGGTACTTTCTGCAACATTGGACAATGTCTTGATTGGAGAATCTGCTCCTGTCGCCTCTCTCGCGCCAGGCGATACATCGCCAGTGATGAGCATTGCAGAAAGCTTAAACATCACCGAACCGGGAAATCACACATTGACGCTAACGGTCGAAGGCAATCAAGGCAGCTATTACACCGATTACACAGCGACATTCAACTTTACGACAACCGAAAATGTGTTTGCAAAGGATATGTTGGACGCGCCAATACAGGATGGCGTTGGATTTGGTACCGGTGGTATATTTGCCAAAGTGTTTGAAGTAACACAAACAACCACATTGTGTGCTGTTCAGGTTTTATTTGCTGCACGAGGCAGTGGAGATGTCTCTGCTTACACGATTTTGGTGTTTCGCATGGATGGCCCTACAACGCCTGTTCTTCCAGCAATGGCCTCCCGTTCCGCACAGCGAATACCTGGAACAATCAATGTTGTTGATTTTTCTCAGGGCAGTTTGGTGATATTAGAACCTGGACGTTATGCGATTGCCTTATTTATGGCAGGCTTTGCGGATATCAGTTTCGACGGTCGTCCAGATGGCGGTTGGTATGCCATGGACCCAAGCACTGGCGCAATGACGCATTGGCCAGGTGGTCAAGGAGCTGGCTCTCTCGGTCTTCGTATGGTTATCAACGATGAGTTTTCGCTTGAACCTATCGCCAAAGCTCCTGCTGAAAATGCTACAGATATTGCACGTGATGCAAACATTGTGGTCATGTTCAACACTGAAATAAAACCGATTAATCTGAGCAGCATAACGCTAAATCCTCCAGTTTCGGGCATGACACCAAGCGTTGTGGGCAACCAGCTCATCATTGCGCATGATGGCTTAGCGGCAGGAACACTCTACACGGTAACCATTCCTGAAGGTGCTGTCAGTAGTGCTGTTTCTGGCGCTGGCTACAACGAAACGCTCAGTTGGATGTTTACATCTGTATTCACACCAGCAGATTTCACAGACCCGTTTGATTTGGCCGTTGATGTTGATTACACAACAGCAACATTGACCTGGAACCACGGCGTAACGGGCGATGTCATCTACACACAAGGCTTTGAAGGAACAACTGGAACGAGCCTACCTACTGGCTGGACAACAACGGGACAAACGTGGGTAACCGCTGGCGAAATCGTTGTAGCACCACGCACAGGCACACGACAATTTGCGTCGGGTTGGAACTTTGGTGGTCCTGCTTGGGCATTTAGTCGTGGTACAGAACTAACTGCAGGAGAAACTTATACGATTAGTTTTTGGTGGCAAGCACCAGGTTATCCAACCTATAACGAACCCGATAATTTCAGAGTTCGTATAGGCACAGCACAAACCGCAGGCGCAATGATAGAAACGATTATCGAACAAAACACTACAGCACCTACAGGTGTAACAAGTTGGGCGCAAGTTGTTTTCGAATTTACACCAACCACAAGCGGAAGGTTCTATCTTGGTTTTGAACGCATTCATCCACACATGACAGGCAATAGAATCTTGATTGACGATATTTCAATAACGACTGCTGTCAAAAATGCCGAAAGTTTCACCGTATTCTTAGGGCCAAATGCCAATGCAATGGATTCAATTGATAATGTCACTGAACTGAGTTTTGTGTTCAAACATCTTCCACTGAACAACTATGTTGCTGGTGTACAAGCCGTAGGACCTGGCGGATTGCGTTCAAACATCATACCTGTTCCGTTTAGTATCACTGAGCAATCTGCTTATATTGAAATACTTGACAGAACGCCAGGCATTGATGCAACCGATGTTGCGCTTAATGCTGCGATAACCGTGACATTCGACAGACCTATCACGGCAACAACGCTTCCAGGCGATATCACGCTCGACCCTCAAGTTTCAGGGATTCAGGCAAGTATCAGCGGCGCTGTGCTAACCATCACACACGATGGACTTGCACACGAAACATCCTACAAAATCACCATTCCTGCTGGAACAGTTGCCGATTTCAATGAGGCAATCGCATGGATGTTTACAACCGTGGCTGGAACACGCGTACAACTGCCTGATTTGGAAACGGCGATAGTCATTTATCCAAATCCTGTGGATGACATTCTACACATCAACACCAATGAATCTGTAAAACGCATAGAAATCTTCGACTTACAAGGCTCACTTGTAGTAACAATTGAAGACATCACACCACGGATTGATGTCAGCAGATTGCCTGCAGGTCTATATGTAATTCGATTCACTACAGAAACAAATGTTGTAACGCAGCGTTTCGTCAAACGATAATATAATTTTATGTGGGGGCGTATTCCAAGTACGCCCCTACACTAAATTACTAAACCATTTTCCTATGAAGACACTTGCAACCACATTATTTGCTACACTGCAAATTTTAATCATAACTCCCCTATTTGGGCAACATTTTACAAGCCATGCAACTATCAATCAAGATTTTTGCGGCAAAAGCGTGCTCGTCACCATGAAAAAAGGTGTTGATGGCATGCAGCTGTTTAATGTGGCTCACACGGCTGGTCGTGGACATACCACCGAACCAATTGCTGGTTTTTCAATCGCATACATTCGCGACCTAACCTACATACCAAGAAGTGCTGGAGCGCCTGCTCCACGCTTGCTCAACGAAGAAACATTCATGCAAATCGTCGTGGTGCGGCTGCACGATTACGACAAACAACATGTTTTGGATATTATCGAACAGCTTCGTTTTGTGGATGGTGTGCATTATGCTGAACCCAATTATTTTGTTCGAACACGAACAACTGTAATTCCAAACGACACACGTTTTTTTGAATTGTGGGGATTAACGAATACCCAAGTACCGCAAGCATGGGCTTTAACCACAGGTTCTCATGATGTTAGAGTGGGAATTATCGATATTGGCTTCGGTGCTCACAGCGATTTGAATGCCAATTTTGATTTTAGATATGCGTGGTGTTTTTCGTCCAATCAAGCGTTCACACAAGAGAATATCGGCACCACTATACCGCCTCACAGTTCTGGAGTTACAGCAGGTTGGCATGCCAACCATGTTGCAGGAACGATTGGAGCTGTTGGAAATAATAGTCTGGGTGTAACGGGTGTGAATTGGAACGTGTCTTTAGTGCCTCTTGATGTTTTTGTGCGTTTTCACAATTTTGGGATTTCGGGTGGTGTACATCCTGTTACAACCACTGAGCGTCAAACAGATGCCGTTACACGTGCCATCATTCATGATATTCCCATCATCAACATGAGCATGGGCGGTTTTGAGGATAATTATACCTTTATGAACCACATTCGAACGAATTTTAACGGCTTATTTGTTTGGGCAGCAGGAAATAGCCGTTCAAATGTGGACAATCGGTTTGCACAAGCCACAGTGCCAAGCAATACGCTCGGTGTGGGCGCACTTTATCCCAGCAATACACGTGCAACTTTCTCATGCTTTGGTGCTCAAACTGTGGAAATTTGGGCACCTGGAACAGATATTTTAAGCACTGTCCTTAATGATAGCTATCTCAGAACAAACGGCACGTCGATGGCATCGCCACACGTGGCTGGTGTTGCAGCGCTTTTGCTTGCAAAAAAACCAAATTTAACGGGTGAACAACTCAAAGCGTTGATTTTAGAAGGCGCGCTTCCAGTAACCATACAACCGCCTTCTGGCACAAGCCATTTATCTAAACGCTTGAATGCGCTTGGTGCATTAGACCTTTTGGATATCGTTGATACGGCACAAATTCCTTACACCGAAGGATTTGAAACCACTATCCGAGCAGCAACAGCTTTGCCACACAACGGTTGGACACATTCTGCGGATATAGCCGTTTGGAGAGCCATCGGCAGCACCATGGATGGAACAGCTACAACCCACGAACCGCGTACAGGAAACCGCCAATTGGCAAGAAATTACTCACAATCTGGACATTATGCATGGGCATTTAGCCAACCTATTCAACTTTATGAAGGCGTAACCTATACCGTAAGTTTTTGGTACAGAGCTCCTGGAAGGAAAAGCACAACTCAACCCTATCAAATTGAATACGATAAGTTTAAAGCACAAATAGGTCCAACAACACATTTGGTTGGACGAGGAGGCGCAAATGTAGAAATGCAAGGCGCAACAACAATTCTGTCGCACACCAATCGACAAACACACGATTGGACAGAAGCCACGCTAAATTTTACAGCAACAACAAGCGGCCTGCATTTCATCGGATTTCATGACATGACATCGGCCAACCAACCAGGACAATTTATTGGTATTGATGATATTTCGATTACCGAAACACCGGTTACCAGTATCGATATCGTTGTAGAGACAAGGCATGCCCCGTCTCTACAGGTGTTCCCAAACCCCGTCACAGACGGCTATTTCTACATAGAAGCCGAAGAAATGAGAAAAATCGAAGTCATTGATATGCTCGGACGCATAGTGATGCAGAAAGACGTAAGCAGTTCGCGCGAAAGAGTAGATGCCTCTAATCTGCGCGATGGGTTGTATTTTGTGCGTGTCATCACAAGGACTGGAACTGCTTTGGTGAGGATTGTAAAACAATGAAATAATTCCAAATAAATCAAAGTTATTAACAATTTGTTAGTAACTTTAATTGTCATTTTTTTGTTTTTTTCGTACCTTTGTAGTGTCAAACAGACAAATATATGACACGTATTACCCTCACACTTGCAACGCTGTTGCTCTCATTTGCTGTGATAGCAAGTGAAAGAGCGCAAGGCGAATTTTTGGTTCGATTAGATGGTAACTCGCGAAGCGAAGCCATTCAGACATTTACGGAAGAGTTTGCACATTTTGGCGTGCAACATGTTCGTGTTGTTGCCGAAGTGATGAATATTCATTTATTCACATTTAACGAGGAAATACACACACGTCAATCAAGCATTTGCGTCGTTGAGGAAATCAACAATGCGCGTCGCGGACGTAGCCATGATGGACGAGCAGTTGCGCAATACAATTTCTATCTGCAACATAGAAGCATCCCTAACGACCCGCGGTTTGCCGAACAATGGGGATTAAGAAACACTGGACAAACCGTATCTGGGCATGTTGGTGTACCCGGTGCCGACATCAGTGCGCCAGAAGCTTGGGCATTGGCCAATCATCCCCACAGAAATAACCGACGAATTGTGGTTGCCGTTATTGACGACGGATTTAGAATCACGCATCAAGACATCAATTTTGTAACAGGCCGAAATTTTCACGCAAACCCACCAAACGCTAATATCCCAAATGAAAACCATGGCACTCACGTGGCTGGAATTGTTGGTGCAATTTCACACAATAACACTGGAGTAGCCAGTATCGGTTGGGATGTTGATATCATGCCTCTTGCAATTCCACTCATGGGGTCAGTCGCCTTGATGAACAACGCCATTGCCGCTTACGACTTCGCTTTGGCCCAAAGAGTGCTAT
>Ga0209755_10005745_pt1 | contig 13983 bp, 10 predicted proteins | sample TergutCo191P1_FD_187301 | JGI IMG/M metagenome (GOLD analysis project Ga0209755, IMG submission 187301) | Cornitermes sp. P1 segment gut microbial communities from Petit-Saut dam, French Guiana - Co191P1 (SPAdes) (version 2) | ecosystem: Host-associated > Arthropoda: Insects > Digestive system... | reverse complement strand
AATTATATCCTTTCCAAAAATTTATTAATTCTAAAAAATCAAAATCATTTATTTTTGTTATATTTTTCCAATCTTCTTCATAAAATATTGGAAAATCTAATTTTTTATCTATTTGTAATCTAATAATTCTTTGATGATTATTTGATGCAGAATCAATTAAATGACCTATCATTTCTTTTAGAGTCCAGTTATCTTCTAATAATTTAATATTTACAATGTCTTTATTTATCAAAATTATTTCAAAAAAATTATCTATTTTTTCTTTATATCCATTTATATTAAACATAGAAATATCCTCCAATAATTAATTTTTACATATATTTTATTTTATGTCAATATATTTAAAAATATCTTTTAAGATATTGCACCTAACAGTTTGTTAGGTTCAGTAATATTTGCCTTATTAATCTATATATTATTATCCTTTTATCTCATATACACTCACATATTTTTCTTTACGTATAAATTTCATTCCAGCTTTTTCAGCTACTCTGATTGACGGTATATTTTCATGCTCAATATATGCTTCAATTTTTGGTTCCATTTTTAATTTTTTTAATTCATAAAATGCCCATTTTATAACCGCTTTTACAGCTTCGGTTGCGTACCCTTGTCTTTGATGTGCTTCTCCAATACTATATCCAATTTCTAAACCATCCAATTTTACTTCTGGACGAATACGCCATGCTATGCCAATATTACCAATAAGTTCATCTGATTCATTTAATACAACGGCTAAAGTACATTCATCTTTTAAAATATCAATTTTTTTATTCCAAGTTGAAACATTTTTTTCAAATTCTTCTTGACCAAATTCAATAGTTAAACAATAAGGTTCTTGAAAATAAAACCATTTCCTCATTGATGATTCATTCCTTAATTTTACCATTTTTGGAACATCTTTTTCTTCATATGGTCTATAATACAGTCGATCACTTATAAATTTTGCTTCCATTTTTATTTCTCCATAAATTATTTTATTCATTTATAATATACAATAATTTAAAATTAAACAATGATCATTTTTGAACATTTTATAAATTTTTATTATATGATTTTGTATATACTTTTTTCAAATATTATTGCGCCTAACGTTCTAGGTAACTGACGTTTTTTGTGCTCGATAAAGAAAACATGAAGTGTTTTACGGGTACAAAAAATGTGGTGTAGCGAAGCGTGGGAATGTCGAAGTCATGACCTAGCCGAATGAAACCCAAAATGCCCGAACAGGGCATTTTGCAGTTACCGTTTGTTATACTAAGTACTCCAATTGCCTTATTTTGAATGTTTATTTATTTCTTCCATGATTTTAAATATTGGCTCAGACAATTGCTTAGGACAATAACGTTTTTTATCAACATTCATTGTAGTAGTATTATATCTTGTTACTTCCCAAATAGGATCTTCTTCATTATAATTTATATTACCTTTCCTTACATTTTTGTATGCGACAATACAATCAAAATTTAAAGCCAATAATTTACATAAAACTAAATGGAAAAAGAAAATGCTTCTGTTTTTTTCAGGTCTGTCCATAATTAATCTAATATATCTGTTTGTCATATACTCAGATAAATTCTCAGTAAGAAGTTTTAAATCATTTTCTAACATAGTTTTCGATGAAATAATTTCATTATTAATTTTTTGTTGAGAAAATAAAACATTGTTTTCAGTTAATTCTAATTTTTCTTTTAAAATTTTTATATATTTTTTTAGCAAATCTATATCATTATCATTTTTCATAAAAATAATATATTGATGGCCATCACTAAATTGAAAATAATTACCTTTTTCAATATAAATTGGTAATAACAAATTATGCAAATATATATAATTTCTTCTGCGGGATTTTGCATTATTGCTTGTAGTCTCAAGTAACAATTCCATACAAAGTTTTTCATTTATTTCATTTTCCATATATTCAGTTATGTCAATTGTCATCAAGGGAAAACCTAATGATTTACAAACCAACACCTTCAAAAATTCTGCTTCATGTGTATTTTCAATTTCAATAGCTCCCAATATAACTCTACTATTCCCAATTTTTGGTTCAAGTAAAGCAATATCAATTATATATGGTTTTTACTATCAAAATTCAAAGGTTTAATTTCTAATCTAAATTCATCTTCAACAACTTCAACATATTTTAGTAAATCACCGCATATAGAGAAATCGGATATTCTGTTGTCCTTAAAATACCATAAAAGACTTTTTCCAATAATTTTTTTAAGAATATTTACTAATATTTCCTGTGTTTTTTTATGTCTATTATCAGAAATCTTTTTGATTGTTATTTCTCTATTAATATTTTTATAATCTAAATCCCTTTTGGGGTAATGTCTGAAAAAAGAACCTTTTTTTCGTTTTCCAGTATCTGAATCATAACTTGAATTGACCCAGTAAACTAATCTATTGTCATCCGCTAAAAATGGACTATATTTTCTAGAATCTTCTCTGCTTAAAAATTCTTTTGCTTCAAATGCTTTCATATAACCTTTGAAACTATAAATACTATTCGCAATTAATGGCATAGACTTATTTTATTATATTAACCAGGAAATGTCAATTGGAGTATTTCGCCTAACAGTTGTTATGTGCAAAGCCAATTGAATTTAAAAAAGAATACAAAGAAAATATAACCATGAAAAAAACCAATGATAAATTAATAATTCCTCAAAAACAACGGCATAATACTTCCCGCAAGATCTATGTCAAATACGCACCCAGTTTATCCAGAACATCATCAAGGTAGAGCGGCTTGCCTATGTGGCTGTTCATACCCACGGCAAGACATTTTTCGATGTCTTCGCGGAACACATTAGCTGTCATCGCGATTATCGGGATGCTTTTTGCCTGCGGTATATCAATCGAGCGGATTATGCGCGTCGCCTCATAACCGTCCATAAGGGGCATCTGAACATCCATAAATATCATACTGTATTTATCAGGCGCTTCCCGGAACATTTTAACCGCTTCTTCGCCGTTCCCCGCGGTGTCAATGATGATCTTTGTGGGTTCAAGCAGCGCCTTTATAATTTCTGCGTTAATTTCCATATCTTCGGCCAGCAAAATATGCCGCCCGCTGAACTGCGCGGTAATCCGGCTGTTATAAAATTCCGCCTGCGCTTTTTCTTTGGCGCGTCTGACTTTAATAATAAAAGCGAAGGTGGCGCCTTCTCCCAACTCCGACTCGATCCATATCCTGCCATCCATCATCTCGACGATATTCTTGGAAATGGAAAGACCAAGACCCGTACCGCCGTATTTTCTTGACGTGCTGTTTTCCGCCTGATGAAAAGACTGAAAAAGATTTATCTGCTGTTCACGGCTGATTCCTATGCCGGTATCGCTTATGGAAAACTTTATCGCGCATACGCCTTCTTCTTCGCCCAGATATTCGGCATGAAATTTGATGGAGCCGTTTTCCGGCGTGAACTTTACAGCGTTCCCTATCAGGTTGGTAATTACCTGCGTCAATCTCTGCTCGTCGCCGACCAGCAGGTTTGGAATGTCAGGATCGATATTTAAAGATAAATTCAGGCGCTTTTCGTTCAGGCGGATATTATTAATATTGACGATTTTTTCAATCATTTTTTCAAAGTTAAAATCCGAATTTGACAATTCAAACTTTCCGGCTTCTATCTTGGACATATCCAGAACGTCGTTAATAATGCCAAGCAGATGCGTTGACGCTTCGTTTATACGGTTAAAACAGTAATTCTTTCTGTCAAGTTCGCAAGCGGAAATGCCAATGAACGACATACCGATAATCGCGTTCATCGGCGTCCGTATCTCATGGCTCATGTTCGCAAGAAATGACGATTTTGCGATTGACGCGCTGGATGCCTCCGCCTGCTTCTTTGCCAATACGCGCAGGAAAATTATCAGCACGCAGATGATCAGCAGCAGGAAAACTCCAATCACTATCATAAGCCTGAACATCTGCGGGTTCGATTCCCATACCGGCAATATGCGGTTAATTATGACATGTCCGGCGGGCAGTATCTTAATGTTAAAACCGTACTTTTTTGCAATTTCATGATCAAATTCCCAGACATTGTATAACGCGGAATTGCGAATAACAGGAATATCAGTAACCGCCTTCCCGTTTAGAATGTCCATTGCCATAAAAGCGGCGATACGGCTCTTTACGTCAGGATCGGAAACAAGTCCGCCGAATGTTCCGTGTCCTATATAGGAAGAAGTCAGGGTGAATACAGGATTCCGCGATGCCGCGGCAACCTGCATCTGCACGTCAATTTCAGAATATAACATTTTATCGCAGTCAAAAAGATAATTCCCGATCAAAACCAGCGTATCGGATTCCAGACTGCGGATATCCTCCAGAATGTCAGCAAACGGCTTGTCTTCGCTGAAAACAAATTCCACGGGTAAATCGCCGGTCTTTATCAGCTGCTCAAAATTATTCCGCAGATTTATGCTCCGGGACAGATAGTGATCATTCAAAATAAAAATCCGCTTTGTTCCGGGACACAGCCGCAGCATTTCTCTGGCTGTTTCATTGAAAGAAAGCGATCCGGAAATGCCGGTGAAATAATTTTCAAGGCCATACAGCGTGGAAGCGTCAAGATCGCTGACTCCGCAGAATACCACCGGCACTCTGGTGAACAGCGTATAATAGTTGTCAAGCACAAATTGAAGCGCTTCGTCATCAGTAGTAATAACCAGATCAATATTTTTCGAGATATACTCCGCGCGGATCATGTCAGAGAAAATATTGTAAAAACCGGGATTGTTGAAATGTTCATACGTGTTTAAATTAAAATTTCTGTACTCTACTTTGCTATTCGTTTCAAATACATCAAAAATCGTTTCTTTTTGGCGGCGTTCCCGCTCAACCTTCACGTTATAGGAACTTATATGAAGAACTATCTTTTTGTCGCCGGGAATCTTGTCAGATAAATGAAATTTCCTGACCGATTCCATATTGCCGTTATCAAGCAGCTCCGCATACGCCTTTTCAAGCAGAGGAACCAAATAGGCATAATCCTTGTTTACATAAGTGTAGCAGGGAACACTGTCGATAACGCTCGATTTTTTAATACCCGGCGGAATCCGGAAATCAAAATCAATGACGCGCGGAAGAACCGTTACATCGGCTCTGTTATTAAGAAGGGAATCCCATAACTCCTTAAGATTATTTACGGCAATTAATTCAGAGGCTCCTGTCCGGTGAGCGTTGTTTGCCACATATAAATTTTGCCAGCGGAAACAGAACCTTAATCCGGCCAGATCCTTCCACGAGGAAAAATCGTATGTGTCACCGCTGCGGGTATAGGCGGTAAATTCCACATAATCGACAGGCACAGACACTTTAATCAGGTTGGTATACGTCAGATGCAAGCCGTCGGTCTGGCTTGGTAAAATCGCGGCGGTGCCGTAGTCAACATCGGCAATTGCAGTGCGCATTCCCATGACATTTGTAACCATTTGACAGCCTGAACGCTGTAATGCCATTTGGAGCAGACGTCCTATGTTAATCGGCGTGTCATCGCTCATGGCTACTTTAATTACAGGTTTAGCCTCCTGCTGCGCGAAAACGGGCAATTGTACAGGCAATATACCCAGCGTTAACAAAATAATACAATAAATTGGTTTTATCGGCTTCTTCAATAACTTTTTCTCTCTTGTTTTAAATATTATACCATAGGTCTGAACACCTGGGTAATCAGGAAGCCGTCTTCGCGAAAAAAACGCGCGTAAAGAACATTTTGCATTTTATTACGCTCCCAAAGACCGTCTTTGTGCTGTTCAATAGCCAGTTCCAGCCATTCATCCGCAGTAAATGACGAACTTACAGTTTCCCTGTCATTACCGGACTCCCGGTTAACGCTGCGGTTTTGCATAAAAAGGTAATTTCCGGCCGGAAGCGACACGGTTTTCTCTTCAGATGCGCTGTTATTTCCTTCGTCAACGATGATTTTCCGCCCCGTAAACGTAATAGAACTGATAAATTGCGCCGTTTCCGGTTCAATACTGCGGCATTGGTCAGGATCAAGGTTAAAACACATTAAAATTTCCTCATTTTCAGCAAAATCCAGCTTAAATTCCGCAAGAAAATCATCCAAAGGGGGATTTTGGGCTTTTATATAGACAAGCGGAGCGCGAAGATCAAGAATTCTTAATAAAGGCCTATTCATCAGTAATATGTTAGCATAAGCCCATTTAAAACTCCATATTTTAATATGCCTATTGACAGAATTACAATTGTAAAATATTATATATATATGTCAGATCTTGAGTTTCTCAAAGATGCAGAGTTTGAATTGTACCGTCAGTTGATTTACGCTGAGAGCGGTATTACATTCACGCCAACAAACCGTTCCATACTGGAAAGCAGACTAAAAGAACGGCTTCGCGAAAAAGGTGTCAGTTCCGTTAAGGTTTATTATGACAGTATAAAAGCAGACAAAGAAGAACTCAAAGGTTTTTTGGACTCAATCACCACCAATTTGACCAGGTTTTTCAGAAACCAGGCGCACTTTGACGCATTGGAAAAGTATGTCGTTCCGGAAATAATTAACAAAATCAGAAAAGGCCCTTCGGGTACAATAAGGCTCTGGAGCGCAGGGTGTTCAACAGGCGAGGAACCTTACACAATTGCCATGCTTCTGAATGAAATCCTGCCGCCGACATGGAGATTCGAGATTCTTGCCAGTGATATTTCCCTTAAATGCCTAATGACGGCAAAAGAGGGTTTTTACGCCGAAAGCCGCATTGTTGGAATACCGGATAATTACTTGGCGAAGTACTTTGACAAAGTTGACGGCGGGTATAAGGTACACGCCGATCTTCAATCAAAAATAAAATTTGACTATCACAATCTTAAAAACGATTCACAGCAAAGGAATTTGGACATAGTTTTCTGCCGGAATGTAATCATTTATTTTGACGAAATCGCTCAAACTGCCGTAATGAACCGTTTTTATGATTCAATGGCCTCAAAATCATTCTTGTTCATCGGTCATTCGGAATCATTGTTTGGAATGGCTACGAAATTCGAGTTCCTGAAGACTGAATGGGCAACTTTATACCAAAAAAATATTTAGGAGATTATCTTGGCAGACGAGATTAGTGTATTAATTGTTGATGACTCTGCGCTAATGCGCAACTTGATAGGTCGCATGATAGAGGATACTCCGGGTTTAACTGTCGCGGAAAAAGCCATGAACGGAATTTTCGCTCTGCAGAAAATACCAAGAGTAAACCCTGACATTATAGTATTAGACCTTGAAATGCCGGAAATGAATGGAATTGAGTTCTTAAAAGAAAGAAAGAAAAAAGGAATTACAATTCCTGTCGTTATCCTTTCGTCCATCGCGGCCAAAGGCGCGGAAATTACAATGGAAGCCCTTTCTCTGGGCGCAAGCGACTTTGTACAAAAACCATCCGGCTCGGTATCAGAGGACATTCATGTCGTAAAAGACACCCTTATGGGAATGCTTCTGGGTTACGGCGGCTCATACAGAAAATCACAGGGCAAAAGAGTTCTTACCCCTTCGGAATATTCGCCGAAAACGCCTTCGGCGAAAAATTCGGATATTGCGGTACATTTCAAATTAGCCTCAGCGGCTCCGGTCGCTCCGGCCCAGGCGCCGACTCCGTTACGAAAACCGGGAAAGACGGAAATTATCGCTATCGGTATCAGTACCGGCGGTCCTGACGCGTTAAGGGTTGTCTTCGCGAAACTGGACGAAGACCTGCGCGTTCCGATTGTCGTGGTACAGCATATGCCGGTTGGCTTTACAAATGAATTCGCGAAAAGCCTTGATCGTATATGTCCTCTTGACGTTAAAGAAGCCGAAGACGGCGATGAAATTAAACCCGGAAGAATCCTTATCGCTCAGGGAAGCAAACATCTTGAAATAGAGAAAAAAGGGATAAACGCCGCCGTTGCCCGTCTTTCTGACGCTCCGCTTGTTTCAGGCCACAGACCCTCCGCAGATGTCCTTTTCGCCTCTGTAGCGATGAGCTACTCGAATCACGCACTTGGCGTAATTATGACCGGCATGGGACGGGACGGCGCGCAGCATCTGGGAACAATTTTCAGGGAAGGCGGCATGACGCTCGGCCAGGATGAGGCAAGCGCGGTCGTTTACGGAATGCCCCGTGTGGCTTACGAAATGGGCCATGTAATGGAACAGGTTTCGCTGGACAATATGGCGCGCCGCATTTGCGATGTGGCAAAAACCCCCCGGTAATCCGGATCATACAGAAATTTTCTACCCCGCCAGCTCAAGTCTGAGCGCGGGATCTGAAAGCGGCATTTCCTTAGATTTGGCTGGAACTTTTTTTATTACGCAATAATTCCATCAATATGCGGTTTAACTCACGCGAATCGATTGGCTTTGAGATAAAGCCGTCAAAACCGTTTTTAAGGAACATTTCTTCCTGTCCGATCACAGCGTTAGCTGTCAACGCGACAATCGGATTTTTATAGCCCATGCCGCGCAAAATTCCTGTCGTTTTCAAACCGTCCATTTTTGGCATAATGTGATCCATAAAAACAATATCGTATATATCATTTTCCCTGATTTTTTCTATGGCTTCGAATCCGCTTCTGGCGGTTTCAATGCGCAGTCCGTATTGCAGAAGCATTCCTTTGGCGACAATTAAATTGGACTCGACATCATCCACAACAAGAACGCTGCCGTCTGGAATTTGCTCATATATTATCTGCGATTTATCTTTCAGCGGTGCGCCGCTGAAACTAAATTCCCGCAAATTTTTCACGACACCGGCGCCGCATACGGCCTCTCCGCACCGAACCTGCGGCAGACGCACGGTAATTACCGTCCCCTTATTCGGTCTGCTTTCCACAAGAATTTCACCATTCATCATGTCTACAAGGCGTTTTGTTATGCTCATGCCCAATCCCGTGCCGGAAATACCCCGGTTGGACTCCATATTAAAACGCGAGTACTCGTCAAAAATTCTCGCAATCTGATTTTCCGTCATGCCCTGCCCCGTATCGAGCACGCGGAAAACAACCGTTACGGCTTCGTCATTACTTTCATTGCAGCTGACAGGTTCGGCATAAACCGACAGTTCCACTTCTCCCGCTTCCGTATACTTGAAAGCGTTGGAAAGAAGGTTATAAAGTATCTGTTTTATTCTAAGCTCATCGCCTGTCAGTTCAAGCGGAGTATTTTCGTCCAGATTGATTGTAAAAATAATGGGCTTGTTCTCAAAACGCAGGCGTTTAAACTGGACAATATCACTGATTAAATCCGGCATATCATACTTTACGGGGATAATCTCCATTTTTCCCGCGTCAATTTTGGAAAAATCCAGAATGTCGTTAATGATATTAAGCAGTAAACTGCCGGACTCGTATATCTTTCTGCCTTCTTCCGCGTCCTGTGAAAGGTTTTTGTCCAGCAGTTTAATTTCCGAGATACCCAAAATCGCGTTCATCGGCGTGCGTATTTCATGGCTCATCTGCGCGAGGAAATACCCTTTTGCGCGGTTGCTCAGCTCGGCGGTTTCTTTCGCGGCTACCAGCTCCGTTATGTCAACACAGTGCTGCAAATGAACCGTCTGTCCGTCCGGCCACTTTGTGTATCTGTCAACCCTGCGATATGTGCAATTTGTCACGGGGTTATGATCGTTCCAGATGATCGCCTCATCGGGATTAATGTCAAGTTTTATACACGGGCAAAAGCCGCATCTTTCATTTTGGTTTTCACGAATAACTTTATAACATATCTGCCCGACAGGATCTCCATTTATGCCGTAATGCTGTTTCATGATGTCATTCATAAAAAGAATAATGTCCGTTTTTGGATCGGAAACAAGAACCATAATATCAAGACCGTTCATTATATCCTTGATATTTGCGAGCATGTTTTTTTCTCCTATTAAAGCCCGCATTTTTTCGTCCGTTTTCCGGATTTCATCCATAATGCCGTTCAGATGGCGTTCAACGATTTTCATGATGAAATTCGCCAGAAAAAAACAAATCGTTATCATAACAAGCGTTATTAATGTTCCGCTAATGATGAAAAACAGCAGATCATTCATGTCATCCGCCGTATAATAACCTACGCCAACCATCCCTGCGATTTTTCCATCCGCGCCGGGTATGGGAATATATTTGGCGAAAATCTCCTTCCCCGCAATTTTCATCCAGCCGGTATATGAGCCTCCGGCAAGCACAGCGCCGCTTATATAACCGGGAAGCCTCATCGCGAGTCCGTACGGGTCAGCCGAATCGGAAATAGTCGTGGCAATTCTTTCGCTATTGTTAAAAATGCTGATTTCGCACATTGTAATTTCTTTTAGCTGGGTGACATACTTTGGATTGCTCAGATTAAACCCGACTGATACAATGCCAGCCAGTTCCATTTCATTATCATATATGGGCGAGCCGGAATATACGCCAAGGTCTATTGTTACGCCCTGCGAGACATAAGATTCCTTTTTACCCTTAAAAGCGCTTATAACATGCGGAAGGTGCGCAAGGCTGTCGCCGAAAATATCAGGCTCATGGGTTCTTGTCAGGACAATGCCGTCTTTATCAAGTATGGTGCAATAATCAACCTGCGCTATTGTCATAAGGACTTTAACTGTCGCAAGAATTCTGTCACGGTCATTCTTGATAACCGCTTCTATCAAATTGGGATCGTTCGCCATCCCAAGCGCCGCGACATGCCCGTTTATTTTCAGGTTTTCAATTTCATGCTCTGCTACCATCGCGGCAACATCGATATTTTCGTTCATGTTTTTTTTGAATTCATTGTTAAAGAACAAAATGTAAATAACCAGAACAACCAGACAGCATCCGGCAGTCAGAGCAATTAAAGTGATGGATAATTTTCTCCTGATTTGCCTGTATATTACATCGTCCTGAATTACTGGCACTCCATCACCTTCTTGAACATGCCGTTTACCTCAAAAAACAAATCGGCTATCTTTGGATCAAACTGCTTTCCTTTATTTTCCATAATTATTTCCACCGCTTTTTCGTGTGTGAACGCTTTCTTGTAAGACCGCTCTGACACAAGAGCGTCGTATACGTCAGCTATCGCCATTATGCGCCCTTGCAGGGGGATTTCCTCCCCCTTTAATCCGCGCGGATATCCGGTTCCGTCCCACCGTTCATGATGGTAACCGGCAAACAGTTTCGCGTTCAGCAGAAACGCTTCATCGCCCGATTCACTGATAATATTATCTATTATTTTTTCTCCCTCTTCGGCGTGGGTTTTAATTACTTCAAATTCATCGTCTGTCAGCCTTTCGGGTTTATTTAAAATCAAATCGGTAACGGCAATTTTTCCCAAATCGTGCATGCGCGCCGAAGATATGATAACATCAAAATCCCAGTAATTCATTTCGTCGGCGTAAAGACCGCGCTCAATCATCGCGCTTAAAATAATTTTTATGTATTCCGTTGTGCGCGTAATATGTTCACCCGTCAGCTTGTCGCGGTTTTCAACCATGCCGGACAGAACGGAAGTAATGCTGTTTTGCAGCCGCAAAAGTTTTTCGGTCCGCTGTTTTAACATCCCGGACTGTTCTCTGATTATTGCCGTGCGCTCGCTTATAATCTCTTCAATATGCAGATGCGTTTTTATCCGGTTAAGAAGCACCGGCCCGGAGAACGGCTTGGTAATAAAATCTATAACGCCCATCTCGAAACCAAGGGCTTCGGTAGCGGCGTCGTTTTTGCCCGTCAGGAATATTACCGGAATCGAATCATACCGCGTATCGGCTCTGAGACGTTTTAATGCCTCAAAGCCGTCAATATCGGGCATCATTATATCCAGCAGTATCAAATCGGGTATGGAATTACTAAGAAAATTGAACATGGCCGAAGCGGAAGCAAAAGTGATCACGTTATACCAGTCAGATAATGTTTCATCGGCTGTGACTAGGTTAACAGTACTGTCATCAACAACAAGAATGGTTTTCATTATAAGGTCATCCTTATTTGAGTTCCTTATCATTTTTTTATTGCATGGCTTCCGGATGCTCTTATAAATGAAAAACTAAAAATAGTATTTCAAATGATAATTTCCTTATAGATTAATATAGCCTTTTTGCCAATAAAAGTAAATACATCAATATTGGCATTCGGCTAATTGTTTAAGTAATATATTGGCTATTAGCATAGTATTAATAATGACATTGAAACAAATTTTCATTAGAAATTTGAAGGAATTCCGTAAGAAAGAAGGATTAACGCAGATGAAACTGGCAGAATATTGCAATACCGCAACAAGTTATATCGGAGAAATAGAAATTGGAAGACGATTCCCGTCCATAGACCTGATAGAAAAAATAGCATATGTTCTCAGGATAGAACCATATCTTTTTTTCAAAAAAAAGACAGATAACGGTCATGCTTCAGACACTGAAGGTTTATTCCCCAGTCTGCCAAATTCCATGAAAAAACAAATTAAAACGCAGATAAAAACACAGATTGACCAGTCAACGAGCGATATACTGAATGAAATAAATGAAATACTCAGTAAATATTAAAAAGGTAACCGCGTAAATTCAAATGACAGCGCTTTATATATTTTCTTTGGCGGCTGTATCCAAAAATTTTATCACGGCGGTCTCAGCCTTATTTAACTCTCCGCGCACTATGAATATACTGATTTCACTAATAATTTCATTTATAGCCGAAGGCCATGTTCTTTCTTTCAATCCGGCCAGCGCGATTTTAGCGTCCTTAATAATAAATTTTTCACATGCGGTTTTTATTTCATTCAGTTTATCCCGCAGAAAAATTATATCATCAAGAGAAACTTTAACGCTGTCATTTTTTTTCGCCGGTTTAATTTTCCCGGTTAATTTCCTAAGAACATCCATAAATCCCGGAGTTTCAGACAGTATCAATTCAGTTTCGCCGTTATCCCCCGCTTTTTCCAGCCTTAACGCGATATAAGAAAGCGAATCTTCTCCTATGTTTGCAAGAGCGCTTTTTAAGCCATGAACTGTTGTTGTGTACAATTTCATAGATGATCCGGAACTCAGCTTCGGCAATACATCCTCAAGCGCGGCAAGAGCGTTCCTGATGTCATCGGCCGCCGCCGCCGTCAGTTCATCATTTTCCGCGCTGCCCGGGACGCGCGTTTTAATAGACACCTTGCGCGGATTATTTCCGTCATTTTTCCGCGCCGCTTCCTGTCTGGCGGCTTCAATCACTTCGGGTGGCTGTTTGTTCCGTATAAGCTCATTGAGCATTACATTCAGTTCACGCGAATCAATCGGCTTGGCGATAAAACCGTCAAAACCGTTTTCCAGAAACATTTTTTCCCGCCCTATCAGCGCGTTCGCGGTCAGCGCGACAACGGTGCGCGTATAGCCCATACTGCGCAATAATTTTGTAGTCTCAATGCCGTCCATTTTTGGCATCATGTGATCCATGAACACGATGTCGTATAAATTACCTTCCTCAATTTTCTGAACAGCCTCAAAACCGCTGAACGCCGAGTCTGCCTTTATTCCGTAAGGAGCAAGCATGCCCTTAACCACATAAATATTCGATTCCACGTCATCAACAACAAGAACGCTGCCATAAGGCATGTATTCCCGTATAAACTGGGCTTTGTTCGTGAGTGTTGTGCTGCGGAAATTGAAATCCCGCAGTTTTTCGGATACTTCACTGCCGCATACTTCGGATCCGGCGCGTTTTTGCGGAATGCGCACGGTAAACTCCGATCCCATACCCGGTGTGCTTTGCACGGATATTTCGCCGTTCATAAGATTCAGAAGATGTTTGGTAATACTCATGCCAAGGCCTGTGCCGACAGTTTCACGGTTCGCTTTGGCGTTAAAACGCGTATATTCATCGAACAAACTCGCTATCTGCTTTTCCGTCATACCCTGTCCTGTATCAAGCACGCGGAGAATCAGCGTAACATTTTCGCTGTCGTGTCCATCCCCGGCGGATATGAAAAGAGAAACTGAACCTTCTTCGGTATATTTAAAAGCGTTGGAAAGAATGTTATT
>Ga0209755_10005744_pt1 | contig 13985 bp, 16 predicted proteins | sample TergutCo191P1_FD_187301 | JGI IMG/M metagenome (GOLD analysis project Ga0209755, IMG submission 187301) | Cornitermes sp. P1 segment gut microbial communities from Petit-Saut dam, French Guiana - Co191P1 (SPAdes) (version 2) | ecosystem: Host-associated > Arthropoda: Insects > Digestive system... | reverse complement strand
AGAGCGAAACTCTATAAACTGCTTGTACCCTATATGCTCCGCGCCGTACTTCCGGGCAAATAATTCCGCGAATATATCTAGGTCAGAATTTTTATTGTCCTGTTCCTCGGACAGTTGCAGCATTTCGATTAAAGATAAAACCGTGTTCATGTTGCGCTCTTTCAAGCTAAGCCCATCGCACACGAAGAAAAATATAGCCTGTAAAAATAACCGCTCCGCTTTCTCCCAAAACGGGTCGCTGCTCTTACGCCTCTCGCCCCCGTCAGTATTTACTATGATAGCTTCGATAAGCTCTAAAACTCTTTCTTCGTATCCGTCCCTTTCAGAGTGTATATATATGAACGGATTATAACAGTCTGACAGAGCTTTGTTGTCAAGGTTTAAAACGCGAATGTCATAGCCCTTGTTTTTAAGAAAATATCCGCCTTTTTCTAGGATTTCTCCCTTTGGGTCGGTGATTACGAACGAACTGTGGGCTTGAAGTATGTTCGGCATAACGAAACCCCTCGTCTTGCCTGAACCCGAACCGCCGATAATTAAAATATTATTATTTATCTTATAATTATAGATACTAGCCTTTTCTGTTTTCGTAAGTAATGCGTCTGCGTTCTTATACTGATTTTTTAACGCCTTGATTTTGCCCTTGCCGCTGTAAAACTCTTTAAGCTCCTTTTTATAAAGCTTTTTCGCGTCGGAACGCCGCTTATTATATACCGTCTTAGAAATTAAATCGTTAGAATATGCTCGCTTGGCGATTTTTAAAGCTTCCTTATAATCTTCTTCTAGTTTAAGCGGCTTCCATCTTTCCATTTTAGCGAGGCGCACTACTGCTTTTACTTCGCGTACAATATCTTTTTTATAATGAGTATACCGCCACTTAATTTCTTTCTTATTATAATTTCCGCTGCTGCGCCATGTTTCTTTTTCATCGTCAAGCAGCGCGAACTTGTCTCTTAATATTACGCTGCCGTCTTTTTCGGCTTCTTTAAAAACTTTGCGCCGCGCAAACCGCCGGGTAATAGCAAACCGCGCCATGGCAGCCTTTTTTATCTCGGCTTTCAATATATTAACGGCGAATAAATCCCGTATATCGCTTATGCCGCCCCATTTAGCCGTTCCGTGTTCTTTTCCCGCTATCGTGTTTTTCTTGCTTGTGGCGATATACGCCACGGTAATAAGCCACGCGAACCCACTCCATAGTAGAAATTGGCTGCTGTTTTCGTACCACTCGAACGCCAACGGGTCGGAAACTCGGGCGTTAAATTTATCCATAAATTCATTTATCGCCGCGAAACCCTCGTTTTCTGAAATTTCCGAACTCTGCATATCATGATAAGCTCCCGCAGCGTGAGCAGCTAAAAACCATATAATAATTAACGCGACAACGGCTATTACGATACCCGCGCTGCTTTTTCTTTTAGGCTTCATTTATCTATCCTCATTTACCGGTTTACTCTTATCATTATTGACTATATCAACGTTCAAATTAACCTGAATGTTTTTATCCCCCGCCGAATTTTCTCTCTCTGCGGCAATCCCGGCTTGCCATTCAGCCATAGCCTGACCGTTATCGCCCTCTGCCTTGATTTCCGCTTCCGGCTGCTCTCTCGTCTGCTCCGGCTCGTTTCTTTGAGCAAATTCGATTTTAGCAGAATTTATCTGCTGACGCTGAACATATAGTATACCTTCTATATTTTTCAGGCTATCGTAAGATTTTTCAAGATTTTCAAGCTTAACTTGCGCCGCCGCCATTTCCGGCGTGCCGTCGGAGTGCAGTAAAATTTCGGCTTTGGCTATAGTTATCGCTTCTTGCACATATTTCATTTGATTATACAGCGCAATCTGATTGCCAACGACAATACATTCAGCATTTATTTTTTTATCCATCGTCATTGGCGCGTTAGCGTCAATATTTATAGGCGCGCCGCTTTTCTTGTCGATAACGCCTACGCTAATATCTTTTTTATCGGTATCGGGGTCTGTTATTACGCTGATAACGGCTGCGAAACCGTTATCGTCAAGATGTTTCTCTAATTTACCTATAATATCAGCATAATCCCGGTTGTTTTCTCCGTGCCTTATAAAGTTCAATGCCGCCTCGTTTTCATTCGCTAAATCGCCCATAAATTTCTCGTAATCTCCAACTGAATTAAAGCGCAGCAGCTCGCCTTCAAAATTTCCTGCGCGTTGCATATCGGCTTTCTGCTCGTTCCAATAGTCAATCGGTCTGCCTTCAAAACGTCCGTCGTGGGTTTTCATGACTAGTTTATCATCGTTATATACTTCATAATCAGTCTTGATATATTCTTTGCCCCTGAAAGTGTCCATTGCTCCGTGACATTTTATGTGCTTGGACGGATCTGCCATTTCAGCTATAACAAACGTAACGTCCTTATTAAGATGTCTGCCCGTATTCCTGTTTAACGCCTCGCTAAAATCAGCGCATTTTTTAGGCTTAATACCCGCCGCCTTATGAACTGCCGACTGCGACTGTTCATCGTTCATCTCGTTGCGGTAACCTCGTATAATACTAGCCTTTTCTTCTATCAGCCCGGCTCTGTCAAGCCGTTCTTTCTGACTTAGCTTATCCAGCCCTTTGTTTTCATATTTTTTCAGGTCGGCATTAATTTCCATTACCCTTTTTTCTTTGTTAAACGTCATAATGCAGTCTTTAAATCTTTCCAAGTCGGAAGTCCGGCATTGTAATATATATGTAGGCTTTTCGTCTAATAGCTTGCTGCCCGGCTCTTTAATACCCGTCACAAGCACGTTGTTTCTATCGCAAATTTCGATTATATGCTTAAATTCTTCCTTCGTGACTTTATTTTCCAAGCCTATAGTAGACAGCGGAACGCCGGAATCAGCTAATTTTTTATGCGCGACATAGCCGCCCATATTTTCAAGCTTACTCGCATACTCTCTTTTTTCCCTGTTGGTTTCCATCTCTTTTAGTTTTTCTCGAGCCATCTTATTTTCCGGCGAGTTATATTCCGCTGCGGATATAATAATGCTCTTAATAAGGTTAGCTAACAACTCCGCTAGCTTCACTACCGTTCTTGCCGTGATTTGCGCGGTATTATTCCCTACGTCTGACCCAAAATCTGCCATAATTCCACCCCTTTGAAAAATATGTAAATTTGAAACGTACATAATAATTTAAAAAATAAAAATAATTATTCTGTTTTTGCTATAGTTTTCCAAATATTTTATAATTTTTTACTTTTGTATAAATTGTGTATTTGGCGAAAAAACTTAAAAAAGTGCCTCTAAATTTGAATATTTTGTAAAAAAAATTATTTTTATACAAAATATTCCAAAAATGACTTGAAATATCACTTTTTTTGTGCTATACTAATAGAAATTATTGGATTATACAAAAGTAAACTTTTATATATGATATAAAGTCCCGTATATTTAGTATATTTATGTTCGCATACCTTCTTTATATATTATTTTTAGGTTTTATATGAAAAGTCTTGATTTTTATATACCGTTGTGATATAATATTCTGAAAATATCAGCTTTGAAAGGGATATATTATGGCAATATACGGCTACCACAGAACAAGCACGTCTGAACAGAACCTTGACAGAGGCGTATCGGCTATTAAAGCCTTTTGCGAAAAGAATAATTTTCAGCTCGCTGAAATATTCACCGACCAACAAACGGGTAAAAATTTTGAACGCCCGGACTATGCGCTTCTAAAACGCATTGCTAAAAAACCCGGCGATATTATACTTATCTCCGAGCTTGACAGGCTTGGACGCAACAAAGAAGATACCCTTAGAGAATTACAGCACTATAAAGATTTAGGCGTTCGCTTGATGATTTTAGAGATCCCCACAACATTGGTGGATTATTCGACTATGGACGATACTATCGCGAATATGCTTATGGAAACGATAAATACTATGCTGATTGAGATGTACGCCACGCTCGCCCATGCCGAAATGCTCAAACGTGAAAAACGCCAGCGCGAAGGCATACAAGCTATGAAGGAGCGCGGCGACTGGTATAAATACGGCAGACCTGAATTTATTAACCCAAAAAAATTTGCCGTGAATTATAGGAAAGTCCTTGCCGGCGAGATTAAACCGCGCGATTGCATGAAACTTTTGAACATGAAAAAGCCCACGTACTATAAGTACGCCCGTGAATATAAGGAACGCCTCGAAAAGAATAAATAAGTTTCTGGCACAACTGATAACGCAAAAAAGCCTGAAAACAGGCTTTTTTATACTTTTTACAATATCTATGAATATATATACCATGCCTTTTGGCTGAATTTGGGTGTTTTTCGAGTGTTTTTGCCACAAAATGTAAATATATGGCTCGTTTTTATCATTTTTATATTTTAATCCGCTTTATTTCTCTCTCGGATAGTCCTGTAAACTCAATTATTTCTTCTATAGGCTTGGTCTTTAACAGCATTTTTTTAGCTATTTCAATAGCTTTTTTATTTTCTGCTTTTTTCTCTGCTTCTTGGATTTCTCTTTCAGCTTTTCTCTCTGCTTCTTGGATTTCTTTTTCAGCTTTTTTCGCAATATTTAAAACTTTTATCACATCGTTCACCCCGCTTAACTTTTGGTTTAATTTGTATCGCTCGTCTAAATGTCCGACTAATTCGGCAAGCCCGGTTATTATTTTATCAAGGTCGTCAGCGTCAATCTCATTATCCTGATACAGCTGCTCCACTATCGGGACTATTTTTTGAATTGCCGTTTTTGCTTTCGCTATTGCCTTTTCTTTCGATTTTTCTGTTCCGTCAGCCGTTATTTTATCAAGCTCGGCTCTCAAAGTAAATAACTGGAGCGGCAATAGATTATACAGCTTTTTATCTAAAAGTGCCTTATCGTCTAAAGTCCAATATTTTATAACGTCAACGGTATATTCGTTTCGCGTACCGTTCGGGAATACCACGCCTTTCACATACTGGTCGGGAATTGTCTTGCTTTCCTCAAAATGGATTACAACGGCTTTCGGAAGTATTATATCATCAGAATTATCCTCCCGGCTTGTTTCCAACGCTTTTAATATTCCGTACTCGAATACGCGCAGCCCCATTTTATCATTAGGCTTTAATTCATATTCTATGTGGAAATGCCGTTTGTTATCCGCGCTTTCTGTTTTTAAGAACATATCTGCCCGTAATACGTCAAGAGTATTTTTTATAATTTCAGTTGCTGTCTTGCTTATGCTTACAGATATATCGTCCGGCGCAAAATTTTCGTTGAACAGCCCGTTTATCGTGTTCACCAGCGTTTTATTCGAAACTTTAAATAATAATTTCAGTATCTGGTCGAGTTTAACGCTTTCGCGGCGTTTAGCTTTCGGCTCATTCTGGCTTGGCTCGCTCATTTTTACCACCCGCTTTCCTTAATTATATTATAACATAAGGGGTAAAATTTTTCAAGCATACAATTTTTGCTTATTAATTTTCAGCTTATCTTTATAAAAATTTCTATCTCTCATGCTCCGTTCTCGTTCTTCTTTCCTGCGCACTCTTAACAGATTGTTCATTTTTGTTTTGTGCCTCTGTAAGCTCAAACGCCCGCTCTTGCTTTGCCCGTTCCTCTGAACCCATGCTGTCCAAAACGCTTATACAGTTTTCGTATTCTTCAAGCCGTTCTTTTATACTCGCCATCTTCTTATCCACTTCAACGGCTCTGGCTTCCGCCTCGACTACCTTGACGCGCAAAGCTGCCGCCCCTTCGCTCGTGTCTATCTTAAAATTTTTCATAGTAGCGCGATAAGATTCCAACAACGACATATCATCAGAATAATTTTCCATGCGGTACGCTATATTATTATAATTTTCTTAAAAAGTTCTTGACAAAATAATCATTTTATGATATAATTACGGATAAACATAGCTATAATGAAGACTATTATGGTATGTTTATGGATTGGTTTAAACAAATTTTTGTTTAAACCAAGAATTGAAGCTGCTGGAGGAGATCTCAAATTGTATAATAATAGCAGACAAGTAAGCAGGTAAGCTAAAATTCAATAAAAAGGAGTTTTAAAGGTGGAGCGTAAATTTCATACAAAACAGGAAACAGCAAGTATTTTAGGATTGCATGTGAAAACAATCGAAAGGTATTTATTATCAGGTAAGCTAAAAGGCGCAAAATTAGGTAAAAAATGGAAAATATCTGATGATGATATTCACGCATTTTACAATGAAATAAAGGAAGAAACTGAGAAATTAATTAGGAAGAAAAATGAAAAGATAAAGCAGATAAATTTATAATTAAATTTATCAATTTTTAAGGAGGAGGAAATTTTTGAATATAAGTATAAATAACTTGAATATAAATTATTCTATCAGCGGTAAAGGAGATTATATTTTTCTTTTGCATGGATGGGGAGCAAATCTTGAATTATTTAAAAATATTTCGAATATTTTATCAGATAAATATACAGTTGTCTCTTTAGATTTTCCTGGATTTGGAAAGAGTGATGAGCCGAGAGAGGCATGGGATGTTTCTCAATATACAGAATTTATGGTTTCGTTTATAAAGACTTTTGACTGCGATAAAGTCATAATTTTAGGTCACTCTTTTGGTGGAAGAGTGATAATTAAAATGGCTAATATTGATAATTTGCCGTTTTTGATAGACAAAATAATCTTAGTTGATAGCGCAGGAATACTTCCGAAAAAGACACTCAAATTTAAATCTAAGATTAGGATATATAAAATTTGTAAATTTGTTTTAAACTCGTCTTTAGTAAAAAAACTTTTTCCCAACGCCTTGGATAATTACAGGAAAAAGATAGGTTCGCCTGATTACTCTAATGCGTCCTCTACTATGCGACAGACTTTAATTAAAACAGTTAACGAGGATTTAACACCTATTCTTCAAAATATCAAAGTGCCCGCTTTGCTCATTTGGGGAGAGAATGACAATGACACGCCGGTATCGGACGGAAAAATAATGGAGCAAAAAATTGGGGACTCTGGATTAGTCGTGCTGAAGGGTGCTGGACATTATCCTTTTCTTGACCAGCCATGTGCATTTGGCAAAATAATAAAATCTTTCTTACAAATAGGAGTCTAATATGTATTTGTACATTATCTGTGCAGTGATAGGAACTGTATCCTCAGCTTTAGCCGTATTGAAAAATATGCATATGTTCCAGTTAAACTCTTATAAAGCTGGAACACATTTAAAATGGATAAAAAAATTTTTAGTCAAACAATGGTCGCAGATGACGGTTATTATTTTTGCTTTACTGGCATGTTTTTTTGACGATACTGTGCTGCATATAACTCTATCGGTGGTTTTTATAATATTTATTTTTGCTAATAAGCCATTAAAAGGCGCGAAAAAACCACTTGTGTATACAAGCAGGGTCTATCGTATGCTTGCGTCCACGCTGATTATATACGTTGCTATTATATTCCTTTCGCTCACTTTCCTGTCAATGTATAGGTTTACCATGATTGCAGTGTCATATGCTTTAACGCCGCTTATACCTGTAATCACAAATGGAATGAACTTCCCAATAGAGGCGCTTGTGCGCCGTTGGTACGTGAGGGATGCCATGAGGATACTACAATCCTGCAAGGAACTCAAGATTGTAGGGATAACTGGCAGTTATGGCAAAACAAGTATGAAATATTATTTATCAGAAATTCTCAGGACGAAATATGAAACTTTAATGACACCACATAGCTTTAATACACCAATGGGGATTTCAAAGACGATTCGAGAAGAGCTACGAGCGACTCATGAAGTTTTCGTGTGTGAGATGGGACTGAAGTATATGCACGACATAAAGGAAGTGTGTGACATCGTCAATCCTGAGCATGGGATACTGACTGCTATTGGTCCGGCGCATCTTGAAACAATGGGGTCTATAGAGAATATCATCAAGACGAAGTTTGAACTTGCGGATGCGGTGAAGAGTAAGGGGATGTTGTTCGCCAACGGAGACAACGAGTTTATCATGGCGAATATGCGGGAGCAGAAGTACCTGACATATGGGCTGAACCATGATAATGATTTCCATGCTTATGATGTGTCTACAACGGATAAAGGGACGACCTTTTCCATAACTTATAAAAAAAACGGAGAAGAGAAGAGAATTGAAAATTTGCGTACGCAGCTTATTGGTTATCACAATGTACTTAACCTCACAGGGGCGGTTGCTTTCAGTATATTCATGGGAGTTGAGCATGATAACATAAGGCAAGCGTTAAAAAAGATAGTTTCACCGCCCCACAGATTGCAATTAATAAAGAGAGGGGACGTTACAATCATTGATGATGCTTACAATTCAAACCCAAGTGGCAGCAAAGCTGCCCTAGATGTGCTGGCATTGTTCGGTGGATATAAGATTCTAATCACTCCTGGAATGGTAGAATTAGGTTCGGAGCAGGAGAGCTTTAATCATACATTCGGCGTTCAAGCTGCAAGTGTGTGCGATTATGTTGTATTGGTAGGGGAAAAGCAAACAATACCGATTAGAAACGGGTTATTAAGCGCGAATTTTGATCAGTCCAAAATATTTACGGTTAGCCACTTTAAGGATGGAATAGATAAGGCATATGCTATACAAACAGAAAAGCAGAAAATTTTGCTTTTGGAAAATGATTTGCCCGATCAATATTAATCAATAAGGAGTTTTTATGAAGATTAATTTAGCGGTTTTATTCGGTGGAAAAAGCGTGGAGCATGAAATTTCAGTTATTTCGGCTTTGCAGGCAATGAATAGCGTGGATAAAGAAAAATATAAGATTTTTCCTATATATATGACAAAAAAAAACGAGTTTTTTTTAAGTGATTATCTTTTAAATATAGAAGAATATAAAAATATCCCCGAACTATTAAAGAAAAGCACGCGAATAAATTTGGTGGTAGAAGGAGATAAAACTTTTATTTATCCACGTAAAAGAAAAGTTTTTTCTGTAAGCAAGCCTTTAGGGTTGATTGACGTCGCCTTCCCTATTGTTCATGGAACCAACGTGGAAGATGGAACATTGCAGGGATATTTGAAAACGTTGAACCTTCCGTTTGTTGGATGCGATGTGCTTTCATCGGCTGTATGTATGGATAAATTTAACACCAAAATCATGTTGAATTTTGCGGGTTTTCCAGTTTTAGAATGCCTCAGATTTACTCTAGAAGATTACAAAAATCTTAAAAATATGATTCAATTAACTCAAGAAAAATTTGAATATCCTGTGATTGTCAAACCAATAAACTTAGGGTCAAGCATAGGCATTGGGAAGGCTAAAAACGTAGAGGAACTGGAAAATATAATAGCTGATGCGTTCCTATTTGCGAACAAGATTATTATTGAACGTGCGGTGTCGGACATGAAAGAGATTAATTGCTCGGTCATTGGTGATTCTGTAGAAGCTATCGCATCAGAATGCGAAGAACCTATCGGTTATAATGAACTTTTAAGCTATTCCGATAAATACGAAGGCGGTGGCAAAGGAATGGCAGGTTCACAAAGAAAGATTCCAGCAGATATTTCTTATGATACGAAAAATAAGATACAACAGCTTGCGGTGGATTCCTTTAAATTTTTAGATTGCAACGGTGTGGCTCGGATAGATTTCCTGATAGATAATAGCACGGGAGAGATTTGGCTGAACGAAGTGAACACAATACCTGGGTCTTTGTCATTTTATTTGTGGGAACCGGCGGGTTTAAAATATCCTCAGTTGATTGATAAACTGATTTCGCTTGCCCTTAGTCGTAAACGTAAAGAAGAAGATATAATGTATTCTTTTGACACTAATATTTTGGAAGATGGCTCATTTGGATCTAAAGGCTCGAAAAATTAATTCGTATTGGAATTTTCCTCGAATTATATCCTGGATACGCATATCAGTGTACTTAGCCTAGCCCTATAAAATTCAGTGAAATAAACTGAATAAAAATGCAAGTAATAACTTTTAATTGAGTTATTACTTGCATTTTTTCAATTCAAAAAATACAGAAGGATATTTATCTTTGAATGAAAACCCCAATTTTTGAGCAAAATTTTTAGAAATTTCAGTAGCTGCTTCGACATATGGAATTTTATTATTTTCTAAGCAATATAGGATAAATTTCGATGTGGCTATTTTTGCTAACCCTATTCGTCTAAAATTCTCATGCGTCATAATCTGCAATTCAAATCCGTTTGGAGTGATTGAATGAGAAGATATACCTGATACAATTTTATTGCCTTTCATTATGCAGAAACAAACTCCGCGATTACAAAAATCTTCTACCGTTTCAAATGCACCGTAAAGTCGTTTGCACCAGTCATTTTTGATTTTGTTGGCTAAATCCATATCCATTTTTTTTATAACATATCCCTTTGGCAAAACATTTACATTATCTTGGTATATATTTGCGCCAAGCGATTTGAAAGTTAGTGAAAAACGTTCTTTTAATTCCGAGTCAGTTCCATAGTATTTAATAGAAAAATCAAGCCATTCCTTTGAATTTGAGATAATCCAACATCTATTGCCGAATATTTCAACTACATCTTTTGCAATTTCTTCGGAAAAACAACCAACAACGATACAATATATGCCAATTTTTGCACATAAAAAGCTTGGAGAAATAATATTATTTCCGAATAAACGCCCATTACAATTTGTAAGAACACTCTCAATAAACGGATAATCCATTTCTCCAAACATGTGCTTGTAGCACATTAGATCTATGTTTTCAATTTCAAACAATACGTTCAAATTTCAATCCTCCTATCGGCACTTCTTTCATATTGGCGATATTTCCACACACCTTTCTCGTGTTTGTCGTGTTTTTACCCCTTCGTCATCAGAGAAAGATATTTTTATATTTTTTAAATTGAGATTGCTTCTTATTGTCGCTCCATGTTCAATAATATTAACGCCTTCGTTATTGTCATGCTTTACGTTAAATTGATATTTATTGTAATTTATAGTCAGATTATAATCTCCAGAATCGTGGCTGACGATGATGGGATAAAAATTTCTTTCGCCTTTATTATAGCGTGGAATCATGCAAGATATACTAAATTTTTTAAAACTTTCTATATCATCTGTAAAAAACTTGATTATAATGTATTTATCACAGATTTTTACATATTCTAATTCTATTTTTTTATTATCTAATTCTACTTCAAATGGAAATATTTTTCCAATAAGATTAATTTTGTCTTTTTCTAATGCGTCCGAATCTTTCAAATAAATATCTTCAATAAATATATAATTTCGCCTCAAAAGAGCTATTTCTTCTTGCACTTTTTTTAAATTATTAACAAATAAAGCAATTTTTGAATAAAAACCATCGCGACTGTTAATCTGCACTGGCTTACTAAATTCAAAATTATAAAATAAATTTATATAATAATAGTTTTCTGCGGGGAAATATTTTTGAATCTCGCTACTTTGCTTGCCCGAATACAATGTTATTTCATAGTTGAAATTTTTCTTTTTACGCTTATATTTAGATGTTAATCCTTTTTTTAAAATATTTATGAATAAATCAAATAAAATCTCTGAAATATTATTAGCTTCAATAGAGATTTGCTTTTTGTTTAAGGTGAATTTTTCCATATAAATTTTTAATTCTTCTATTTTTTCTTTTTCATTATTATTAAAATTAAAATAGTCGTGTAATAAATAATTTTTGAATTCACTCTTTAATTTGTCTATATCTTCCAGAATTGAATTTATTATTACATTAGAAAAGTCAATATTCAAATATTTGTAAAATGTTTCATCACTTGTCAATCGAAATTTATTTAAATAATCATCCCAAAAAAATGCAAAAAATTCAGCTGCCAATTGGTCAAAAGTTATACGTCCATTATATTCAAAAATATAATCTTTAGAAATTGATTTAAGTCTATCGCTATAACATGGATCACGATTTATTTTACGATTTTCTTTTAAAAACTCGAAGAAATGTTTAAGTTTTATTTCTCTCTTATGTGAATAATTCATGCTCATAACTCCTCTAATTTTTGTCCGTTTTATAAGACATATTTTTATTTTAATCATTAAATTATTTATTTTTATTACACGACAAAATTTCACGATAAATAAAATTTTTATCCTCTTTGCAATATAAAAAAAGCCATGATATAATAGTTACAAGATTACAAATGGTTTATTTTTATAATTATAGCATATAATAAAAATTTTTGCAACAAAAAAGATTTTATTTTTAAAAAGGAGAAGATGTTGTAATTTTTTTAATCTTACTGCAGGACAAGAGCATTTAACACAACAGCGATAAATGAAATAAATAATTTTAAATCGGGAGGTATTGTATAATGATAGAAATTATTTTTATTATCTTTTTAGGCGTTATATCTAATGTTATTTCAGACATTATTAAGATTATATTTAAAATTATCAAGAAAAGAACAAAACAAAACAACATATCTGAAAATCAGGAAATAAAACGTAAAGTTTCTCAATTAAAAAAGCAACGCACAAGAAGAAGTCGCTAAAATAAGCGGATTACAACAACAGTCGGTTAGTCACTTAGAGAAAGGCACGCAAGACAGAGGCGCGAATATATCAACGCTAGTGACCTGCTCCCACCGCCTACTCGCAGTCGCGCTTAGAGACGGGGGCTTCTCGCTCAAAACGAGGAAGCGGATATGATTATAGAGTTTCTTGAAAGCCCGGAAGAAGCGGGGTTGCAGATGGAGATATTAAGTTCTGCGAGCGAAATACAAGATATTATGAGCGAGTTTACGAGCAGTATAGACAATTTGCCCGACGAGTTCAGAGATACGATTAAAGCCGAAGCTCTTGTTTCGTGATTATGATAAATTCCCAATATCTTGTTTTCCATGTAAAATTCGATAAATCTTTATTGTTTTATCTTTTTTAGAAACTTGATAAAACGCTAAATAATCATAAGCGAGCGCGGCTTTGCGATATTTCGGGTTGCGGCTGTATTTTGGAAACATAGACGGCATTTTTGATACGCTGTCGATAAATTTAAAAAAACTTTCGTTAAATATATCCGGCAGCTCATCGCCGAATTCTGATAAGGTATCAGAAATTTCGAGCAAATCATTGTTTGCTGAAATCAATACAGATATATCATATTTCATTTTTGCGTCCCCGGGTTTTTAGATTTTCCATGACTTCTTCTACTGTCAGCCAATTATTTGGATTATCTTCAAGCACTTCGGCTTCTGTCAGTTTCTCGTTAATATATCTGATATGCAAATATTCTTGATAATCTTCTAAATGCTCATAAGGAATTAAAACAGATTCGCTTCTGCCATTATTCGTAATAATAACGTGGTCACGGTTCTTTATTATTTGCGCTACTTCGGGGTAATTATTTCTTAAATCGCGCACGGCTTTTACGTGAGTATTAAACATTTTGCCCACCTCTCAATATATATGATACATATTGTATCATATATAGGGATGAAAGTCAAGTAATTTAATGTATAATAAGGCGTTTCGCCTATTATAAAAATATAAAAAAAATAAAGTGGTAAATATTTACAAGCTCTGCTTTCTTCTATATAATATACAGTATGGAAAATTTAGTGTGAAAAATATAATAAATAATAAAAAAGTGGTGTGTTATGAAAAAATTAGCGGTGAAGCCCAAAATAGATTTGGCTTTCAAAAAAATATTTTCAGAAAATCAAGATTTGCTCAAAGCGTTGATTGCGGCGGTTCTTGAAATAGAAACGTCTGATATTCAAGAGATGACAATTGAAAACACGAAAGTGCTGCCGAAAGAAATTAATAAAAAGTTCTGTCGGTTTGATTTAAAAGTTAAAATGAAAGGCAGATACGTTGACGTTGAAGTACAGCTAAACGATCAAGGGGATTTTCAGAGCCGGGCGTTATATTACTGGTCAAGATTATTTTCGCAGTCGCTGTCAAGCGGTGAAGATTATAATATACTACTACAACGCGAAACATTGAAATAATCGCAAAGAAGTGATATAATGTAATAGGGTGATAAAAATGCAGATAACAAAAACAGAATATAACGAAGAATTCA
>Ga0209755_10005743_pt1 | contig 13985 bp, 16 predicted proteins | sample TergutCo191P1_FD_187301 | JGI IMG/M metagenome (GOLD analysis project Ga0209755, IMG submission 187301) | Cornitermes sp. P1 segment gut microbial communities from Petit-Saut dam, French Guiana - Co191P1 (SPAdes) (version 2) | ecosystem: Host-associated > Arthropoda: Insects > Digestive system... | reverse complement strand
CGAACGGGATATCAACATCGTTGACATAAGCCAGACCGTGCTTAGCGGCAATTTCGTGATGATGATGGTCGTGGATTTTTCCTCCAGCGCAAAAGGGCTGGAGGAGATAAAGAAAGAGCTTGCCGACTTGGGCGATGCTTTCGGCGTGTCCATAAGCATGATGCACGAGAAAGTTTTTTCGGCGATGCACCGTGTTTGAGATTGCGTGAAGAACCATGCTGTTTACACCTTTTGAGATAAAAGAAACCGTGGACATGTTTCTGCGGTACAAGCTTGACATTCGTGCCATTACCCTTGGCGTGTCCCTGCTGGACTGCGCCTCGCCTTCCGTTGGGGAGTGCTGCGGAAAAATCCGAGAGAAACTGCTGAGGGTTGCAGGCCCCTTGGTCAAGGTCGGGCGTGACATAGAGACCGAGTACGGCATACCCATTATCAACAAGCGCATTGCGGTGACACCCATTGCACTGGTTGCCGCTTCCTGTGGGGATGGCGACTTTACGGCCTTTGCCCGAACGCTGGACAAGGTAGCCGTGGAGCTTGGCGTTGATTTCGTCGGCGGCTTTTCCGCCCTGGTGCAGAAGGGCTTTTCCGGCGGAGACGAGCGGCTGATTGCCTCGCTGCCGGAGGCTCTTTCCCAGACCGAAAGGGTTTGCGCCTCGGTAAACGTGGCGGCGACCAAGAGCGGCATAAACATGGATGCGGTAAGGCTGATGGGCACGACCATAAAGGCCGTTGCGGAAAAAACCGCCGCTCGGGATGGCATTGGTTGCGCAAAGCTGGTGGTCTTCTGCAACGCCCCCGAGGACAACCCCTTTATGGCAGGTGCCTTTCACGGCGTGGGCGAGGCGGAAAGCTGCCTGAACGTGGGGGTTTCCGGGCCTGGCGTGGTAAAGGCCGCACTGGAAAACCTTAAGGGCGCAAGCTTTGACGAACTTGCCGATGCGATTAAGAAAACTGCCTTTAAGATTACTCGCATGGGTCAGCTTGTGGGAATGGAAGCGGCACGGCGGCTGGGCGTGCCATTCGGCATTCTGGATCTGTCGCTTGCGCCGACCCCGGAGGTCGGCGATTCCGTGGCTCGCATTCTGGAGGAAATGGGTCTTGAAACCGCAGGCACCCACGGAACCACAGCGGCGCTTGCAATGCTTACCGACATGGTGAAGAAAGGCGGCATAATGGCATCGACCCACGTAGGCGGTTTTTCCGGGGCATTCATCCCCGTTTCCGAGGACGAAGGCATGGTCGCCGCCGTAAGAAGTGGTGCGATAAGCCTGGACAAGCTTGAGGCGATGACCTCGGTTTGTTCCGTCGGCCTCGACATGATAGCCCTGCCTGGCGACACCAGTGCCGCCACAATCTCCGCAATCATTGCCGACGAAATGGCGATAGGCATGGTAAACAATAAAACCACCGCCGCACGGCTGATTCCCGTCCCTGGGAAAAAAGCCGGCGACTGGGCGGAATTCGGTGGGCTTTTGGGAGGCGCACCAATCATGGCGGTAAACTCCGCCCGTAGCGATGCGTTTATTAGCCGTGGGGGAAGGATACCTGCGCCGATTCACTCGTTTAGGAATTGAGTTTTACATTTTTCTGGGGCTGAACTGTAGATGAACACCTTCGCAGATTATGTCAATTGTTTTCGATAAACTTAGCGATGTCTTCTTCTAATGTTTTCCATAGTTCTCTTACGGCATTGATTAACGGTTTCAACCTTTTCCAATCAAGATCATAGCCATACGAATGCCTAAAAAAATGTCTGAAGGACAAATATTCAATCAATTTGTCCTTGCATTCTCTTCTGAATATTGCGGTTCTATGTTCGTTTGCTTCGAATGCCTTTTCGAATAATTTCTTATGCCACTGTAAGTCATTGGGTATGTTTTCCCCAATAGATTTGAATACCAATAAAACGATACCTTCAATTCCGTTATAAAACGATTGTAAGAATGCCCCTGCGGCAGATGCCTCAACAAAATCAGGCTCTTGTAATTTGCATAAATCCAATAATGGTTTGCCACTGTCAAACAGTTTATTGATTCGAAGTATCTCATATTCAATTTTTTCTTTTACGTTATTATTCAAGCTCTATAACCTCGCCTTGTCTCTCCAATAAAGAGAAAAAATCCTTGTCATAATCAAAGTCCACTAAATGAAAATCATGGCCTAGATTCATGTATAGCTTTGAATAAACCGTAAAGAATTTCTCTGGGGAAAGCCCCTTTACCCCAATGTCAATATCGGAATTTTCATGGATCTTGCCTGTGACCATTGAACCAAATAAGAATACGGTTTCACAGCCTGCATCTTTTAGGAAAGAATTAGCTTTTTTTATGTCTTCGTGGTATTTTTCGGGAACCCTATTCATGTTCATGCTTATATTTTACTAGGTTTTTGTTGATTTGCCAATGGTTAAGGAAGGTAGCCACGCCGATTTACTCGTTTAGGAATTTACGAAATCGTAGATCAGTATAGCTTTTGGGAAATCTTTTTTATCCAGCGCAAGCGCATAGCCCTTTGCCTGTTCGAACGCCTTTTCAAGATCTTTACCCAGGCTTTTCATTTCTATCAAACAACAATCTCTAAAACTCCGAGGCTCCTGCAAAACTTTAATCTTGCAAGAGCCATGTGATATAGTCATTTATTGCGTTTGCCTATAGCCCATAAAGGCACGAAGCAGAATCTGAAAACCTGCGGCAAAGATGAAAACCAGCCACGACCAGGCCCATCCGCCCATGAATCCCACAAAAAGAAATGTGCCAAGGGCAAAGATCCAAATTGCCACGCAGGACATGCCAAAACGTGTCGTCGCTTGCTTGTCCTTCCACATGGATTCCTTGGCTTCTTCTTGTATGGCATCCGCTTTTCTCAGCATGGCCTTTGCCCATGGTTTTAGCCGGTCTTTTTCGGTAAGAAGAAGGAAGACCAAAAGGCCGACACCTGGAAGCACGAAAGGGATTATCATGGAAACGACGGTAACAATCGCCATGTCTCTGGCCAAAAGGCCATCGAAAAACTCGCCTGGGGATTTGCTGCCGAAAAACACTATCGGCATGATGAAAAGACCAAAGGTGATTAGCGTGGCGGCGACGGCATACCAGAAAGCCCGTTTCCTGCTTGTCGGGTACGTCGAGGCGGTTTCTTGGGTAACGCCCAGAAAGGTAAAGGCGGCGGCGGCGGCAACCATGAAGGGCATCATTAGTGCGAAAAGGCTGGTCATGGTCAGGTTCATATCCAGCCCTATCCCCCTTGTCGAAAAAAAGGCGATGGCCCCAGCGGCTATTCCGAACAAGGCCAACATTCCGAAAACCACGTATGCCGCAATCCGACCCGTGGACATGTACTTCCGGACATCCATGTAAACTTCCTCAAACACTTCCCTTCGTTTTTTCAGCGAAAGCTCGTCTGCGAGTGCGGACACGTCGCCAAGTTCGGCGCTGGCTTTTGCGAAGGCGGTTTCGCCATCCATGCCTTTTTTGATAAGGCTTTCGATTTTTGCATCCAGATTGCCACGCAGTTCTTCCTTGAAATCGGCGAGCGCCGCTGTTTCCTCGTATCCCTCGAAAAGGGAATCCACGAATTCTTTTGCATTCATTTCACTCCTCCTAATCTTCCAACAAATTGTTGATGATTTTCTGCGTAAACTTCCAGTCACGCATGTTCTGTTCGAATACCGCTCGGCCCTTATTACTAATCCGGTAGTATTTCCGTCTGGCACCCTGGCTCTCGTCGCCCCAGTACGAGATGATACAGCCTTCCGCCTCAAGCCGCCTGTAGCTTGAGTACAGGGTGGTTTCCTTTAATTCGTACTGCTCCCCCGTTTGCTCCAAGATACGGTTGTAAATCTCGAAGCCGTAGGCATCCCCACGCATCAGGATGCGCAGGACGATGGTGTCGGTGTGGCCTCGCAACAAATCCGCCGAGAGCACGGCGGTAGGTGTCGGTGTTTCCAGCTTTCCCTCCTCTGGGCGGCCTGATGTTATACCTTGCTACCCATAGTATTTGTCGTGTCGTATTATAGTGTATATCATATTACTACGATAGTCAAGTATAATTGCCGATATAATTCACCTTTTGGAACAATTATCTGAAATCATGTGGAAAAATGGATTTTGAGCTAATTCACCACAGAAATTTTGGGTACGGCTTGAGGTTTCATTATTCCGTCGAACTTGCGTTAAACAGACTTAAACCAGACTGGATTGCCCTATCATCCATCTATTACAAACAGTTCTTCAACGAGCTTCTGATAAAACTCAAACAAAAACGCCACTCGCTGACCGTCATCATCAAAAGTGCGCCCGTAAGACATTTCCACGGCCTTGTCCAGCTTTTGGTGGGCTTTGGCCAGGGCAGGAGGCATGGCAATGGGGTCGTACAAATCTGCAAGGCTGGAGTCTGGGAATTTCGCTCGGGCATCCAGCACGTTCCCAGCGGCGTTTTCTATCTCCGTTTTCTGCTTTTCCGTAGGGCTGGGCCACGGAAAATTGTTGTATACTATGTCTTTTGAATAACGGTAATCGCTTTTCAACCTTCCGCAGACATACCGTGTCCATGCCATGTGCATCGTCGAGGTTAAAACCCCGAAATGGTACATCGTGGCACATGGAATTATATTGACAAGATTACTCGCAATGGTTTCTGCGGACAGGAAACCTATGGGGATGAATTTTCTTTTCTCGGAGGAGACTTGGGGGACAACAATGTAATTCCCTTCTTTTGGCTGCGCTATCTGGGCAAACAGGTGGGGAATATCGGCAAGAAACGGACGTGCCGACTCCTCGCGGACACTTTTTACCTTGCCTACCCGTTCTTTTATACCCTTCAATTTTCTCAATTCAGCAGGTGTCAAGTCAACAAGCCAAAGACACCATCGCTCCTTGTTATTGATAAATTCATCCGAGCCGACAATTCGCCTGAACCAAGGCTCCGCCCCAGGTTCCTTTTGCAGAAACGCAATTTTTTCCTCCGGCGAAAACAACAGGTATCCACCGTCAGCCGCCATGCTACCGAACTTCATTTCTGGAACATCGCAAATCGGGGACGTTCTGCGTTCTACGAAAATATTGTCTGCATCAATCAAATAGGCATTAATTTGCCTTGCCAACGTTTCCGCTGGCTCGCTGGTAACAGTGGCGTATTGGTAAATCTTTTTTGTACCTCTATCCACAAGCCCGAAGCCGACTATAACGCAATACACCGCAGCCCTGCCCCGTGCCTCGTTGCTCCACTTGAACGTCTGATGGGCAAAATTGATCTTCACGCCGTGCTTGTTCATCAAATCGGCCCACAGGATAGGAACCTGCAAGCCCTGGCAAATGCTGTTTGTCGAAACAAATGCAACCTCGACTTCCGTTCCCTGGATATATTCCGCCGCTCTTTTGTACCAGCAGGTTACGTAATCAAGATTGCCGTTATCCTTCACGCTGCTAAAAACATTGACAACCTCGGACTTTTGCCTCTTATTCATCACCCTAGATCCCAGAAACGGCGGATTGCCCAGGATATACGACAGTTCCGTTTTCGCAATAATGCTCTTCCAGTCAATTGTCATAGCATTTGCATGGTGAATTGATGGAGCCGTAGTGAGAGGGATGCGGGCAAAGTATTCACCGAAGCGTTCTCGCACAAGCAGGTTCATCTGATGGTCAACAAGCCACAGAGCGACCTGCGCTATCTGCGCCGGGAATTCCTCAATCTCTATTCCGTAAAACTGGTTCACGTTAAGCTTTATCTGGGTGCCCACGTCAAAATACCGATCCGCCCCCAAAAGCAGTTCCAGCACCTCAAGTTCCAGCAACCGCAGTTCCCGATAGCTGATGACGAGAAAGTTTCCACATCCACACGAGGGGTCGAGAAACTTTAACGAGGCGAGCTTACCATGGAACTTGACCAGCCGCTCTCGCCGAGACCTGGGGGTAAGTTTTTTGATCTTCGAAACTCATCCCGCAGCCCGTCCAGGAACAGCGGACGAATTACCTTCAGAATATTCTCCTCGCTGGTATAGTGCGCCCCAATGTCGTGCCGTTCCTCGTCGTTCATCACGCTCTGAAACATTGCGCCGAAAATTGCAGGGGATATTTTGCTCCAGTCAAGTGTGCAACAGGCAATAAGCGTATCACGCATAGGGCGGTCAAAGTCGGCGGTTTCCAGTTGCTCCTTGAACAAATGGCCGTTGACGTAAGAAAATAGGTTAAGTTGTTCGTCAATGGTTTTCAGCCGCTTGTCTTTCGGTTTGTTCAGAATTTCGAATATTTTCTGGAGATGCAGGGCAAGGTCGCTTCCGTCCTCGGCGGTGCGTTCCAAGATGTACCTGTTGAACAGGTTGGGCGGCTCGAAGATACCGGTGTCGTCGGCGAACAGGAGAAACATCAGGCGGACGAGGTATAACTCAAGCTGGTGATCCGAGTAGCCGATTTCCCTCAGGCGGTTGTGGAGTTCCCCCATTTTCACGGCGGCCTCGATGTTCACGGGATCCCAGCTTTTGAAGGGGTCGATTTCCCTGTAGCCGGCAAGATCGCCAAAGAGTTCTATGTGTTCCAGCAGTTGCGCCAACTGGAACCGGTATTGCTTGCCGTCTTCCAGAAGGTTGTAGTAATGGAAGTTGACAAAATCGCAGATAAGTATGGCCTTGGGAAAATCTTTTTTATCCAGCGCAAGGGCGTAGCCTTTTGCCTGCTCGTATGCTTTTTCAAGGTCTTTGCCCGGGCTTTTCATTTCCACCAGGATGTGGCCTTTCCACAGCAGGTCTATGTAGCCAGAGGAGCCTGCGGCGTTGTCGGCGAACAGCCCCTGGCGATCCCTGTAGAGTTTAACCTTGTTTTCAAAAACGGCGACCTTCTTGCGGTCAACGCCGAATATATTGAAGAACTCGATTTGAAAAGACTGCGCATCCGCCTCTTCCCTCGCGGTTGAGGCTTTATCTTTCCAATCGTTGACAAATGCGGAGGCTCTCGCTTTGATCTCGTTCCAGGACAAAGGCATACAATACATATAGCACATATCATGGTTTTATGCAATGATTTTTTGGTTTCTTCGGAAAGTATGTGCTATGGTTCTGCCTGTGAAAATTGGGCGCATCGCCGATGGGCTTGCTAGCTGAGGTTTATCCCACTGTTAGGATGCCCACCAATTTGATAATATGCTATTGTGGTAGATGCGTAGTTGTATTTATGGAGAGGTGCCGCTAATGAAAAAAAACAGGTTAGTTGCCCCTGTACTTAAATGGGTAGGTGGCAAGCGACAGTTACTTGATGCTCTTATCCCACTACTTCCAAATAGGGTCACGACATACTGTGAACCGTTTATAGGCGGTGGTGCATTCTTCTTTAGCTTACAGCCGAAAGTAGCTTATATCAATGACATTAACAACGAATTGATCCGTGTCTATGAAGTTATAAAAAATGATGTTGAATCTCTCATTATCGCCTTGCAAAAATTCAAAAATGAGGCAGAGCATTTCTATGCTGTAAGGGATTGGGATAGAGATAAAACAAAATATGCCTTATTGTCGGATGTCGAAAAAGCCGCCCGTATACTTTATCTAAACAAAACTTGCTATAATGGCCTGTTCAGAGTGAATAATGCAGGTGAATTTAATACGCCTTTTGGTAATTATCGTAATCCAAACATCGTAAATGCCCCTGTGCTTCGGGCAGTGGGTTTTTATTTGAATTCCGCAAAGGTTCACTTGACATCCTCCGACTATGCCGAGATATTAAAATCATTGCCTAAAAATACTTTCGTTTACCTTGATCCACCATACGACCCAGTTTCAGATACATCCAGTTTTACTGGATATTCAAGTGGCGGTTTTTCCCGTGAAGAGCAAATAAGATTACGTGAATGTTGCGACGAATTGCATAAGAGAGGGATGAAGTTCATGTTGTCTAATTCTGCAACGGATTTCATCAAGGAACAGTATGCCGCTTATCATATTACTATAGTGAAAGCAAAAAGGGCTATCAATTCAAACGGGACTAAACGGGGCGAGGTCGCTGAAGTAGTGGTAAGAAACTATGAGTAGTTCTTCCACTATCAAAAATTTGGCTGAATCGGATAATTGGTTTAATCAACGAATAGGATTCAGGTTGTGGTATCCGTGTTTAGTGTTATATGTTGCTGGAGAAATTGAATGAGAAGCTATGAAAACATTGAAGAACTGTTAAACGCCCCCGAAGGGGAACACTACGAATTCAAGGAAGCCAAGAATAAGATGGATTTCCAAGAGGCACTAAAATACTGTTGTGCTTTGGCAAATTGTGGTGGAGGGAAATTAGTTCTTGGTATAACGGATAGCCGTCCCCGTAAGGTAGTTGGGAGCACCGCATTCGATCAACCAGAACGTACCAGAAAAGGGTTGATGGAAAAACTTAGGATCCGTGTTGAGTTTTATATTGAGGAATCCAATGGCAAACGAGTTCTTGTGTTTGTGGTGGCCAGCCGTCCCATTGGGCTATTTGTGCAGGCGGACAACAAAGCTTGGTGGCGTGAAGGGGACAGCCTTGTACCAATGTCGCCAGAAGTGATGCGTGGTATTTTTGCCGAAACGGGTCATGATTTTTCAAACGATATCTGTTCTGGTGCCACTATCAAGGACTTGGACATCAATGCAATTGAACGATTTCGTTCAAAGTGGATGGAGAAAAGTGGTAATGCTCGTATTAAGAACTTGTCGGTCAGGCAGCTTTTGACGGATATTGAGGCAATGGTTGATGGCGAGATAACCTATGCCTCGCTAATTCTGTTTGGAACTCGTTCCGCACTCGGTCGGTTTTTGCCTCAGTCGGAAATCGTTTTTGAATATCGGTCGTCGGATGCTTCGGGCCCTGCGCAACATAGGGAAGAATTCCGCACGGGCTTTTTTGCTTGTTATGACCGTATATGGGAATTGGTAAATTTTCGCAATGATAAACAGCATTACCAAGATGGATTGTTTGTGTTTGATATACCTACGTTTAATGAGCGAGTTGTTCGTGAATTGTTGTTGAATGCGGTTAGTCATAGAAATTACCAATTAAACGGAAGTGTATTTGTGCGCCAATATAGTAACAGGCTTGTCATAGAAAGCCCAGGCGGTTTGCCGACTGGTGTTACGCTTGATAATATTCTTGACAGGCAATCTCCTCGAAATCGTCGTATTGCCGAAATATTTGCGCTTTGCGGTCTGGTGGAACGTTCTGGTCAGGGCATGAACCTGATATATGAATTGAGCATTAAGGAAGCAAAGGCGTTACCAGATTTTAGAGGGACGGATGATTACCTGGTATGTGTAACGCTTAATGGGTTGGTACTTGATAAAGAGATGTTGTTATTATTGAAAAGAATAGGCGATGAACGTCTTGGATCTTTGTCAACGGATGATTTCCTTGTAATAAATGCTCTGTCTCACGAGCAGAAATTGCCCAATAATCTTCGTCAACGTGCGAAAGGACTTATCGATATGGGGGTTATCGAAAGTGCAGGTCGGGATAAATATGTGCTGGCACGGGGGTTGTATGTGGCAACTGGTAAGTCTGGCGTTCATACTCGTCTTGTAGGATTAGACCGGGAAACGAACAAGGAACTGGTTTTGAAGCATATTAGGCAGAATGGGGATAACGGTGCCCCGTTAAAAGAGTTGCATCAAGTTTTACCGGGCCACTCACGAAAGCAGCTTCAAGTGTTGCTCCGTGAATTGATGGATGAAAAGAAAATAAACTTGAGGGGCAATACAAAAGGCGCAAAATGGTTTGCGGTATAATTGCTCCTTAATTGCTCCTTAATTGCTCCTTAATTGCTCCTTAATTGCTCCTTAATTGCTCCTTGTCAGCCAAGGCGGGGCGTTACGGGGCAGCGCCCCGTTGAGGGGGTAGCGTAAGACTTGCGTAGCAAGGCTGGAGCGAGGGGGAGGCTTCCCCCCCTTTTCCCCAATCTTCAAAAAATTAATGCCTTCCTCCCCAAAACACTAATGCAAAATGCAACTTTGCGCCATATATAGGGTATGGAGAAAGACATGAAAACAAGACGAAAAGCCGCACGGGTTTTGTGCGGTGCGGCGCTGTTGCTGGTTTTGGCTGTTGGGTACGCCGGGTGTGGTATTCCTGGTACGGATACGAGGGGGCTTGCCGGGGACAACTCCATCGCCATTATGACGTGGAATGTGCAGTTGCTTTTCGATGGGGTCGAGGAGGGGACGGAGTTCAGGGAGTTTCGGGAGGCTGCTGGGTGGACTTGGGAAAAGTACATGGGAAGGCTGAATGTTATTGCCAGGGCTATCGGCGAGATGGAGCGAGTGCCGGACATTATCGCCTTGCAGGAAGTCGAGTCGGCACTGGTTATCGAGGATCTTGCCAGGGCGCTTTCGGCCCATCGGTTCAACTGGACGCATTTTGCCAGGATCCCTGGGATGTCCCTGGGGGTCGGGTTGTTGAGCCGCTATCCGCTGGAGGATGCGAGGGCGCACTCGGTTGATCTTGACGGGGATGTTGCGCCCAGGCCGATGCTGGAGGCTCGGGTCAATATGCCTGGCGAGTCGATGGGGGCTTTTGTGGAAGGGGCCGATGGGGACGGCTTTTCGTTGCTGCTTTTTGTCTGTCACTGGAAGTCGAAGCGTGGCGGTGCGGACGAAACCGAAAGCACCCGGAGGGCTTCGGCGAGGATAATTCTTCGCAGGATGAGGGAGTTGGCGGAAACCAACCCGAACCTTCCGGTGATTGTGCTTGGCGATCTGAACGTTACTCACGACGAGTTTGCCCGTGGCGGTGGGGCGACGATGAGATCCCTTATGCCCGATGATCCATGGGCGGCGGAATTTTCCCTTCGGTACGTTTTTGGCGAGGGCGATCCTGAAACTGATGTGTCGGTGGGTGAACTGCAACAGGATTTTATTGTTATAAGCCACAGCAAGCCGCCCGAGGCACGGTACTTTCCGGACGGGGTTCTGGCGCTATATTCCCCCTGGACGGTGGAAAAGGAAAGAGGGTCTTTTTTCTTTAGGAATGCCTGGGAGACAATCGACCATTTTCTGCTTTCGGCGCAGTTGTTTGACGGGATCGGCTGGGAGTTTTACGACAGTCGGGTGCTCAACGTTCCGCCATTTGTTACTGCGGAAGGGTTGCCGAATGCGTACAATCCTCGGACTGGGCGTGGCATAAGCGATCACCTGCCATTGATGCTGTTTCTGAAAGTGCGAGAGTAAGGGGTGATGGGTGCCGTTGCCCTGTCGGATGCCTTGCAAGCCTTGCTCGGAACGGATATAGTTTTAACACAATGAAACTGGTATACAAAGGCAAGACAAAGGACGTTTTCGAGCTTGGTGATGGCAACTATCTGTTGCAGTTCAAGGATGATGTGACGGGGACAAACGGCGTGTTCGATCCGGGTGCAAACCAAGTGGGCCTGACGATTGCCGGTGTCAGCAATGCCGGGGTTAGGCTCACCGAGTTTTTTTTCAAAAGGATTGAGGCCGCAGGGATTCCCACGCACTTCGTGTCGGCCGATGCTGAAAAGGCGCAAATGGTTGTCAAACCTGCCAAGCTGTTCGGCAAGGGGATGGAGCTTATCTGCCGACTGAAAGTTACGGGCAGCTTTTTAAAAAGATACGGCGACTACTGCAAGGAAGGGCAGCCACTCGACTACTTTGTCGAGGTTACGCTAAAGGACGATAACCGCGAGGATCCGCCCATCACAAAGGACGCGCTGGAAATGCTGGGGATAGCCACTGGCGAGGAATACGAAACGCTCAAGGAACTAACCCAAAAAGTCACCGCCGTGATAAGGGACGAGCTTGCCAAGAAAGACGTGGAGTTGTACGACATAAAGCTGGAGTTCGGACACGTTGATGGCAGGATAACCCTTGTGGACGAAATTTCTGGTGGCAATATGCGTGCATACAGGAATGGCGAGTATATCCAGCCACTGGATTTGCCAGCGGTGGTTTTGGGGAGTTAACGAGAGGGCCTCTTTATATTCATTTATCCGCTCCCTGATCGACCCGTCGGCGAAAAGGTGCTGGTTACCCCCGGCGAAACAACATCGCCGCCAGAATCGCCAAGGGTATAATCACTACCGCGGAACTGTCCAAGTTGTTGCCAGTCCCAAGGGTATCACTGGCACAACCCAGCAGTCCTAAGGCTAATACCATCATCCCCACCAGCATGAGTTATACCGCCAGAACCACAGGCCGCACCGGAATGCCACCTTCGGCCTGGCACCTACAGTCGCCGCCGTTTGAATCCTCGGTGCAACCTGTCAGGACAAGGGCGAATGCCAGTAATGCCGATCCCAGTAGCAATACCAAAAGTTTTTTCCTCATAGGGGTCTCCTTAGTGGAAGGTGGGGCTGCCCATTAAGCCCGTGCCTGTCACCGTTGCGACTACCCCTACCTCCAGACTACATTGACTACAACATCCCCACCATTTGTGAGTGTAACGGTCATCGAATCGCCGTTAGATATAGTGCTTGAAGGAATATCTATAGCATTAGTCAATCCGCTGGCAAATACCTCGACCATTGGTGTTTCAGCAACTTCATTTGCCATGCTAAAGGTAAACACCTGGCTCGCTCCTGGTGCGATGTTCAGGTCTCTTATGGTGAATAACATATCGTCGAAGCCTTCCACATCTACTCCAGTGATGGCGGAGGTGAAATTGTTTATCACTGTCATCGTGACCCCACCACCACCGCCGCCACCGTTGCCGTTGTCGCACCCGACCATCGAAAACCCGATTACCGCAACCGCCGCAATCACCCCTAGAAGTTTGAGTTTGTTTTTCATACAAAACTCTCCTTTTGCGATACCCGCCGCCTATCGGCGGACAATCGCTGTAATTTGCCCGCCTTTTAAGGCGATCCCATCAACGATGGGATATATATACAAGCCTTTCGGCAGTATACAAAAGAGAAAAGAAAACCACCCTGTAGCCCAAGATCGGCGCGCGACCAATCCTTGCGAGGTGGGAAAACCTGTATGGGACGATGCGAAAATGCGTCAAGGCAAACCTCTTTTATCCGCGAAAATCCGTTTCGCCCCTTTCCCCTCGGCGAGGGGCATGGCACGACCCGATCACGCATAAAGCATACCCGGAACCTTTTTCGAAAACATCCGTATTATTCTCACGATTTTTTCGTGAGTTTTTTCACGGTTTTGGGGCGAGGTGGGATTTTTGGGGTTGAAACACCATTGGTATCATACATTTTGCAACACTACACAAAATCCTTGCCTCTCGGCCTGGCTGGCGGTCTTATGGTAATTGCAGGGCGAACTGTCACGGGTTATAATGATAGTGGGTGGGTTTGTCTTGATGGTCATGTTTTCCGCCATTGGACTCCACTGGATATCCAAGTCAAAGGGGGACTGAACATGGGTATGGAAATATTGCTGATAGGTGCGCTGTTTGTCGGGGGTTCCATTATCATAATCGGCTTCGTGGCGGGGCGACAGGCGGATAAACTTCGTAGGAAACTGGGCAAGGACCGCTATTAACCGTCGATTGATTACAGCTTCATAAGCTCCTGCCTGTTGTTGGTTTCCGTCAATCGAAAGAATGCGTGGGAATGTGGGGTGGCGAGGGGTAATTATCTTGCTTGGGCGTGGTCAGGATGCTCGATATCCCCGTATTGCCTCAAGTAAAAATCAAACCCTAGGAGCCAATGCCCCAAGTCAAAGAATCAAACCATACGAACCGAAAAGCAAAGGTTTGAGCCCCCTTCTCGGGACAAACTCAGGGACAGGATCGGCCAGGGACGGAAGTTTGTCAATAGCCTTTTGCATGGCCTCCATCTCGGCCACAAGATTTACGGCGGCCTTTTTCGCGACGAGTTTGTCCCGCAGCTCCCCGGGCACCTCGCCTTCCGAGACGATTCTGTCGAACGGGGTTCGCGGCTGGTCATAAACCTTCCTGACCCTGGAGCCGACCCGCCCCTTCTCAAGCAGCTTCTGGCAGGGATAAAAATAGTTAAGAAGATTGTCATAACGGGAATACACCGCGCCCAGCGCGGCAATCCCC
>Ga0209755_10005742_pt1 | contig 13988 bp, 6 predicted proteins | sample TergutCo191P1_FD_187301 | JGI IMG/M metagenome (GOLD analysis project Ga0209755, IMG submission 187301) | Cornitermes sp. P1 segment gut microbial communities from Petit-Saut dam, French Guiana - Co191P1 (SPAdes) (version 2) | ecosystem: Host-associated > Arthropoda: Insects > Digestive system >... | reverse complement strand
ATACTGAAAAAGTCATAGAGTCCTTGAAATCTGAGGAAAGTGCAGAGACAGATCAGAAATTGTGAAACTTCTGTCGTCACGCACTCTTTCGTCGATCTTACGCAACAAATCATCATTCACCAAAGATGGACGCCCATTTCGCGCCTCATCGTGGACGTTCTCTCGTCCTTCATTGACCATCCGAACCCATTTCCTAACCATGCCATCACACATCGCATTGTCACCATACACTTGACAGATCTGGTGATGAATCTCATTTGGTAGCACATTCCTGGCGTTCAAAAAACGAATTACAGACCTATTTCACAGTCGGCAGCCCCTTCACATGTCTTAAACATGTTTAACGCACAGGAACAAACATAAACATAACACGAATTTCACAAAACGGCGTCTGTCGCTTCTCAATTGATAGAGGCAGTCACTGCACATGCGCAAAGTGACAGTCTCGAGGATGCGCGAGAGATATGCGCAGACGGTACTTACTTTCCGAATAATCTACGTATAAGTCTACACTTACTGTGACCTGAAAACTATTCACGAGATAATGTTATACCTACGATACACATGTATTTGGTGAAATTTGGTGATATTTCTACGTAGTAGGCTTGTTTCTTTTTACTAATTTGAAAGTAAATTTTTCCTAACTACGTTGTGTACGTGGCCAGTGTGTCAAGATCAGCACTTTTGCAACAAAAAATCTCCTTTACAGTCTCTCTCACTCCAACGGAGAGTATCGTGTGACCAGATAACACATTTTATATTGTAATGGGTTTTTAGGAGCACTGCATTTATAAGAACGCTGTTATCTGTACTTGCTTGTGATCAGAAGCCTTCATGAACATCCATTGCAGAGTGTACATTTGCTTTTATCACACATTACAAGAAATGCAATAATGCAAACTACTACGTCTTTCATACATTAAATATAATTAGGTCAGAAGTGCGATTTTATTCTATTGTGTAAATTATGGGATATTATCCATGATTCTCAGCCAATTACACATACTTCCCTCAAAGAACCTAACTATCACACGGTATAGTGTAGCAATCAAACATCAAAGTCTGGCCCTTTCCATTAGTTCCTTTTTGGAATTAGTTCTTTATCATTAATCTTTAACGATTCATAGGGTACCATATGAATAATTTAAAGTACACTTAACCCATACATAATGCCCATAGCAAGTTACAGGCCTGCATATTGTGTACAGAAGATAGGCATCTTCTTGCGTGGGTGTCAGAACAAACAACAAATTTTGTTGCAAAGTTTTTAGCTGAATTATTCCCGTCGTCAAATTTTTGTGTTGGAAGATTTAGGCTTGTAACATTTTATCAAGTCGATTGGCCGACTTTGACGTCAAGGAAGGTAGAATTTACCGACGGCTAAGATACGAGGCAAGAATGACACAAATACGAGTTTGATTATAAAGGGTTCTGGTTCGATATAGGGAAGTAAATCTAAAGCAATTTTTGAACAAATCTATTTCACTGCAAGTGTTACAGGAATAGCACAATCGTCACTCGAAATATTGGTACAGTCGTTGTAGTCAGTACGACAAGTGTTAAGTCAGTCAAAAATATTGATTGCAGATAGGCCGGTACATATAAAATTATCTTCCCTAAACGTGCCCAATTTCGTAACTAATACGTAAGTCATTTCATGCTAATCTGGCTAGGAATGTATTGTAATTTCACCAAGAATTCAGATCATGTGTATTTAAGCCATGTGTACTTCGCTGCTTCACAATATGCAATATATACTGATATTGTGACAATTTGAAACATCGAAAACAAGGAGGGCGTAGGTTAAAAATGTGTTACGATTAAACTTTGACAGATGCCGTGCATTCATTCACAAATAGCACTGAGTAATAATCATAGTTTTGAGCGTCTCTCGCACATAGTAAAAAAAGTCAAATTGTAGGTACGTGTATCTAGAAGATGGCGTCTCGCCGTCTGCCGTCTTGTCTTTTCTCCGTAAATTACAGGAAGGATTTCGACGGTGGAACACCATGAAAATAAATCAGTCGTCGGCATCTGCCGTTGGTGGACGGTTGATTCTCAAAAGCGTCAATGTGGCACATCTCAGCCTCACCATGTATGTTAGTTTGTTTGTCCGTATATCTTCAAATTACAACAGCATAACCGCTGCATGTTTCTTCATAGGACTTAATATTTTGGATTTTCACTATCTATAAACGCGTTACAGTCTTGGTTACAATCTGATAGTAATGACGGGCATTTTATACTAAAATTACGTGTGTTCCTGTGCAGACTTCGAGTGTAAATCTTTAAATATTTATCGAAGCCAGCAATGCATCGAATATGTGATGTACAGAAACATGAACACATATTTATTGTTTCACGTCTAGAAAACTCTAACATTTTACGAAATAATGACACAAAAGTCAACGAACGCACCAGAATTATGGCGCGATGCGCCTATGCCAACATTAATGAAATAATAATGAAAATAAAGTTACTGTTTCCACCCTATCATAATGTAATTATTGTCATCAAACTCGTACTCTAAAAATATTACGAGATTAAAATTTATCAAGAACTTTACCACAAAATTAGAAGGCAAACGTACCGATAAGAAGTCTGTTGTAACCCATCCTCGTCTCTCCCATTCATGTAGTGCTCACTCAATATAATATTTGAACTTTCGCAGCAAGTACACTCAATGTAGAATTTCTAATCAGTCAGACATGACAGGTTTTCCATAGGTTCGTGATTGCCATTTTTTATATCATCAGGGTTTGGCATTTTCAGTCTGCATTCACAAAATCTAGTTTCAAACCTAACCCTACATCTGTCCCGCTCTCTACACCAATCCGTCATGATGGATCGTGACAATTGCAATACCTTGGCAAAATATTTTGAGTGAACATTATGAGCCTTAAATTAGTATCGATGTACCATATTTGTTCCCAAGTGAAATCAATTTCTCACACTCAGGTCACTTCAATTCCTTTTGTTACATCTAGGAGACACCAGCTCCATCTCAAAGTGTTGGCGCTCTTCCTAAGTTCCGCAGGCGACCTGGATCGGTTGGACTGCATGGCGAGCTGTATGAGATCAAAATGGCTGCCTTCCTTTTCGCGAGGGCCCTCAACAAGACTGAAGAATTTCGCCTGGCTTCAAACGTCGATGGTGCTGGGACTTTTGATGACTTGGTATTCAGGTACAGACTGAGGGAACCAGATATATGGAAGACATGTTTCGTACAGCTTAAACATAAGAAAAATGGGGGCACAATTCAGCGTTCCAGCCTGATAAATATGTCTGGAGATTTTAGTTTATTTAAATATTTTGAGTCCTACTGTCAAATTAAAAGTAAAGCTTCTGCAGACCGTAACCTGAAACAATGTGGCCATTTTGTTGACTTTGAGTTTGTAATATACACCAATGCAAAGATGGAAAGTAATTCTCCTCTTCAAGGAGGAGACTCTGACCCAATAAACCTACTGAGTTCAGGGGCAAACGAAGGGAAGTATATAACTTTTGATGAACACAGAGATACAGATATTTTCAAATTTTTTGAAGACCTTTCACGATATGAGGAAGGTATTTTACAACTGGAACACTTAATTAAAACAGAAAAATTAATGTTAGAACAAACTCAGGAAAAGATAAAGGACTTGCGGCTTACGTTCACAAGACAAGAGATACTGGACCGTCTGGATGGTTTGCAGTCCAACCCGAGCAATATAGACAATTTGGTAAAAGAATTACAGAAATGCGACTTTTCTTTATATGGAGAATTTTTGGGTAAAATTAAAATATTTCAATGCCAGTCAAATGAAGACTCCTTTGATACATTAATTAAAAAAGAACTCCAGGAAGCTTGTCAAGGGTCAACTTCATGTGCGAATTCCATCTACAGAAAATTTGATGAAGCCTTGAGACAGTGGTGGGGAAAAGGTGGGAGTGTGAAGTGGCTCAGTGAGAATTCACATGTTTGGCAGAGTGTAAAACAGCATTTAGTTGAGAAAATAAAACAAGTATCTGAATCTGAAATTGAGGAAAGCGTACGTTGTGACCTACGTTTCAATCAGCAGCATATAGAGAGATTGTCTGACGCCATAAAACAAAACACCGTACTGAATATTATCACCAAAACAAAGTTCAGTATATTATCCAAACTGAAAACGTATCAGACTCTGGTTTCTTTAGGTTACAAGAATTCTTTATATATTAATTTGCAATCTTTACTGAGTCGACGTAAAGACATTTTCAAATTATGGCCATGCAAGTGGAGTGCAACGTTGGTAATAGACTGCGAAAAGCACTCTGATAGGGTTGATGAAAGTGTGATTGACACTCTTGTGAGTTTTCTGCGTCAGTACCAACAAAAGTTGATCCTAATTTCACCACCACAACAAGAAAACTTGGCTTCAAGGCTACGAGAGAAATTAGGGAATATTTGTACGGACTACGAAGATAATTGCGACATTTCCGATTTGGATTCCAAGTCACAAAAGCAAATATTGGAAAAGACAGTTAATTTTCAGGGAACAAATGTCTCACTGGAAGACTTGGTGGGTGCAGACCCTCCGGAATGTATGAAACGTCTTATAGACTCTGACGTAATATCCATTTTGTTGAACAATGAACACAAACTGTGTGTCGGCAGGCAACTGAGCGACCTTTCCAACTACTATGTGCCGCGAATACTGGAACATCACATATATCTGAAGAAAAATATTCTGAAACTGACAGACAACGCAACTACGTTTGTTCTCTCTGGTTTACAGGCGGACCAGATGAAAAAGTACTTACCAGCCGGCGAGAAAATATGTGAATTTGTATACGATGAAGGGGAAAGAAATCACTCTTTCAAGATTGTTGCTGATTTCTCCAAGCCTGGTCTCAGCGCAGAAAGGCAGACTCAGAAAACTCATTACGAAGTAGGACAGAAGATGAAACCCGACGGTGTTAGATATATTATTCTTGGGGAAAAAACCACAGAGCGTGATTTCAGGGAATTGAAAGCGCTGGTTAAAAATGTGCATTGGATTCATTTCGAGGAAGGTTCTTTCTTATGGAGAGGCTCGAACTGTAACATTGATACTATCCGCACGTATATTGACAACACAAAATGTAAGAAATATGATATCAAATTTGTAATGGAAAATAATGACAGAACCATGTTATTGGTAGCTGAACCAGGAATGGGGAAATCCACGTTTCTTTCCAACCTGGAATATGAAATCAAGAAATGTAAACCTTCGGTGTGGGTATTAAGAATAGACCTGCACGAATACACACTCGCATTGAAAAATATTGAATTTGAACAGGAATGTATCGAGAAATGCAAAATGTTTCTTTGGAATGTTGCTCGTTCACCTGAACAGGGTGCATTGATTTTGGAAGAAAAAGTATTCAAACACGCTTTGGAACAGACAGGAAAAATGGTTATAATATTGGACGGTTTCGATGAAATAAGTCCAGATTACAGTTCTAAAGTCGAGATGTTAATAAGGGAAATAAAAGAAAAAACATCCTCAAAGATTTGGGTTTCATCTCGTTTATCTTACCGGCAGAACTTAGAGGACATTGTGATGAAATTGGCCTTTACATTACAGCCCTTCAAACCAGAAAATCAGATTCAATTCTTGAAACAGTACTGGAATGAAGTTATTAAAATATCCAAGCAAAGAAATCTAGAAATATTTGCGAAAAAGTTACTCAGTTTGTGTTCACAAAACTTCAGTGACAAGGATGGGGAATTTACCGGCATCCCTTTACAAACAATGATGTTAGGTGAAGCCTTCGTGAAGGAAGCTGAAGAATATTGCTCGAGTGGGAAAGTCAACTTGCCGGAAAAGTTTAACCTACTTTCCTTGTTCAAGCAGTTTACTGAAAGAAAATGCGATATTTATTTCAGTGAAAAGAATGCAATGGACATCTCAAAACCAGAAGTAAAGAGCGGAAAAGAATCATGCTTAGAGAAACACATGACGTCAGCATTAATATCCTTGTTCTCCCTAAATGAAGTCAACGGAAATTTGGGGGAAATAAATGCTAGCGACTTGGAGCAGGCGAAGAAGTTCCTGCACAGTGGTAGGGCTGAGAATTTTGGAATAATAACACACATTAAGCATGAAAAACCACATTTTATTCATAGATGTTTCGCAGAATACTTTGCAGCTAAATGGTTCGCTGACAATTTTACGAAGTGTGAAGATTTCATTTGTAACACACTTTTCAACTCCACTTACGAAGTAACACGGAATATTTTTGACAGAATGCTTGCAGAAGATTCCGAAATTCATGGAGCCGTTTTGAGCAATGAAATCTCAACTGTCGAGGAATTGTTGAAGAAGAAAACAGGCTTAAATATTTCAGACAAAGGCGGTAGGACAGCATTGCATTTGGCAACCTCCTACAATAGACCATTTACACAAATACTTCTGTCATTACCAGGTGTTGATGTCAACAAGTTAGATGAAGTATTGAAATGGACACCCCTGAAGTATGCCGACAGAACGAAGTCGTGGATGGCTATGGATATTTTGTTACAGAATGATGCAAATCCTGACGACATTGTACATACTAGACGTAACTTCAAAGTCCAGGAATGGGGACAGAGAGCATTGTGGGAATGTGCGTCAAAGGGACACAGAAAGCTACTGAAGTTCATGTTGAAATGTGGAACTGATGTTAATGCAGTTGTAGACGTTCCTGAAAATATCTTACAGAAAAGCACGCTTCTTCACATCGCCACATTTTGCGGTCAGGTAGATGTTGTAAGGCTTCTGCTTGATCGGAGTTCCGATATTAATATTCGCAACGCTAACAAAGACACTGTCCTTCACTGTGCTGCACATTTTGGTAATGTGGATGTTATCAAGTTACTACTAGATAAGGGAATATCTGTTAACGTGAGCAACACACAGCAAAATACTCCTTTGCATATTGCTGCCCTACGAGGCAATCTGGAAGCAACGATTGCTTTGGTCGAGAGACGCGCTGATATAAACAGCATTAATGTAAATGGTCATAATCCACTAATGCTGGCTGTATACAGTGGAAAATTAGAAGTCGTTCGTTACCTCACTGAAACGGGCCGAAACATTAATATTCATATTGCTCTACTCGCAGCGGTTGAAAGAGGACACTTAGATGTGATAGATTTCCTTTTGGCGAATGGAGCTGACATTGATGGCAGTCAGCACTCACTGGACATAAGCCCATTAATACTGGCAACGATGAAGCAGAACCTACCTCTTGTGAAGTACCTAGTCCAAAAAGGAGCTGAAGTAAATCTCTGTACAGCTGAAGGAGGACGTAGATCAGCATTGTGTGCCACAGCATTGATGGGTAATTTGGAAATCACGGAATACTTGCTAAATAAAGGTGCTGATTTGAATGCGCGTGATATATATGGCATGACTCCTCTTGCTTCCGCAGTATGTTGTAATCGAACAGAATTATCTCTTTATTTGATGGACAAAGGTGCAGATGTGAATATTCCAGATGTTCAGAACATAACGCCTTTTTATCACGCCGTTTGGAACAACAACCTGAAATGTACAAAACACTTGATGCAGGCAGGCGCCAATATAAATTATCAGGGACCTGGAGGTATGACTGCATTATCATTGGCTGTTGAACTGGATAGAATACATATAATTAATATGCTGGTGGAAAATCACGCCAGCGCTAATCTTCGCGATGACTTGGGAAATACTGCACTGCACGTGGCGGTTGGGAAAGGCAATCTCTGGCTTGTTCATTACTTGATACAACGAGGGGCTGATGTGAACATTCCAAATAAAGTAGGAAACACGCCACTACATTGGATTATTTCATTGAACTGGAAAATGGCCGATCACTTACTGTATGCACGAATGCCGAAATATTTTCCTCCACTAAATATGCAACGAGTAAAACTTGTCATAACCCAACTAGAATTACGTTTCGAGCCACGTGGTTTAGGTTCCTGAAGAAAAGGACGTTGATACGACTATAACCTAATGGGAAATGCTGTTTGGCAACAACAGCGCTGTGGGGCAAAAGAGTTTGTGTAGCAATCGAAGAAAATTTATGTCACCCAAAGACCTCCTGTTTCATTTCCTGTATACTGGCAATATGGCTTTGCTTAGCCCTTAAAGGAACGTGGTGCCCTGTATTTCTCTCTTTGTTTTAGTATTTAATCAACCTTATTAATGATTGTCTTAGATGGCAGATGCGGATAGCTGTCATCTCTGAGTGAATGTGCTGTTTCTTTACATCATATTCAGTATTTACTGTTGCGCATTTTGAAATTTTATAGGGTTTTTGCATTTTTGGCTTTCTAGTTCCATAACTGTCGTTACTGTCAATCGTCACAAACAAACCGTCGCAAACTGAGGGCTACCTCTCTCCTGCGATCTTTTTACTCAGTAGTCTAAATCAAACTAACCACCAACCTACACTCAATTGCATTGTATGGCAGTCTAGAAAAGGCCTTAAAAGACTTTTCACACCAATCGAAATGTCGAGTTTGTAGTTTTGCTTAGGGAGGTCCTTGTTCTTATCTCGGCCGTAGAGGACGATCCTGACTACCGTTTATTGTAAGTTTCCTCAGATCCTACATGATGCAAATACATGAAAAGTGATCAGTATTATTTTCTTTCACATCCTTCAGAATTCGTCTCACCATCTGGTGGTACACAAGTGAGATATTGACAGCGACACTACTTTTCAGTGACATGTGAAAGAATATATTATTTTAAAAGCTGTGTTCCATTTTCATATTAAAAAGTAACATTAAGCCTCTTCTTGACAGATACCCTTCTAATAAAAACGGCTCTCTTAGTCTTTAATTATGACACCCTGTTGTGTCCAATTACAGGAATAGAAATAGATCAAACTTTTCCATCGGCACAAATATATTCTGTATTGCCATCAAGTATTGGTTTATGTTGCAAATCAGCACATCACACGTTACGTAGCGTACAATGCCGATTCATATTATAATCTGAGATCCAGAATGTCGCAATAAGATATTGTAATAACTGAAATCAATAAAGTATTTGTGAATCATGTGTAGTTCTTTTATTTCAGGACACAGCATGGAATTTCTCTTATTGCAGGAAGGGACCGCATATATGGAAAGAAATGTACTTAATTGAGAGCTTCTGTTAATTGCAATATCGTTGGTTGACTTTCTTTTATTGTTTCACTTAACCTTGTTTAGGTGTTTTATAATTATTCCACAGCATTTTCAAACTAATTTATTGACAGATATTTGGCGTGTTTATAGGTGTGACTGTGAAGAGTGCAGTGCACTGAGATGTGACAATTTTGAATATTGGTGCCCAGCTATCAAAATTTAGGAGAAACGTACTTTTCCATCTTCCGGATAGAAGTTAATTCACTCGAATGAACAAGGTTACAGGTATAGGTAAATGATGAACAGACACTACAATACCGAACCCAGGCTCTCATCTCGCTGGCCCTATAGTTTGACGCTTTCCATTCTGATATTTGCTACAGGTGTTACGTGTCGTGCTACTCGAGCAGCTAACTTGTCCATGTGCTCGAAGGCGGCAAATTTTGACAAAGTATTAACCTGATCAAGCTGGTTAGCGGACCGCCACAACGATTGCAATTAAGGCTATCTAAGCGGGGACCATTCAGTTGGCCCACTGACTGAATTGATTCATGTCACCAGCCAGCTCCCGGCTTTGGCATGGAAAGGAAACAGACTGACGGACATAACTGACTGTACTGATAAAAAACTCGAGGTAAAGTAAAGACATACGTTACAACTATATACATTACAGCGGGTGGTGATAATTGTAAAACATACTGATCCCAACTGTCGCCACACTGTACCACACTCTGCCCCTCGGAGATCCAACTACTCCACAACAAATCAGTCTATTTTTCTGCAACTATTTTCCTGTCACGTTTCTCCTTTGTAATCGGCAACACCAGAACACTTCATCAAATCACACACAGTTCACAACCGTCTCCTCTGAACCTAACGACAGAAACACAACCTTATTTACCTGTTACTTAGACGATGATGGGCCAGCAAAATCGACGGCTGACACAGACGTCTCTAGCTTATCCCTTTGTCCGGTAAAATTATTTTAGTGGGTCCTTAAGCTCCAACACTACTGTCTTCACATCTATACTTCTTTATAACAGCAGCTCCAAGTTGCACTAGTGCAGACGGTACGTTGCAAGGCAGCTGAACACAGTAGCCGATAATTAAGCCGTGTTTATATATGCAGCACTGTTGAGACTTTCCACAAAAAATGACATTACGTACAGTTGCAGCAACATTAGGAGCGGGTTAGCAAACTGTGGTCCGCAATAATACATCTAACGACATCAGATACATTCAGGTCCAATAAAGCCAGTGGAAATCAGTACCTTTTCTCTTCATCCTTATTTACTTGTCTGCCCTGAAGACAGGGACAGCAGTACCTTCGGACCGCCGGTAACTAACTGACAGTCTATACACTGTCACCTCTCAAAATGAACAAAGTTATAAACTCATAGAATTTACATAAGTTGATATCAGATGAAGGCTAATTTATGTGACACCAAGAATTAACGTAGTTACGCATTACAACGTAATGACATCAACTTCAATCAAACCGATAAATGTGAAACTTTTCTTAAAATCCTATATTCATACAAATGAAGAATTCTCCTTTTATTACTTGTTTTGCAAGTAATTTTCCTCATTGTTTATGTTGATATGCAATACGTGATGACGCCCATGTTGATACGCAATACGTGATGATGCGCATGTTGATATGCAATACGTGATGACGCCCATGTTGATATGCAATACGTGATGATGCCTATGTTGATATGCACTACGTGATGACGCCCATGTTGATATGCAATACGTGATGACGCCCATGTTGATATGCAATACGTGATGATGCCCATGTTGATATGCAACACGTGATGATGCCTATGTTGATATGAAATACGTGATGATGCCCATGTATGCCGAAATGTGTAATATTAAATATTATAAAACTCGATAAAATTAAGAAGTGATATGCGCTCTTCAGGGATTTTACTTAGCGCAGAATTGTACTTTGTTGCCGACGTTTCGGGACAAGGTATCCGTCCTAACTTCAAGGGTCAGGCAGTCCAAGAAATTTCTTTCTGGACTTCTTGATCCATACCACGCTGTTAACATCCCCGAAGAGCGTTGATCTCATTCGCACTGTAGCAGGTCAGAAATCTAGTAAAAAATTGATTTATTAAATTTCTGTTATTGAATATATTTATACATTTCTCAGTTGGCTGTACAAACTAACTGTTATAAACCGATGCAGTATTGCAGCTATACACTGATGTTGAGAGACTGTTAGCCAGTAGGTTTAAGAATTATTTATGTAACCTTCAGTACCGAAAATGATGATGTTATAAGCCTCCAGTGGCACAAGCCCAAGGGAACATCAAGCTATGCCTGAAAAATTTGGGGCAGTTTATTAACCCTTTATAAATTAAGGTAGCAGCTACTCGTGTAATGTATGCAGCCTGATGCCTGATTTAACAAAAATAACTCATCATTTTGTCGACACAGTCTGTTGCTATATACCCCATGTTTCTCACATCAAACATTGGATATCTTCATGAAGTGCATTCATTTGTTGTTCCTTGTAATGGAGAAGTGTATTTTATGTGAGACAGGAACTTTGTTATTGCATATTTTCAGACGGGTTTCGTAACTTCACTTCCCAATATTTTACCCCACTTCCAACCAAAATGTACTAGAAGGACGAGAAGACAATGCCTAGGAAACTAAAACGCCATAAAGTTTACTGCTTCGCTGCAATACAGGCCTATTTAGAGTCTCTCACTAAACACCTCATTTTATTGCACTTTCTTCTGTCTGTTGCTCTCTTCAGAATGTTGGTGAAGGCATCATTATTAAGGGCAGAACTTTTCGTAAATCAGGACCCTTTGTTGTGAATATCGCATTGTTTATAAAGGTCCTAAATATGATGTAAATATCTATTGTTATTTCTCTTTGCACTCTCACACATCTACATTTTCGTCTACGCGCTGACAGAAGACAGAAAATTGCGTGTCTAGAAACTGCTAACTAGATCTTGTTCGTAGTATTAAATATATGCAGAAAGGACCCTATGTTATTACATGCCTCTACTACAGAACTAATTTCGTATTTACGCAAGAGAAACAAATATATATAGCAATATAGAGACACATTTATAACTACAGTTGCTGTGTTTTTTGACAGAAGAGTTTGTTTGGGTGTAATTCTGTTGTTTCCAAAACCCTTCTGGTTCCAGCCTGTCGATATATAGGAATACAAGCTTTATATTCTTGCAGAGTTACAGCTGTAATGTTGATGTTGTTGCTTTAGAAACTTACTCGAATGTTTTCCGGGTATTATTAATTTTTGTGTATTTCGGAATATCCGGGACGAAGTGACTTAGTGTCGGGTCATAGGGACGAAGTGACTCAGTTACTGTCGGGTCATAGGGACGAAGTGACTCAGTACTGTCGGGTCATAGGGACGAAATGACTCAGATACTGTCGGGTCATAGGGACGAAGTTACTCAGTACTGTCGGGTCATGGGGACGAAGTTACTCAGTTACTGTCGGGTCATAGGGACGAAGTGACTCAGTTATTGTCGGGTCATAGGGACGAAGTGACTCAGTTACTGTCGGGTCATAGGGACGAAGTTACTCAGTTACTGTCGGGTCATAGGGACTAAGTGACTGAGTTACTGTCGGGTCATAGGGACGAAGTGACTCAGTTACTGTCGGGTCATAGGGACGAAGTGACTCAGTTACTGTCGGGTCATAGGGACGAAGAAGACCCCAGCTTAGTACGTACATTTTAAAATATGTAAAATAATAATAATAATAATATTTATTTACTGCAATTGGGTTGTTACCCGGTGGCAGTGGTTATTTTACATGTAAAATAGGTCTATTTGTTATAGTTCTATAATCAGGATAATGTAAAGCCCCGTGGGTTTAGCAACATTTTCAAATAGGACTCAGAAAAGTATTGGCACAGGCTTTATAAAGCGGGCTTTGAATTCTGCTTTGACAAAGTTTATTTTTAAAAGAAACATGTTGAACTTCAAGTATCCATTATAGCTAAAGTTGTGGTAACAGATGCTGGAGACTTCATGCGATTAATCCCATCATCTGCAACTGAAAACATTCCAGAACCAGTTTATCCAAGTGTTATCCTCACAAATTATTGTTCGAAGTTCATCTTACTGTTATCCTCCCTTCAATACTCAGTGACACAGTTGGTTGAGGCACTGCGCTACAAGCCGGAAGGTCGCTGGTTCGATTACCGTTGGTATCACTAGAATTTTTCATTTACATAAACCTTCGACCGCACTATGGCGCTAGGGTCGACTCGGCCTCTAACAGAAATGAGTACGAAGAATGTTTCCTGGGGGGTAAGGGCGGCCGGTGCGTAGGGCTGACACCCTTACCACCTTCATGTGCCCGTCGACTCGAAATGTGAGAGCCTCAATCTCCTGGAAACCACCGAGCCTGTAAGAGACCTGTACTTGGGTTGCTACATTTCTGGTTATCTTTAGTATAATAGCTTATGTTACAAGTTATTTTTGAGCCGATCTGCTTTTAATTTTTTGATAACTATTGCAGTACAAACTGAATCATTTGATAATATGAAAACTTGAGGGAAACTTTGTGCTTGATATTTATTTTATCATGTCTTGGCTTCACCTTAATTGTTCATCAGTGGGATAAGCAGGACATGTACTTAACAAATACATTATGTTACCCAATTCAATGTCTCCTCTATATCAAGCACGACCTACACAAATTTATGACTACCTTGAAGGTACTAACGTATCTGACATCTCTATTGTCAGCAGCATGTGAAGGTACAACTCTAAAAGGTAAAGCAATCCCATTACAGGTCTGAACAGGACCTGTGAGTTCCAGGAGGTTGAGGCTCCCAGATATCAAGACGGTCGGAACGTGAAGGTGGTAAGGTTGTCAGA
>Ga0209755_10005741_pt1 | contig 13989 bp, 12 predicted proteins | sample TergutCo191P1_FD_187301 | JGI IMG/M metagenome (GOLD analysis project Ga0209755, IMG submission 187301) | Cornitermes sp. P1 segment gut microbial communities from Petit-Saut dam, French Guiana - Co191P1 (SPAdes) (version 2) | ecosystem: Host-associated > Arthropoda: Insects > Digestive system... | reverse complement strand
CCTCTGGGTCAGTCCAGGCCTGTAATTGGACTGCTTTACCTTTACCATGTGTAAATTAAGCTTCATCATTGAACAATGCTAGCATTATTTGTAGCCTTGGCTGCAGTAATTCACAAAAGTATGTGGCTGGTGTGATCTGCCAGTAAAAGGTTTTGTGTTCTCTGGAAGTGATACAGAAAAACGCCATTGCTACAAAATCCTTCACACCTGTGTCAGTGCAGTACCAGAGTTCATGGGAATTCTGCCTACACTTACATGTGGTGCATGGGCTTCATTGCATAGCATCCAGAACATTGTCTCCTCCAAGCTGTGATTGCCTTCTTTCGTTTGTAGGAAGGGACTACTCTCCATCAAAATTGTGTCTAAATTGTAATATTAGTTAGAATTTGCTTATTCCTTGTTTGTGAATGTTAAATGGAATTTTGAATAACCCGCCTGTGTGACAAGACATAATGTCACCAGCAAAGAGAGACAAGTAGAGCATCAAATAGCTACAGTGGTGCCAACTTGCTACTCTACAACTCAATTCAATCAAGTTTACAGCTTACTACAGTTACATTCAAGTCAAGGTTACAATATACTTGATGTTGTCCTTGAATCAAAGCTATACATGTATTTGTACAGTATTTTTGATCCAGGTGACCTCTTCGAACACATTCCTCAAGTTTGGCCTCACTTTCAGTGACAGCACTGTTGCTGCTGTCTTACCTCTTTAAGCAGAGCAACCTCCTGTTCAATCGAAAGAATGCTGTTTTTTTCACCTGTGCCATTAGCCTGCTTACTGAGAAACATTTTAATATCTCTTGTCACCTGTAAGAAGTGATTTATAGTTTCATTAGTTCAAATTTTACACACCATTTTATTATCAGCTGTGTTACACACACAAATAGATACGTGGTCCGGATTTGCTTTTTCGGACTTTCCCCTTGAGAAGTAATATGGAACACATGTTCCTGGAAACAGCTGCTATTTCTCAGAAGTGCAATTTAATAATTATAGGTTACATTCTCAAATGACCTAAAAATTTCCAAAGTTAATAATCAAAAATGTTATTTCCTGAAATGAAAAACATGCAATTCACTGATTCTATTCAGAAGATTTCTGATGTCCGATTTCATATTTAGATGCTGCACTAAGAAGAGAATATGCATATCCATATAAAAATTTGTATTAGTGAAATTTTACAATGTTTGTCTTCATCACAAAGTAAGGACTGACAGTACTGTTTCATATTGCTCTTATTAACTGCGGCAAAATACTAAATTAGTAGAGCCTTTACGTCTACCTTCACAGATTGTAGGTTAATAAGATGATCCTGAAGGTCCTCAATCTCCATCTTTAGCTTCTTATGTTCCCATTCTTTAATAATAATACTTCGATGCAAATTGGTTGCCCTTTGCATTGCCGCTAGCTTTTGGTTACCAGCCTTCTGAAAAGATTCATTACAGCAGCAGCATATTAAACTATTAGCAATGGGGTCTTGGTACACAATTCTCAAACATTTGCCATAGTAGATCATATTTTGTAACAAGAGTTTTATAATGAATTCTTGACAAATTTGTGGCTATCCTTGGGCTTTGTCTTCCTTTATTCCAAAAGCAAATATTCTGTTAATGCAACTATTAAAGAGTAGCAACATTACAATGCATAAAATCGTAAAATGCTATAACTTTGAATGTGAATTAAAAGTCCAGCTATAGGGGGATGAATCATTAACAAATCAAAATTTACATCATGTTAACAAGTGTTTCAGGTAAACCAGATTTATATTTTGGGTCCTGTAGCTATGGTAATTTTCCTGTTGACAAATAGTACTGTCCCTGTGAAAGATTGACTAGGTTTGCTTTGATCTTCATGCGAAGTACAAATTTATTGAATAGGTAGGAACTAAAATTAAATTGCCCATCTTTCAACATAGATGCCAAGTAAGAAGTTTCAATTAACTCCGTTACCATATCTGTTTGTGATTTGTATTTCACGTACATAACTTCTGTAACATTTTGCTCATGTACAGACTGAACTTTTGCCACAAATGAAGGAGGAAGGAGTCCATTCATTGACTGATAATATTTCATTTTTTTAAAATTATTTTGCTATATTGTTCTTATTTCTGGTGGCAAAAATCCAAACTATATAGTTACAGGAATATGAAAAGGCAGGGTAAAGTTTCTGTTTCAAATTGATGCATACTAGTACAACATGAAATTTATACCATACATTAAATCTTCCTTTGTTCAAATGTTGACTAACTGTAATTGCATTTTATAAGGTAATTTACATTTGAGCAGCTACAGATTACACTTTAGTAGGCACTATATTCATATTTCACTTTGCAGTCACAGTCTGTGTAGCATACAGAACACTCAGTAAGATGATACATATTTCATTCAAATCCTAGAATGTCCTAAATGAGATCATAAGCAAGCTATAGGATATAAACTCTTTCCAGAGTCAGACTAAATCCTGCTTGTCTAGATCATGCAATAGGTCACTGTATGTGTCATGCTCATTTAATACATTCAGCAACTGTCATACACATCACTTTTAATTGTGCACATATGAAGTGACATATTTCTCGACAGATCTGCCTTGTATATGTGAGTAGTATGAAGACATATGATGATTTACAGTGTGTGTTTAGGTAGAATAGGTATAGCACATTGGAAATGATAAAAATTAATTCAGAAAGGGCTTCCTGTAGTTCATATTAGAATATATGAATGGCACAGGTTGCAGAATGGTTATTTCACTGAACACAAATTGATATTTTATCACAAAATCCTTCAGATTTTCCTATCATCGTTCACATAGCTCAGATGATGTTACATTTCTAAAAACCTGAACAGTTACCATTTTGGGTCTGGTATTGATCATAAAAATATTGTAATAAGTACAATCAGAAGGAAAACATTTTCACATAAAGTCATTTGTGACTGAGAAATAATGTGGGTTCAGTATTTTGAAGTAGAAGAAGAAAATTTTGAAGGTCAGTAAATTTATTTCATAAAAGCACATGGTTTTTATTAAGTCTCCAGTCAATACTGTCACTTACTGATCATCCTATGTGTAAAATGTACTTACTTTAACGAGCTCATTTACACTCCCAGCTTCTTCACATGTAATCAATATAGCATCCTCAAAATCAGATATTAATCCAGTTGTGGTTATTTCAACCAGACCTTGTTTCATCACTAACTGCAGCTGTAAAAAATCAAATTAAGTGCAACAGTGACAAATTTAAATAGTAATGAGTGTTTAACACTAATAAGTGAGAAGAGTAAGAGGAAAAAGAAATAATTGTTACTGAGGCCAGCTATTTTATTTTCAGATATAAATTAAAAATCCATTTTCAACGATGAAATTTCAGACATAGTTAACACAGTTGTAAGCACAAGAGCAGCAGAGCACAATATGTTGAGGTTTCTCACCCATTGATGTGCAAAATAATACCTTTGTTGGTCCCAGTCTCAAATTCTAGTAAGCATCATGCAAATGTGCGCATGTGCACACACACACACACAAACACTCACACTCACACATAATACATATAGGCACTGAATAGTACTATTTCTCTTATGTGTCTGTTTTGCTATGTTTAATTTTCACTGAGTCAGTCACTGCACTTTTAAGGTGCAGAAAGATGTTAGAAATCCCAGATCCTTGGAAGACAGATGGCTGACAGTTTAAATTATTTCAAAGATATATTTTGTGCAAAACTTTTGATTTGAATGTTTGGTGTTTCTTATTGTTTCTGTTCTTTTTTTTCGTGCCACATGAAGTTGTGATTTATAAAGATACAAAGCTGTCCGTACACTTTATTAAGGACCACACTGTGAAGGCATATGGGAAGAGGAAGTGTGCACCCATGCATTTTAAGCTTGGCACTAGATGTGTATGGACTAAGAGCCCCTAGCACCCATACAAAAAAAGGCTGGATGGAATCAAGAGTCAACCTGGATGCTTCAAAGGACAGAAAAATCTCTTTTTTTCCCTGCTAGGAATCAGTCCCAGTGAATGTGGTACAGAAAAATAAAACACACATAAGATGAGTATGTTTTTTATGTCTGGGTAAGGAACTGGTAGCAAGATAACAGTTTACAAAGATTTTTGTATCTGCTATTAACATGTGCATTGAAAGTATCTTACCTCAGTATTATGTTGAAGTTCTAATAACTGTTCCTCTATTGTATGAATTTCATCCTGCAAGGCTGTGATAAGTTGCTTCTCAGTGGCCAGCTGCTTCTGGTACACACTCACTGTCTGTTCTGAATCAGCAACTTCTAATGCACAACATTTTGCCTGTTAAAAAACAAGCAGGAGGAGGTAAATGCATCATTCAGAAATGTAGTAAAAAGTCTCATATTATTTAGACATGACATATATTTATTAGTGTCTATGTATATGCAGTGCATTGCAAATCAGTATTATGGCAAGGTAGAGGTAAAGATAACATCATCTCCATGCATGCCATGAAGATATACAGAGCTCCACTCATTAGGGCATATATATATTAAGTTTAAGTTGCATAAAAATAGCAGGGGACCCACAAGAAATACGTAAATGTCCATTTAGAATTTTCATTAAAATGATTCCTGAATTAAGTTAATGAAAAACACATAGCATTACCACCTGTGTAATAGAGGAGCTCATGTCAAATTTCTTGAAAACCTCATATGTTAATTGAAAGATATATGTAAGACTCAGTTAGGTCTTTAAATTAAATTACAATTAATGAAATTTATATATGACAATATTTAATAATAAATTAATGTGTGTATGTGTAATTTTATAGAAATAGTCACAAGATTTAAAATGTATATTTAAATTTTTTTTTTTAAATCTTTGATCATGCCTGTAAATGTCCCTTAATACTGAAGTTGCTCTAATAATTAATTAAAGTTAATTAAATATTTGTGTAATTATAATGGTATATTGCAAATGTATTTCATCAGAACAACAAACCAAATTAAAATTGGCATGCCAGAGTTTAGTGTAGGTTGTTTTTATCAACATGAATATGAATAAAATTGGTAAGGTGCACTCTCTTACTGCACATGTGGATGGATGAATAGGTATAAGGATATGATGAAACTTATGTCAAAGTCTTTAAAAAAGTATTTGCAATTGCAACTAAATTCAGACAAATATGTAATTATTTTATGAGTAATGTCTTTCATTTTTAACAAAGAATCATGAACTGTCTCCTGCTACTGTACCTTACCTTGAGCTCACATTCCACCTTCAACCGTCTCACACGACACAGTGTAGCCCACGTATCTTCATTTACAGTTGGTGGAGAATTGGAGTAACTGTCATTCTGGTCCAGAGCTTTCAGGAAGTCCAAATGTTCAGGTGGAAGAAATGATGGCATATCTGCTGATACGGTGCACCGAGATAATTCATTCAACAATATCACTGATGTTTGTGGTCGCTGATGCATGTTAGGGCGGCGTCTAGCAAAAAGTTCTCATGAAGTAATTATTTTACACTTATTTAGTGACCCTTTCAATAGCCCAAATCATGTGCATCAAATGATAGGATGGGGGGAGTGAATAATGAATTTAAAAGGATGCGGTAGAAAGTGATCATCGCCTAATATGAGGTGCTGTTCTGGTAGTTTTCTAGATGGACTAAGGAAAATCACAAAGACTGTAAACTGTAAATCACGCCTCTCAGTTGATATTTGAAAATTATATCTCCTAAACATGAAATAGGAATGCTAATCACTCAACAACATTTGGTCAAAGGTAATTATAACCTTGTAACATACATCATACTGGTGTTCTTACTAATTTAATAAAACTTCTCAGATCAGCAGCCATGTCAGGTAGTTGAACAGTGAGTGAACCAGCGTTTCGAGAACCAACTATTTACTCGCCATCGTGGAAACTGTATACCTTGGATGTCAGTTCATGTCATATATATACCTGCCCAAATCCTTTGATCATAGTTGAATAAACTGAACCAACTTGATGTCACTTTATGAAAGTTTTTATTGCTCGACTTGTTTCAAATGCTACAACATTCATCCTCAGGAGCTGGTGACTGTATGTGGGTGTACTGCTCTGTTTCGGTGTGTACTGGTGTATTGGTGCTGTTCAACTGGAGTAGGGTGGTATCCGAATGCAGGTTGGAGCACTACTTTGATCATAGTTGGTCATGAGCCGATGAGAGATGTTGAGCGGGATCAAGTGCTCTGCCTGCTTGGTCCTGGTTATGAAATACCAGTCCCAGATTAATACGGAGCCACTGCCTCTGTTAAAGTTGTAAGTATTCAAGTGTATTCAGTTATTTCCTTTACGAGATGGTCCATGTATCCTTATATTCTGTTTAATATTGAGGTACAACTAAAATTGATGTGATGACCTGCCTTTATGGTATATTTCACCACTGCCAATTTTGAGTTCTTCCAGATGTATGTGTCTCTTAGGTTCACAAGAGACACCTACATCTGGATCAACCTAGCATGGCTGCTACCCACAGAAAGCTTTATGAAATATATATTAGTCAATATTCATCACAATGTCATAATTCATGTCAATGCAATACTTCATGTACACACACACACACACACACACACACTTCCTATATGTATTTGAAAATTAATTTATATATACAACCATAAATATGAACTTCATTTTTCAGTCATATTTGTGCCACATACCTGTAAAATTTCAACAACTGTTCCAAAACAACCTGTGATACCTCAGGGAACTCTTTCTTGAAGTTCTTCTCTAGATGCTTCTCACGAGCCACCACACCATGGTACACAGCACGACAATCATTTGACCAACTTTGCAATTGTTGAATTTGTTCTTCTAGAGCTGAATTGGAAGATTCTTGCTTGATTTTTTCCATCCTAACAGTATCAAAATAAAAAAATGAATAAAATATTACAGAAAGAAATTAACCTCTCACTTCCATCTAGTGCTAAGGTCAACAGTGAGAAGAGCTATATCTCTTCTCCCCCTGCATGCTTTAAGGGATGTACAAGGTGAAGTCTACCTTTATATGCCCCCACACACACACACACACATAGGCATATAGATGAGGACAAATATAAATCAGAGACTACAATAGGACTTCTTTCCCACACAAAAATTTTCACTGTCTTCAGGTCCATACATTCTAAAGGGTGGATAAATAGGAAAAATTAATACCTAAATAATATGGTTTTACAGTTTGGATCTTTTTTCAAAACCCCCACAAATTTTATTAAATTTCATTTATTTGTGGGTATGGACTATCTAGTAATATTACACGTGTGACAGTTGTGAAGAGAAAATATGTAAACACTATATAATCAACCCAGATCACTGTCAAATAAGTTTACCCTGCCCAATCTTGACACAAGGAATAACAACCACCACCACAGTCACTGGTGCAGTAAAAGCATTATTGTATTGAAAGTTGTAAATTAAATCTTGCCTGTATTTTCTGCTTTTTCTTGTGATTTAAATAAATTTGGGAGAGGGGATGTCTATAACAATATTTTGAATGATTGTGAGTTTCCTGAAAATCTTTCTGATTTGGATGAAATTCCATGTGAGATTTACACAAAATGTGTGACTCCAGTAAAAAGCAGTGTAGGGAAGGCTGTACTTTTTCATGGGCATAAATAAAATTACACTTATGCACATACCATAAAATCTCATGACATTTTGAAGGCAAAGAACGTCTTGGTAAAGTCTATGTACTACATCACAGACTATACCGTTTGCATTGTTACTTACTTCAAATTTTTCACTTTTCGATAAAGACACAGCCGTTTATGAGCAATGTATTTGTATCGATGAATCTTTAATGTTTCTTGTCCAATGGCTGCCTCAATCTTAAGCTTCAAGAGAAACAAATCAGCAAGTCGAATACTGAACTTCATTATACCATCCTGCAAGAAAACAGTCCTGTAGATATGCTGCAATCTGAAATGTATATATAATGAAAGAAACAGAAATATGTGTAATGAAAAACCCATACTTGTGGGAGTACATATGTACAGACATGCACAAGGAATTATTTAGTCTACAGAACAACTCTCTGTGAAATCATGGTGTCTCTCATTAAGTAGTGAATGTGTTGTCCACACAGTGACAGCCAAACACCAGGTAACTGAAAGTTGTTATGTGTTATGAAATACACATGGCATACATCGTTCATGTTTAATACTTACAGTCCTAATTAGACTTCATTATTCTTCTTCATAGAATCCAGAACTATTTCATTTGAAAAAAGGCTAATCACAGATGTTTGGACACAACTACATCAGGTTCTACTTAAAATAATTTTATATTTTACAAACTAATTTTAAGGATTTTAATAATTTAATTATAATTATAATTACACTCATATATTTAAAGCTTCTGCCACATAAGTTGGCATATAAGCTGCACACATCAAAAAACCTCTATGCTCTTGGAAGATGGCCAAGAACTGAGGTCAAAACATGTTGGAGCAATAATTAATAAAACCACCATGCAACAAATTGGTATTAATATTTTATGTGTAACAGTGTTGCACAGAAAATGTACAATATTAAATTTGACAGACCACCCTTATAAAAAAAATGGGTACAGTGACTGCAGTTTAGTACTAACTTTTTTAACAGAGGCTAGGTGATGTCAGAAATTTTTTTTTGTTTCTACAACATACAATGTACACTCACTGTACTGTAAATCATACACATCACAAACATCATTCAGGAGAACGGAATATTATACCTGCACCATATCAAGATGGGGCACGCAGTGGCTCAGTTGATGGATCCACTGCACTAAAAGCCAGAAGGTCACAGGCTCGATTCCCGATGGTGTCACTTGAATTTTTCTTTCACATTATCCTTCTGGCTGCACTATGGCCCTGTGGGGACTCAGCCTCTGACAGAAATTATTACCAGGAATATTTCCTGGGGGATAAAAGTGGCCAGTATATAGGGCTGACAACACTACCAATTGTCTTGAATCAGGGAGCCTCAACTCCCTAGAACCTTCAGAGCCTGTCTAGGCCTGTACAGGGATTGCTTTACCATTGCTTTGCTTTACAATGTCAAGATCTTAATAAAAGAATACCACACCTCATTCGCTGTTAAATGTGTGACTAAAGCAGTATATTGGCTAATAGGTGAGAAAAGCTTCATAGATCCTTCATCCTTTTATATTCTTTCCAAGTGCAATTATCAGGTGTTAACTATTTACACGTAATACAGTGGTAACAAGCAGTACAGGCTGTGGATGTAAGATATAAAAACTTTCTTACTTTAAGAGTCTGTGACACTTTCTGGAACTCTGTTTCAAGCATCTTTCTGTAACGTTCCCGTTCACTTGAATACAGTGCCACTCTCTCTTCATAGTCCTTTACTAGTTTTAGGTCTTCTTCATTATAATCATCTGGTTTTTTTTCAAGCTGTAAACAATTGCACACATCATGGGACACAGTTTTGGCATAGTCAAATTGACTTAAAGGATAATCTAATGTTCACTAACAGGGACAGGATATTAATTTTGAAATAACTTTGATCTTTCAATCACACAAAAGTGTCAATAACAAAATTCACATGTGTTAGTAACACATTTATTAAATACAAATATGAATAACTGACCATGCACTTAGGTTTTGGTATATCTTTCTTGATCTCATCTTCCCAGCGTACTTCCAAAACACCATCCATCATTACAGTAAGCGCTTTTTCACGAAAGTTGTCAGCCAGTTCTGCAAAGTGACATGTCTCTGCCCCAGCATTTAATCTATCCAAGGTTTCCTGTTGGGTGGGTGAAATATATGGTGTTATTCCTACCTGAAACAGACATACTTTGTTACATTCAATGTTGTTCTGCCAGCTGTGGAGGATATATGCTGTTGAAATACAAATGACAAGATAATTACAAATGATAAGTCAGTAAGCATGTGCAAGTGATTGTGGACTATTTCAAAGTAAGTCCCCCAGGTACAGGAAGTAACCGCAAAATTCTCAGCAAGGACAGCAGGTCACCTGGTTGAGAAATGAAGCAGAGGTCCTGAAATATATGGCATGTAAATAATTTGTGTGCTACAGAAGTTACAGTTATGTGGTGAAAATTAGTACAAGACAATAACATGTTTTACTTGGGTTTATTGAGAAAGAGACTGACTATAACCCTAATTAGAGTTCTAAAAGTAATTAAATTAACAGCAAGAAAAATCCAATTCCAATTAGACAGTTTCACAGTCCCTTCATATGGACTTCAAACATGTAAAAAGTTCTTTTTTAAATTCCTTACTAAAGTTCAGTTTTCAGTGGAGTTCTTTAAGCAAAGTCGATATATTTTTTCTTTCTTTCTTGTCTTTTTTTTTTTCTCCCCCATCTGATAGAACATCAGTAATGGTGGAAAAAAAGTCAGCTGCCACAAATTACTCATGATTTTCCTAATGTCAGTGTTTGACATTGTGCCTGCCATAGGCTCGAACTTGGTATAAGTGATGCTGTAGATAAAGATGCAGGATTCAAGCACTTACATGTGTTCTGTGATAAATTGTATTCCTTGTATCACAACTCTCATAAAAACCAAAATAAGCTAATTACTTGTGCCTAGCCCCATCACAACCAGTTTCTGATAACTGGCAATATATTTAATGTTATGGTGGGTTGCCTAATTTTATTGAACTCTGGAAGCAATATAACAGTCTTACCAAACTCTGTGGGAACAGTTCCACAAAGTAAATGCTAATTCAAGGTCTGGCACAGAAACCATTAAGTATGAGGGTCTAAAGTAGATATTTGAATCTTTTAGCTTTGATTGAAAATTTGGTTTAGTGTAGGACACTTTATTTGAGTTTTCACAAAATTTGATGGAGTTGCAGAATATAAAATGTATGTTTTACAAGGTACAAATACAAATAGACAAAAATCTCGGGATATTAGAGTGTCAATATAAAACCAGAATTTTTTTTTTATGTTGCTCAGAAGGCTGCTGAGAAGACATTTCTTAGTATCGTGCTGAAGGCTAGTAATATACCTGTCACGAATATAAAGCAATTTTTGATGAGTTTGATTACTAATGGAAAGCTGAAATTACTTGCGGTGATTAATTTCAAAAGAAAAGTGCTAAAATTTAACCCTCTGCAGAGTCACATTAATCTATCCTATAAACATAGATTGTTCCAGTTTTGAGAAAACAAATGCTCCTATTTGAAAGGCCACTGGCCAATTCTGTAAACAGAAATACTCACCGTTTATTGCAAAAATCAAATTAAAAATATAAATACACTGTGTGGACAAAATACAAGTAACATAACTAGATGCCAAACATAACAGACTCTTTTGTGTTAAACCTGATGGTACAAATATAACCATAACCATTAGGCTTGAAAGCATTAATTAAGCTGTCTAAGACATACTTGTACAGATCTAATTGAATCACAAAAATAATATGATAATCCTGTAATTAAAAATGAATGACTGTAACAAAACTCGCGTAATGATGTACTATTACGAGTTACAAGTTATGCTGCAAATTTTAATTATTAACATATTTTATACAACACTAGCTGGCATACCATTTTTAGAAGAGCCACAATATTTATCAACAAAGTGACTAACTGTACTGATTCAGTTCTTGACAGGACTGAAATTTCCTCTTTATCACCACACCTATTGTGTAACTGGGGATGAACCATACTTATCAGACAACACCATGGGCACTTCAAATGGGGTAAACTGTTCATAGACTGCAGCTGGCAGTAAATACTGTGAAGGTCTAGAATGTGTGAATGTTTAATACCAAATACCTGTGACAGAAACATTACTTTTGTAATTAATGTCTTCTTACATTTCTTCCTTAAATTCCAGAGAAACAAAGAAGATTTTTTTTTGTGGGGAGGCAGATGAGACAAAGTCCAGGTTAAAAAACTGAATCATACTGAAGTGGATAGAGTGTTTCTCTCTTCTACATGTACAGTAAACTCACTTACTTGAATTTTTAGCATACAAACTTTGAAGATTTTCACTGTGTAAGGAAGAAATTTAGGTCACTATTTGAGACATCTTTCTTATTGTAGGGTCTTTATAATCCTACTAATCTTTAAAATGAACAAGAGTTTGTACTGACACGCACACTCAAATTATCTGTAGATTTCCAGGCACCAATTAAGGTTCACATTCTTTAATATCTATACTCTGCACTATGATGTAAGAATATAAGTTCCATTTGTATTATTTTTTTAATACCTCATTGTCTTCCACATTTATTATTCTTTCTGGTTGCTCATCTTGACCCCATTCAGGGTCAGTTATTTCCGTCTGTGTGTTATTCATTTCAGAAAGAATATAACGTAGACGTGCATTGCGTTCAGTTACCAAAAGCATCTCTTTTTCCTTTAGTTCATATACTTCATCAAACTTCTGATTGAAGTACTCACGAAGAACAGTGCCAACATTCTGAAATAAACAATGATGCCCACAAGGTACAAAGTAAGAAGTTTAAAAGTGTACCCCAATCTATGTATACTTTTCAGATACTTTTGTGAGATCAGCAATTTTTGACAGAACTGAAACAAAAATCTTGACCTTATTTGAAGACTGGATTTGATAGATTTTTTTTTTTACAATAAAAGTTCATACTGTGTCTTATGTTTGTTTTAGCAAAGACAAGAAGTTAAAAGGCAATGGCAGGTCTTCAATCATGTATGTACATATATTTCATTCGTCTCTACCTGCCAAGCCATTCATCCACTGATCATATATATATATATATATATATATATAAATATTCAGTGGATGGGTGGCCTGGCAGGTAAAGGGACAAATGAAATATGCAAATGTCATTCCAAAGCCAGAAAGAAAACAATTCAAGACTGTAGAGCAAACGCTTAGGACAGGTGTATGGGTAAAAGTATGAACAAACATCTTGAATTATTCAGTATAAAACTCAGGGTGAAATCAACTAAATCTATAACTTATGTCTGTTATTAAATGTTTTATGTAATGTGTTATAACATGCATATGGTTCCAAGAGGGTTTTGGAAATGATTTTAACAAAACAAATCAATGCACTAAATCACGAAAATTAATATGGTGGAAAGAGGATATATTTGCTAAATATGACATTAGTATTTACTGACCATTAGTGAAATAATTTCATTGTGCATTTGATGGCTAGCAGCAAGTTCAAACTGATTATGATGATAACCACATGATTCTATGAAGTAATGGCTGGATGAGCCAGTGAGAGCAAACTGGTTTATTTGATCTTCCTCCACTTCTTCCTGCATTGTTGCCAAGGATGTAATTGTTTGTCTCAATAGACGGTTATCATACACTGCTGCCAAAGATGGAAGAACAGAGTGCTCAGATTTACTGAAATAGGACAGTAAAGAAATAATGAAGTCAACACACAAGATATAAAGAACTTGTAACTTTAATTAAACCCTAAGTACAGTAATCTTTTACTGTAGTAGAAATTAATTCATAAATGGGTCAAGGTTTTTAATTTTTTAAATGTTTACTATAACTAGTGAATGGCTTAATAAAATTAAAAGTACATTGAAAATACTGATTCAAGAATCATATCTGTAAAATTCTAACTCACTCCACAGACATTCATGCCTTACTAAAAAGATGAAATAAGTGCGAATACAGTGTAACTCAAAATTAAATCACTGAAATGAAAAAGTACTTGGAGGTTTATTATGATTGATGACAATTTAACTTTTGCATGCTAGGCAGTAGCACTGTTGGTGTTTGGCAATAACTTACAAGCACTGCCTCACTAAGTACAGAATTTTTTAAGAAGTGGCTGATTTTACACTTTTCATCAATAGAGTGACTTTATGCCCAATCCTGGCAAACAAGTTAAAATAGTGAAATACCAACATGATGCAACTAGGTAATTTTATTGATGTATTCTTAGCTCGACATGTTTGGGGTATATAGGCCCATTGTTAGGAGCATTAGATATTGAGTTGCAGCATATGGTTTTCTGCACCAAGTTTCTGGATGGGTGGTGGTCTTGAGAGCCG
>Ga0209755_10005740_pt1 | contig 13990 bp, 10 predicted proteins | sample TergutCo191P1_FD_187301 | JGI IMG/M metagenome (GOLD analysis project Ga0209755, IMG submission 187301) | Cornitermes sp. P1 segment gut microbial communities from Petit-Saut dam, French Guiana - Co191P1 (SPAdes) (version 2) | ecosystem: Host-associated > Arthropoda: Insects > Digestive system... | reverse complement strand
CCCAGACGTTCGGCTCGAAAAAGAACGGGAAGGCGAAAGGCGCGGCGGACGTCACAAGGCCGATCCTCATCGAAAGCGACTGCGCGAGGCGAAGGTCGCCGATCGGGACTCCGGGCGCGTCGGGGTGGCCGCCGCCGTCGAAGAGTGCGTTGCGCAGGGCCAGCGATCCCTGCACGCGGTTGAAGTACAGGTGCGAGACGTTGTTCTGGATCTCGAACGAGAACAGCCCGAGCGCGGCCTCGGCGCCGGCGTACCAGTCCAGCACGAGCCCGGCCGGGCGCCGGAACTCGGTCGGGGCGAACGGGACGAACATCGGGCTGCCGAACCTGCGCGATATGCCGTGCGTGTCCATCCCGCCCCAGTCGTAGGCGCCGAAAACCGCCAGGCTCACCGGGAACCTCGTCTCAGAAGTCGCGCGGAACATCCCCGCTATGCGAGGGTCGAGGCCGCCCGCGCCGCGATTCCCAAAAACGTTCGCGAGGGTCGCGCCGGACAGGCTCAGCGACAGCCCCGTCCCGAACATCTCATGCGCGCGCCGGCGGCGGTTGGAAAACGCGATCCCCGCGGAGAGCGCGAAAAGCGTTTCCAGTTCGTTCCACGTGTACGCGCTCGTCCCCTCCCCCCATCTGTGGAAGAAGTTGTCGGCGATGCGGACATAGGATCCCGCCAGCGAAAACGCGAGCGACCACCTGCCGACGCTCATCGCCTGCCCCGCGGAAAGCGTAATCCGCGTGTCGCGGAACGGGCCAGGCGGCGCCTGGATCACCATGTCGGAAAAATCCAGCGTCAAAGGGAAGCCCAGCGCCGTGTTCTGCCACGAGAACTCCTCGATCATCGCCATGCGGTAGCGGACGTCCGCGAAGGCCATCAGCGTGACGAAATTCCTTTGCGTGGGATCGGCCATCATCGTGAAAATCCCGCCGCCGTCCAAGCTTATCTCCCCTCCCCCTTCGTACCCGCCGTTCCTGATCAGGGGCAGCGGCAGCCAGAAGTTGAAAGGGTTCATGTGGCGAATCGCGAAATACCTTGACGTCTCGAACTCCGGCGGCTCGGCGCGCGTAGGCGGCGCTCTCCCGGCGGCGGCCTCGCCCGCGACGAGGAAGTCGCGCGGATCCAGCCTGACAAGCTCAAGCCCGCTTCGCGCCCCGGAGAGCGCGTCCGGCGGCTCCGGGAAGCGCAGGAGCCTGTCGGTGGAGAAGAAGGCGCCGCGGTAGTAGATCGCGCCGCCCGCGGAAACGGGCATGAAGACGCCGCCGGAAAAATCGCGCTCGCTGAACACCGCGGTCATCCGCTCGAAGTCCAGCGCGGCGAGCCTGTACATCCTGTCGTCGGCGTTGTGGCTGAAAAAGACCGTCCCGTCCGACGCGCCAAGCCCCCTCATGTGCGTCCAGCGCGACTGGTCGCCGCAGTCGCTGTCCACGCGGAAAAGCTCGCGCGCGTGAAAGTCGTAAAGCCAAAGCTCGCGCGCGCCTTCGCGGGCCGCGACGAGGGCGAAGCGCCCGTCGTCCAGAACCGCCGGCCCCGAAAACATCAGCCGCGCGTCCCCGCGCAGAAGAACCTCGCTCCCGCCGTCGAAGCCGTCGAAGACGAGAAGCTGGTCGTGCAGATCCCTGCGAATGCCCAGGACGCCGTCCCGAAAGTAGCGCGCCCTGTAAAGCCCGCGGAACGAGCGCCCCGTCCTGCGCCCGTTGTCCGTCCTGTACTCCACGACGACGGCCTCGAACCTGTCGCCCGCGAAGCGGTAGCCGGAGACGAGGATCCTCGAGCCGTCCGCGCTGACGTCGATGTCGTAGGCGCCCAGAACTCCCACGCGGAAGCTGCGCTCGCCGCCCGCGGCCGCGTCCAGGACGCGCACCCTCCCCTCCCTGCCCTCAAGCATGAAGACGAGATCCCCGCGCGCCACCAGGCGATCTATGAAAATTTCCCTGTCGCTGAAAAAGCGCCGGCGCGTCGGCAGGACGTCGTCCGCGTTCTCCTCAAGGCCGTCGATCGCGAACGAATCGGCGAACGCCGCCCACGCGTCCAGGAAGCTCATGCCGTAAACGTCGCTGAAAATTCTGTAAAACCCCGAGCGGTACGGGAAAAGGGAAAAGCGGGAGTTCCCGCCCATCGCCTGCCAAAGCCGCGCGTGCTTCTCGTAGCCGAAGTTCAGCTTGAGCCACATCGAGAACGCCCCGCCGATCTCGTAGAAAAACACGCCCTGCGCGGGAAGGTCGAAAAGCCCGGCGGACTGCATGGGCGTCGGGAACGAGCCCTCGTGGACGGCCTGCCGGATGTTCTGCCTGACGAGCGGGTCGTTCGCCCTGCCGAAGCCCGACGCGCTCTCAAGGCTCACCGCGACGCCCTCAATCATGAAGAACGGCGAGTTCAGCAGGACCGGCGCGACCCAGCTTCCGAAAATCCGGCGCAGCGTCCTGTATCCGGGAGTCCGCGCGTTCATGGAAATCGCGTGCGCAAGCTCGTGGATGAAAAGCCCCTTCATGCTGTCCGGAAACGTCGTCCACTCGATGTCCATGGGCGTGTCGAAAAGCACGATGTGCGGCGTCGGGAAAAAATTGTAAAGGCCGTTGAACATCCCAGTGTGCGGGTTGAAGACCACCGGAATGCGGAACGGCACGTCGATTCCCAGGAACGCGCTCATCTCCTCGTAGATCGCGTCCGCGTAAACCGCCAAGGCCCGCGCCGACATTTCCGACTCGCGCGGAAAGATGATCTCGAAATGCTCCGTGCGAATGACGCGGAACGAGGTGAACGGCCTGAAAAACGAGGACTGCGCCCCCGCCGAAAGCGCGGCGGAAAACAGCAGAGCCAGGAAAACGCCGGCGCGCAAAATTCTCATGGAAATCTCCTTGGAAGCGCGGCCGGCGCCTCCCCAAAAGCAAGCGGCGAGACGAGCCGGGAACGGCATGGCCCCCCTCCCCCTGGCTCCCGTTCCCTATTTCTTCCCGATGGCGTCAAAGCCGACGTAGGGGGCGAGCGCGCCCGGGATCCGCACCGATCCGTCCGCGCGCTGGTGGCATTCCAGCAGCGCGACGATTGCGCGCGAGACCGCGACCGCGGTTCCGTTGAGCATGTGGACGAACCTGTTTTTGCCGTCGTCGTCCTTGTAGCGCGCGTTGAGCCTGCGCGCCTGGTAGTCCGTGCAGTTCGACGCGGACGTCACCTCGCCCCAGTCGCCGCTCCCCCCCCTCCCGGGCATCCACGCCTCGAGATCCCACTTGCGGTACGCCGGCGCCCCCAGGTCGCCGGTGCAGGTGTCAACCACGCGGAACGGGATCTCCAGCCCGGCGAAAATCTCTTCCTCTATCTCGCGCAGCTCCATGTGCAGGCTCTCCGACTGCTCCGGCAGGCACAGGACGAACATCTCCAGCTTCGTGAACTGGTGCACGCGGTAAAGCCCCTTGGAAAACTGCCCCGCCGCGCCCGCCTCGCGCCGGAAGCAGTGCGACAGCCCGGCCATGCGCAAGGGCAGCCTGTCCTTCGCGATTATCTCGCCGGAATGGTAGCCGCCCAGCGTGATCTCCGCGGTCCCGACAAGGCACGCGTCCTCGCCCTCCAGCGCGTACACGTTGGACTCCGCGCCGCGCGGGTTGAAGCCGATCCCCTCGAGGATCTCCGCGCGCGCTATGTCCGGCGTGACGAAAGGCGCGAAGCCTTTTTTCACCAAAATGTCCAGCGCGTATCGCACGAGCCCAAGCTCCAGGAACACGCCCTCGTTCTTGAGATAGTAGAACTTCGTGCCGGAAACCTTGGTGCCCGCGTCGAAGTCGATGATGTCCAGATCCTGCCCGAGCCTCACGTGGTCGGCCGGCTCGAAGTCGAAGCGCGGGATCTCCCCCACCCTCTTGACCTCCAGATTGTCCTTGTCCTCCTTGCCCACCGGCGCGTCCAGGTGCGCCATGTTGGGGATCTCCCGCGCCCGCAGCGCGAGCTCCTTTTCCGCGGCGTCAAGCTCGGCTTCCGCCCCGGCGATCTCGTCCTTGAGCTTCCTGCCCTCCTCCACGAGCGCCGCCCTGCGCTCAGGGTCGAGCTTGCCTTTCATCGACGCCGCGTTGGCGTTGCGCTTCTGCTGAAGCGCCTGGAGCGCCGTGGAAAGCGCGGTTCGCCTGGCGTAAAGCGCCGCCACCGCGTCCGCGTCGGCTTTCATGAACCGGTTCGCGATGTTCCGTTTCACCGCGTCGAGGTTGTCCACTATATACTTGCAGTCTAGCATGGCTTAAGTTTAGCGTGCTTGCGGGCAATGGGCAAGGGGAGCCGCCGTACTGCGGGAACTGGGAAAAAAGCGCGGCACCCTATGCGCCGGCGCGGCAATATGTTACGGCGATGTTGGCGTTGCCGTTTTGCCAACAGGATTATTCGAAAACGCGCTCTCGTGAACAGTCGCGCTGGTTAACTGGTTGTTGCCAAACGCATCGGTTCCAATTGCCGTCGTGGGATCGGGAATGATAACGCTGGTAGCCGTTGCGCCAAACAAGTCGCCGATTTCCGTTACCGAAACCGGCGCTTCCGTCCGCTCGCTCACGTAATAGCCCGCCTACCGATCCTGAAGGGCGAAATTCGACGGATCGAATTCGTACAGGAACACCCGCGCGCCGCGCATTCTCTCGAACCAGCCATGCTCGATTGCCACGCAATGGCGCGCGGGCGACGAAAAGAACCTGTCGATGTCGTCCCGGCTCGAACGCTCCGCCGCATGATACGTAACGCGCGGGCATTGCCTGGGCGTAAGGAAATTCGGCAGGCAGCGCTCTTCGAGAGCCCAGACCAGCCCCCGCTCTTTGTCCAAATCATTGCGCTTGGGCTTGCGCGGCTCGAACGTCGCAATTCCCGGTTCCTCGCTTACGTGAAACAACCTCACTGTATCCCCCGCTCTTCCCATGCAAGCCCCTTAAACCGCAGCGCAAACAATCGCATTCTCCGCAGCGATTTGCGGCAAGCAAACTGTATATCGACAAGCCAAGAGAGTCAAGCGCCAATGCCTGCGATTTTGCCCGCGGCGCGGCACCAACGCTGATTCGAGCATTCTGTGCACTCGTAAAGCGACTTTTGTCTTTTGCTGAATATTTTCTGCATATATCCTTCGTATTTACTTCAGCCTACGCAAGTTCCCCATAATCAAGCATGAGCATATAACAAACTGGGTTCTAAAGAGGGGCAGAGCTAACCCCCTTTTGTTTTCTTTGATTGCTATAACAAACACCGCTTCCTAGTTTTTCAAATTTTTAATAACAAGCTAGTAAATTAAACAGCAAATATGAGCGACACTTTGATTGAACATCGTAGTTTGCATACCAAAACGTAAAAAGAATAGGTTCGATTGCTCTTGCAAGGCTGGAAGCTTAGCTTATCTAACGGGACTAATGCAGAGTTGCAATAGCCCCGTGCTTGACGAAATCAAATATCACTTGTACGCCTTTTTCGTAATGTGCGTGTAATCTCGTCCATCTTATCACTGTTTAGCTTGTATCCGACACCAAAGACCAGCACGGCCAACAGCATGATAATTGCGGGCAAAACAATTGTGCTGAATATGATGCCCATCAATGCCGTATCGGTTTGAGCTACATTAGGAATAAACCCTGTGAAAGCCAAAATATAACCAGGAAACGCCCCTCCAACAGCTTGGCCAGCTTTTACAGAAAATGAGTTCAAAGAAGCGATTGCCCCTTCGGCCCGGAATTTATGCTCATAATCGATATAGTCCACGTTATCCGCTTGGATGCTAGGCATGATGGCCGTAAAGAAGCCAGTTCCAATGCCGGATAGAGCGCTGGTAATTAATATTAAAGGGAAGTTTGTCACGCTCAATAGCCGCACCAGCGTCGTTACCGCATTTATAAACAACCCCAGAATAAAAATCCTTTTCTTTCCAAATTTACGCGAGAGGCGACCTGAAACAGCAATGGCTGGCAGCAATCCAATCATAGACATCAATCCAACCAATCCCATTTCTGCAAGCATATTGTCAAGGACATGGGTAAAGAAAAAGATATTGCTGGAACTGGCAACAGTTGTGGATGTAACGAAAAGAACGGTGGCACAAAATGTAACCAGCACAGGTTTTGCTTTTATGAACGTCAGCAAATCCTTAAGCTCATATTTTACGTTATGTTTGGCGGGCATTATGCGTTCTCTCACGCCCATTACCCCAACAACGCTAAAAATCAAAATAACTGCAACCACACTAAAAATCAAGATATAAAATGCGGTGACTTGATCCTCAACACTAGCAAGTAAAACCGGTGCGACCATGCTGATAATCATTGCTCCAACCATTTGAGACAGACCTCTGGTTGCGGCAAGCGAACCACGTTCGCCTTGATCGTCTGTCATTGCCGGAATTAGGCTATTAAGCGGTATATCCATCAAGCTAAATGTAATACCAATTAATAGGTAAGTTACATATGCTACAAGCATCTGGGCCGCCGGCACCCAAAGCGGCCCAAACCACAACAGCACAAAGTTGATACTGCAAATCACAACGCCTATAAGGAGGTATGTCCTGAATCTCCCTAACTTTGTTCGCGGCAGACGGTCAATCAAATAACCCAAGAGAGGGTCACTAAAAGCGTCAAAGAGCCGCGATAGTAAAAATAATGTAGCTACCGCCGCTGGGTCTAAGCCTACAACATTGGTGTAGAAAAACAACAAAAAGGCCCCTATCGTAATCATTATCGGTATGTTCCCGAAATTGACCATGCCAAATGCCAATTTTTCCCTGCCGGTTATCTTGACCGTGTCTATGCTTTGCATTATAATGCCTCCTAAAACGAGGTTTTGATTGCCTCTTGTGGAAGGATTAGCCGAATTCAAGCATAAAGCCAATGTAATAATCGTATATGTAGGTAGCATAAAAAGGACGCAAGGGAGTTTTGCCAATGGAAACAATTTCCACTGCCGCAAGCGATAGGTTGATGCAGCTTACGCCCTTTGAGCAAATGCTTCGAAGTCATTTTCAGAAACATGGGGATTACTGCCCACATGGGAGGCTGCAACAGCATAAGGGACAATTCAAAAAAAATGACTTGCTGCTGTCGGGAATAAGCGAGACCGAGAATCAAACTAATGTGTCCGGAGGGATTAGCCTTCCTGAAAGTCGATATGTTGGGTCGGGAGAAGATTTAGCGGTCCTAAAGCACCCACGCTACCTATATCCACAAGTGCATCAGCATTCTTTTTTTGAATTACTCTATGTATTTGAGGGAAAATGCATCAATATAATTGATAACAGCACGCAAAAGCTAGGCGAAGGGAACGTATGCATTATTCCGCCAAATGTGGAGCATTCTGTTGCCGTTAATGACGATAACAGCTTAGTGTTGAATTTTGTGGTTAGGGCATCAACATTTAATCAGAGTTTTACTGATTTGCTAAATTCAAATGATGTGCTTTCTGCCTATTTCAATGAAGTTATCTACTCAAACAGATACCGCAAGTATCTTCTCTTTCATACCAGGAATACGCCAGCTTTTAAGCAAACCGCCCTTGCAATGTTTGATGTCTATCGCCATAAAGATAGTTTTTATAACAGAATCATAAATGGATATTTTATGGTTCTGATGGGTACGCTTTTGCAAATGTATGATGATTCTGTTGAGTACCCAGAGAGTTATATTGAAAAATATAATGTTACGCCAAAATTGATAAGTTACATTGCGTCAAATTCAGAGTACGTTACCCTAGAAGATTGTGCCAAGCGATTTCACTTTAGCCAGCGATACTTGGGGAGATTGGTAAAAAAAGAAACTGGGTGCACGTTTCCGCAATATGTAACACGCATTAGGATTCAAAATGCAAAAAATCTCATTCTGCAAAATAACCTCAGCATTGAGGAGATTGCAAGCAAGCTAGGCTTTTATGATTCGTCTTATTTTATAAGGGTTTTCAAAAAAGAAATGGGATGTACCCCTTCAGATTATCGCAATAAACACAGCGAGAACACGCCTATGATAAAAACTACGGGGAATATATTTTGATGTGATATTTTTACTACATGGATGTACGAAAATTACATTGATTGGTTCATGGGCCATAAAGTATAGTCGTGGAGCAGTACAACAATAAATTTGTCAGGGGAGGCATATTATGCTTACAGTACAGAAATTAACCTGCGAGTATCAATTTACACCGTTGGGGCTTGATTCTGCTACACCGCGGCTGGGCTGGAAGCTGGATTCCAGTATCCAGGCAACTGCGCAAACAGCATATCAGATTAAGGTGATGGCATTTTCTCCTGACGGCAAGGAAGTCTGGGATAGCGGGCGGGTGGAAGCCCGCAAGTCTTATGGCATCGCATATGCGGGAAAGCCTTTAGAGAGCAGAACCCGCTATTACTGGAATGTTCGGGTATGGGATAATCATGGTCGAGAAGCAAGCTCGGATATGGCATGGTTTGAAACCGCTTTAATGAATATTGACGAATGGAAAGCGAAGTGGATAACGCCCCAATTGCCACCGCTGCCCGATGAGCCTGACCCGAGCATCGTTGCGAGCATTTTGTTTAAGCCAAGAAAGCCACCGGAAAATCGCTTAATCCCATGCAGCATGTTGCGGCGCAACTTTAGTCTCGCTCATGAAATTAAGAAAGCGAGGCTATACGCTACGGCTCATGGCGTTTACAAAATGGAGATAAACGGAACTCGTGTTGGCAACCAAGAGTTGGCGCCGGAATTTTCCGCATACCATAAAGTTCTGTATTATCAAACATACGATATTACAAATTTACTGGTAAAAGGAGGCAATGCCATAGGAGCCATTATTGCTGATGGATGGTATTGCGGGCATATAGGGATGACAGGCGTTGGGCGACAATATGGCGACCGCCATGCTTTGTTATTGCAAATGGAGATAGAATTAACAAATGGTGAAATTGTTTGCATTGTCAGCGATAATGAATTCAGATGTACAAATGAAGGGCCTCATAGATATTCGGACTTATTTATTGGGGAAATGTACGATGCACGTAGAGAAATCATAGGTTGGAGCAGCTCAGGTTATGATGCTACTGGATGGAAAGGCGTTGACATATTGCCAGATACGCTTGAAAATTTGATTGCCTTCACTGGGGCTCCAGTACGACGATTTAAAGAGCTTACACCAATAGCCGTAATAAAAACTCCAAACAACGATACTGTCATAGATGTAGGGCAGGTCATAGCAGGGCGTATGCAAATGCGCGTGCAAGGGCTTGCTGGCATTCGGGTTTCTCTTGAGCATGGCGAAGTGTTAAATCATAAGGGCAATTTTATCAACAATATTATGGGAGCCAACAAGGATCAGAAAGACTGCTATATATTAAAAGGCGGTGAAATGGAGGAGTACGAGCCTGCATTCACATTCCATGGGTTCAGATATGTGCGTATCAAGGGCTATCCCGGTGAGGTAAAAAAAGAAAATTTTAAGGCGATTGTTATCGCTTCCGACTTAGAGCAATCGGGCGGCTTTTCGACATCAAACCCAAAGTTAAACCGACTGCAAAGCAATATCACATGGAGCCAGTATGGCAATATGGTCTCTATCCCGACTGACTGCCCGCAACGGGAGAAAGCAGGATGGACAGGCGATATACAAGTTTATGCTCCCACGGCAGTTTATAACCAAAATGCATTAATATTTCTTTCCCGATGGATGCAAAGTTTGCGAGCGGAACAATTCCCGACAGGCGAAGTGCCTTTTATTGTTCCTTACATTGAAAACTATCGCACCAAGATAGCGCCTCGTTTCAAAACGGACTCTACTGCTGGCTGGGGTGACGCATGTATAATTGTTCCTTATGAACTGTATTTGAGATATGGTGATGTGCAAATCCTCCGCGAAAACTACGAGGTAATGAAAAAATGGATGGGCTTTATAAGCCGCTTATGGGAAAGCGGTGAATGGACTAGCAAGTTTCATTATGGTGATTGGATGATCCCCAGCATTTCAAAAGGCATAACAGGTGGGCCAAAAGGTGCAAAAATGACTAAGGAGTTTGTCGCAAGTGCATATTATGTATATTCCTGTGACCTAATGAGCAAAATTGCAGGCATCCTTGATAAGTCTAGCGAAAAGCAGCAGTTTGATATTCTCAGGGGTAAACTCAAAAATCAATTTGCAGACCAATACATTGATGGGAGCGGTGTGTTCAAAAACGATTTTCAGGGTTATTATGTGCTTGCCCTGCAATTTGGGCTTATACCAGATGAACTCAAAAATAAATATGTCAATCGACTGGTGCATATGATTGAACAAAACGGAGGATGCCTTGACACAGGTTTTCTTTCGGTGCCGTTTATTCTTGATGTGTTGTGTGAAAACAAACAGAGAGAACTTGCTTACAAAATTCTGTACCAAGAAAAGCCGCCAAGCTGGTTGTATGAGGTAAACAGTGGAGCTACTACAATATGGGAAAGTTGGGAAGCTATAAGGCTTAATGGGAAAGTGACAAATGCATCCTATAATCATTATGCTTTTGGCTGCGTAGGCGATTGGATGTATAGAAATTTGCTAGGCATAAATAATGCCAGTGTTGGCTATGAAGATGTTGTGATTCACCCTCGACCTGATGCAAGCTTACAGTTCGCCAGCGGTTACCATGAAACCCCGTTAGGAGAAGTTGCCGTGAATTGGGCTAAGGAGAACGGAAATTTTTTGTTGAATGTTAAAATCCCATGCAATGCTTCGGCTTTAATAATCATGCCAGATGGCACTCAAGAGAATGTGGGTTCAGGTGAATACAAATTCAAGTGTCAATACTGAAATAAGATCACTGTTGTTTTCTTTGAGGTTACAAACGGCTTTTGTTCATTCGTGCCGAACACAATACAGGCGTTTGTTCTGGTAAGTAGCATAAAAAAGTCTTCATTGGATTTACGCAATACTTCCTAGGTAAAATACCATTAAGTATCGCATAGACACATGGTTGGGGCTTTGTATTTCGAGTCAATATATAATACGAGAAAGGGGAAAGTCAAAACAGCAGCCTTAAGGTGCCGTACAACTTACGTACAAGCAAACTGTATATCGACAAGCCAATAGAGTCAAGCGCCAATGCCTGCGATTTTTTCCCGCAGCGCTGCGCAGCGAGGACCTCGCCGCATGGCTGCTCATGCATTGCACAAGTTGAGAAAAATGCGAAACTTGCAAATACGCACTTGACATATGCCCAAACTCGATATACAATATATGTAGAATACGCATACGGAGGGCTACCGACATCGGCTATTCCACGGCTTTCACGCAGGGGATCACGTTGCTGCTGGTCGTTCATTCCCTGAACGACTTGCACGGGGTTGCTACTGTTTCCACGAAAAAACTTGCCGAGTACGCTGGCATTCCGTTTCCAACGGCTGCGAAAACGCTCAAAAGCCTAAGCGCGGCGGGCATTACGGCTACAAAAGAAGGCGCGGGCGGGGGGAACGCTCTCGCCAAGCCAATCTCGCAAATAACGCTGCTTGACATTTTCATGGCGATTGAGCAGGACGCGCCGCTCTTCAAGCTTCACGCGGGCATCAACTGCGACCACTCCAGCGTCGATTATTTGAGGGAACGAGTTGAAATCTGTATCGGCAGAGCGGCTAATGCCATGAAAGATTCGCTGAAAGGCGTTACGCTGGAAAACATATGGGCGGGAAACCTTCCGTTTTTCCGCGCAAAGAAACCAAAGAGGCAAAAATGATGGGCAAACTGGCTGAAGCGAACGGCGGCGCGCGCGAAAATGCCAGCGCAGCCGCGGGAAGGCTTGCGCTGAAGGCAAAACTTCTCATTGCCACCGCATTGTTCTTTTTCGCTTTCGGCGCGAACATGGTTTTCCATGTTTTTAATCCCTTTAACATTGGGATAAGTCCGCTGATTGCGGAAAACGGGCGGGAGCGAACGGGCAGGCGTCTTGAAATTTCCTTTGCTTACGACAGGCTGATCTTGGTCGCTTCCAACCAGTTCGCAATTTGGATCGAGGACATGTTTGGAAACCATGTCGCCACGCTCTACGTGACGCGCTACACTGCGCAAGTGGGGCACCGCCGCAGACCGCAATCCATATCTGGGTGGGTTTCAGCCGCGCAGCCTGGCAACATGCGCCGGTCGGAGCTGGACGCCGTCGCGGGGGCGACGCCAAGACCAGGAAATTATGTCGTCATTTGGGATTTGACAGACGGCAGGGGGAATTTGGTCGCAGGCGCGGAGTTTCGCTATTTTGTCAAGGCTACTATGTATATCGACGATGACGTGGTGTATTCCGGCGTCATCAGGATGGGCGAAGAGCGCTGGGCGTATTATCCCGTTCCCGAATTCAGCAACCCGCACAGCGAGCTCAAAGCGATGATAGCGAACGTCCGCGTGGCGTTCTATCCGAACTAGACAGGAGGATTGCCGGCATATGAAAATGGAAAGCAGAATTGTCCTTGATTGCGTAATGCTGCTCGCGCTTTTGGCGCTGATGGTGAAGCCCTTGACGGGCGTAATCGTTCACGAAGCGCTGGGCGTCGGCTTTATCGTTATGGTCGTTGTCCATTGCGTTAACAACAAGATTTGGGTGAATAACGCCCGCAAATCAATGCGCACAAAAGACGGCGCCGGGATGAAGCTTGTGCTGCTTGCGGTTAACATTTTGTTGTTTGCGTCATTTGCCTTGGCGGCGGTTAGCGGGGTCATGGTTTCGGTTGTCGTGTTTGGGTTTCTGGAAATACCTTTCAGCGAGAGGTTCTACGAAGCCCACGCTTTGTCGGCGCGGGCTATGCTTGTTCTGTCGCTGGTTCATCTGATGATGCACAAGAAAATGATCGCCGCGCATCTCCGCAAAAAGAAACGCTCGCAGGAGCATGCAGCAGCCTCGTCATGAAGGCGCAGCCGCAATGAATATGAAGCGCTTGGCGGCAAACGCGCTTGGGTTTGTTTTCCTGGGGCTTGGCGCCGCGGGAATATTTCTCCCGCTTTTGCCCGCGACGCCGTTTTTGCTGTTGGCTGCGATTTGTTTCTCAAAAGGCAGCCAAAAATTTTATCGATGGATCAGGCGCAGCCCGTGCTTCGGGTCTTACATCGAGAATCACTACGACAAAAAAGGCGTCGCGCTGCCGGTGAAAATAAAAAGCATTGCCGCGCTTTGGGCGGCGCTTGCCTTTTCAATGCTGCTCATGCAGGCGAATTGGGCTTATGTTGCGCTGCCGATAGTAGGGGCATGCGTTACGGTGCATTTGCTGCTGATAAAAACGAGAAAGACGCGGGAATGAGCACCGCGTTCTCACGCTGACGCCCATTTGCGAACGATTTCCGCCGAAGGAGCCTGGCTCTTCTCGCCTATGTTTTCAGCCATGCGAACAGCGGCTGTTAGCGACACCATGTAAGCGCATCGTCTTGCGAAGCCGCGGCTTTTTCGCAGAACAAGCGCAGGTACGCGCTTCGGAAAACCGCGGCGAAAATCCCTTTAGGAGCAAGCAGGCGTCGACAAGCGGGTTTCCCGCCGTCGCGTTTACCAGTCGATAATCCAGTGCTTTTTTCCGTCGAGCAAGATGTTGCGTGGGTGGAAATCGCCGTGGCATATTTGGCGGGCGCCGTCGTCCAAACGGCGGAGCAGGGCGAGCAGTTTTTCCTTCGCGGCTGCTATGCTTAATAGTATTAACAATCTGGTCTGCCTGGCACGCGGGAAATTGACCATGCCAGCACTCAAAAATTGAGCCACGCGCGACACTTGTGCTTTTCAGGCAAGCCCTCAATGCCTCAAATGTTTTCCAGTGTTTCGACCAGCCGCAAAGTGGTGCCGGGGAAAACATGGGCGTTCAGGTATTCGATGAAGTCGCGGTTGGTGTAGCAAACGACGTCGCCGCGCCTGTACTTCTCGGCGTGGGGGCTCATAGCCATTTGTCATTCGACGCAGTACTCGCACAGGTCGCAAGCCACGGCCTAGAAGACAAGGTAAACGGAAATCGGGCTGTCAGCACTTAGCAAAAACGTGTCGCATAGTTTCCATGCCCCGCTCCTCTGATGCGCATCCACAATCCTCTGTACATTATGGCGC
>Ga0209755_10005739_pt1 | contig 13990 bp, 10 predicted proteins | sample TergutCo191P1_FD_187301 | JGI IMG/M metagenome (GOLD analysis project Ga0209755, IMG submission 187301) | Cornitermes sp. P1 segment gut microbial communities from Petit-Saut dam, French Guiana - Co191P1 (SPAdes) (version 2) | ecosystem: Host-associated > Arthropoda: Insects > Digestive system... | reverse complement strand
GGAAATCGCCGCAAACAACAACCTTGTAAGTCTGGCCGACGAAATCAGGGTTCTTACCGAGGACAACAATCAGGGGCTTGCGCGAAGGGCAACGCGAACGCTTGAAAGGCTGGGGCTTCAATAACAAACAAGGACGGATATATGGCGGAAATCCCTCCCGGCAAAAAGAAACCTCAACCCATTCCCTCGCTGTATATCCAGGTGCTTTTTGTGGCGCTGGCTTTTTTTCTAATGGTTGTATCAAGCAGCTCATATGTCAGCAACATGCTGCGAGACTCCCTTCGAAGGGAATCTCGGGATCTGCTCGACAGAACAAGGCTGAAGATAGAAATCGCGCTGGCGGAATCCGAAAACACGCTTGTCGCCGTTTCCAGAAGCATTCGCCATATGATTTTGCACGGGGCCGACGAGAACGACATCCGTGCCTTCATGGAGGACATAACCAGCATACTGCAAACCAAACCAAGCAAACTAAGGCTTTGCTGTATCTACGGTTATTTCGACGTGTTCGGCGGTATATATATTCACGCGCTGCAATGGGAGCCGCCGGAGGGGCATAACCCAAGGGAGCGTCCCTGGTTCAAGACAGCAAAGGAGGCAGGGGACAGAGTGGCCGTTACCCCGGTATATAAGGACCTTCGAAAGAACGAGAGCATCGTAACCTTCGTGCATCGTTTTTTTGACGACGAAGGACAGCCGATGGGAATTATAGCAATAGATTTGCCACTTTATCGTATTATCAACTATATCGCCGACATGAGGCTTACCCCGGGTAGCTACGGGATATTTTTCGACGAAAACATGATCATCTATTTTCACCCAAACCCTGAAATAGTGGGCTTAAGCGCGCATGAAATGGGCCACGATCTTGCACAGCTTGCGGAAGAGGTGCTTTCTGGAAACAATCTCTTTGAACGCACTGCCAGAAACTACAGGGGCCAGGTATCCGTTTTCTTTTCCGAGTTGCTTGACAACGGATGGATTTTGTACATCGTAACGCCAAGAATAGAGTATTACCAAACGCTGAGGAGCATGCTCCTAATGCTTAGTAGTCTGGGAATAGTTCTGGCGGGTGCGTTGATCGGTGTCCTGATACATGTTGACAAAGCAAGGAAAAAATCAAGGGCTGAAAGCCTGAACAAGGATATCCTGCTGGCAACAATGGAAAAAGAAAAAGAGATGGACGGCCGCACTCGACTTATGCTTGACGCAATGCCCCTCTGCTGCATCCTGTGGGACATGAACCTAAACATTGTATCCTGCAACGAGGAAACAGTCCGACTGTTCAAGCTGTCGAGCAAGGATGAATTTACCAGCAATTTCTACAACTTTTCCCCGGAGTTCCAGCCAGACGGAACAAGATCCAGGAACACGGCTAACGAAAAATTCATGGTGGCATTCGAGGAAGGCTACGTCCGTTTCGAGTGGCAGCACCAGACGAAGGAAGGAGAAATTCTTCCCTGCGAGGTAACGCTGGTACGGGTAAAGCACATGGATGAATATATCCTAGTGGCGTACACGAGAAACCTTACTGAACTAAAGACAACCCTGGACGAGATGCGAAAAGTGGAACAGGATTTGCGGTTGGCGCACAAGGCGGCGGAAAGCGCCAATAAGGCCAAGTCCGCATTCCTGGCAAACATGAGTCACGAAATAAGAACGCCAATGAACAGTATCGTGGGCTTTTCCGAGCTTGCCTTGGACGATTATATCCCCACGAACACCAGAAACTATCTTAACCATATCCAGGAAAGCGCGAAAGACCTTTTGCAGATTATTAACGATATTTTGGACATATCTAAAATCGAATCCGGCAAAATGGAAATGGAACGCATTCCCTTTGACCTGCACGAAATATTAGCCCGCTGCCAAAGGGCAATCCTACCCAAGGCCAAAGAAAAAGGCATAGCCGTGCTCTTCTCCGCGGAACCATCGGTTGGTAAACTGCTTGTGGGGGATCCGACAAGGCTGCGCCAGGTGTTACTCAATTTCCTTTCCAACGCGGTAAAATTTACGAATTCGGGCACGGTCAAAGTTTCGGTTACCATCGTAAAGTCGGACGAAAACACAATCGATATGTGCTTCGAGGTAGAGGACAGCGGCATAGGCATGACGCCCGAACAGATAACCCAGATATACGAGCCGTTTATACAGGCGGATTCCGGCACGACGCGCAAGTACGGGGGGACCGGGCTTGGACTTACCATAGCCAAAAATATGATCGAGCTTATGGGTGGGGAACTGATCGTGAAAAGCGTACTGGAGGGTGGCAGCAAATTCAGTTTTACACTTAGGTTTGGCATGGAGAACATTCCCTCCGGCGGATCCGCCGGCAAATCCCTGTTTGACGAACTTGAGAAACCCATTTTCGACGGGGAGATACTGATCTGCGAGGACAACACTATGAACCAGCAAGTCATACACGATCATCTGGCAAGGGTGGGGCTGCGTACGATCATAGCGTCCAACGGGCAGGAAGCCGTTAACATAGTCTGCAAACGCATAGAGAAAGGCAAAAAGCCTTCGGATCTTACTTTCGAGAAAGGCATGAGACCTTTTGACCTTATTTTCATGGATATACACATGCCGGTAATGGACGGGCTTGAGGCGGCGTCTAAAATTTCAGCCCTAGGTCTGGAAACACCAATAGTGGCTATGACGGCAAACATCATGGCAAGCGACAGGGAGCTATACCATGCGATGGGCATACACGACTGCGTGGGAAAACCTTTTACCTCGCAGGAATTGTGGCGATGCCTTCTTAAATTCCTTTCCCCCGTTGGCCAGAAAACCGTGTCAAAAAGCTCGCAGGCTGAAGCGGACACACAACTGGAAAAAATACTGCGAACCCATTTCCTCAAGCAATACAAAACAAAGTTCATCGAAATAGTTGAAGCCATTGAAATGGACGACATAAAATTGGCGCACAGATTGGTGCACACCCTAAGGAGCAATGCCGCACAGCTTGGCAAACAAAATTTACACAGAATTGCAAGGGAGATCGAGGAAAAGCTCAAGGAGGGGAAGGAGCCCGTAACGGAAAAACAGCTTGGCTTTCTTGAGGCCGAACTAAAGATAGTGCTGGAAGAATTCGCGTTGATGCCGGACGAAACCGACGAGTCCCCGCCGTCCTCGAACATTAGCACGGAAGAGGCTCTGGAATTGGCAAGACAGATAGAGCCCCTTCTTAAAAGTGGCAACCCTGAATGCCTAACATTCATTAGCCGTATTCGCGCGATACAGGGAAGCGAAAAGCTTATTCGGCAAATGGAAGAATTTGACTTTGAATCGGCATTGTCAACGCTTACCGAACTAAAGAAAGGATGGGCATAGAAATGGACACCGAACAAAAAAACAGCATACTCGTCATTGACGACGAGGTAGCAAACCTCCAGGTTTTGGCTCACATTCTTGGCATGGAATACACGATTTACACGGCAAAAAACGGGGTAAACGCCATCGAAAAAGCCAAGGAATACCTACCCGATCTTATTCTGCTGGATATTATCATGCCGGACATAGACGGGTACAAAGTGCTTGCCGAACTTAAAAACTCGGAAGAAACGAAGAAAATCCCAGTCATCTTCATAACGGGACTTAGCACTATCGAAGATGAGACAAAAGGCCTGTCCCTGAATGCCGCCGATTACATAAGCAAACCCTTTAGCCCTACAATCGTGAAACTAAGGGTACGAAACCAGATTCAGATTGTCAACCAGCTTCGTACAATAGAGCGCCTAAGCTTTGTCGATCAGTTGACCGGCATACCCAACAGGCGCAGCTTTGACGAACGGATAAACGCGGAATGGAAACGGGCAGTACGGGAAGGTAAGTCTACGCCTCTTAGCATATTGATCATGGATGTTGACCATTTCAAAATTTACAACGACACTTACGGGCACCAACAGGGCGACATTGCCTTACAGATGGTCGCAAACATTTTTTCGAAGCATCTAAAACGTTCAGTGGATTTTGCAGCGCGCTGGGGTGGCGAGGAGTTTATCGGGCTGCTTCCGGACACGCCGTTGGACGGCGCATTGGAAATCGCCGAAGGCATACGCAAAAACATTGAAACCATGGAAATTACCCACAACAACGAGCCAGGCCCAAATCTGACCGTAAGCATTGGCGTAAGCACACAAAAGCCCACGCAAGATTCCTGGACGGATTTTTTTATTTCCATGGCCGACAAGGCCCTTTATAACGCAAAGGCCGCGGGCAGAAACAGGGTTGCCTACGCCTGCACCAACTAAAACCAAGCCTCCCCCGAAGCCCGCATTAGGCTTCGGGGGAGGCTTGGAACTTAGAAAGCCACCGCTTCTATGCGTTCCACAAAATACGATATGTTTTCGTTGTCGCTGGTAAACTGAAAGCGATCCCCCGCAACCTTGTTTATCATTGCCTTTCCAAAAGGTGTCTGGTAGGAAATGACATGGTTTTCCGGATCGGATTCCCAAGGCCCGAGTATGGTGTATTTTTCCACCTTGTCAATGGTTTCGTTTTTAAGGACAACAAGGGTGCCAAAGGAAACCCTGGAGGTATCGATCATTACCGGATCGAATATCTGGGCTCGGTCGATTTCCTCTTTCAGCTTCTCCGCCATGGTATTAAGCTGCGCCTGTTTTTCCTTTGCAGCGATGTACTCGGCGTTTTCCTTAAGGTCGCCGTGAAGCCTGGCGGCCTCGATCTCCCTGGAATTGGCCGGAACCTCGACATCCATGATGTGGACAAGCTGTTTCTGTTTTTCCTCGTACTTGACCTTTGTAACGGTAAGCCCCTGGGAAACCCGCTTCTCGACGCTTTCGGTAAACTTAAAGTCCGGGTATATGTCCTGTATCCTGCTTCGCAGGCTTATCTTATCCTGCGGGTCAATGTTTTTCAGGTCGCTGATAAAGGAATACATGCGGGTTACCGTGTCCCTTTCGGATGCGTCGACAAAGTTTACAAGGACACCGTCCTTGAAAAGGATGTTGTAAACATGCTTGTTGATCTTCCGCGCCTCGACCGTTTCCCGCTGGTTTTCGATGTCGCGGTACGTTATGTCGAGAAGGTGGATCAGAACGATAACCTGCCGTTCCCTGCTGACGTTCGCCGCCTCGTACCATTTGACCCTGTTTTCGGCCTTTGCCTTCGCCTTTTGCTCCACCTCGCTAAGGCCATCGTCGCCAGCCTCCGCCTTGGATTTGGCCTCGGCGTACATCCTGTAAAGCCATACCACCGCCTCGCGCCTTTCCCGGTAACGCTCGAAACAGTCCGCCGTCATCGCCGTAAGCTTTTCGTCGCTGTCCTTTTCAAGTTCCTCTATAATCGTGGCGTCAATGATGCGCGGGAACAACTGAACGTAAATATCCGCCCAGCCGTAAATGTTCCGTATCTGGCGGATAAGCTCTTTCCTAAGGGTGCTGTCCTTCAGACTGTAGTAAAAACTGGAAAGGTCGGTAATTCCCTTGAACATCTCGGCAAAGTTGGTCTGCAGGTACGCCGCAAACTGGGGATGGTTGTCGGTTATCTCCTTGATCTGCGCCGGATACTTGCCCATAAGTTCCTTTATCAAAAGGCAGGAGGCCACCGCCTGTTCGCCGGACTGGTTCGACGTTTTCAGGAAAGAGCCAAAGTACGCAAACATCTCGGCGAAGTATTCCAGATCATCCTCGGAATAGTTAAGGCCGGCAAAACTGCGTATAAGGGCCACGCGATGGTAGAAATTGCGCTCCGCCTTGAACTCGTTGTACAGCTTTTCCGAAACGCTTATCGGGTGTTCCCTGACGGTAAAGACGTCGATGTTGTCGGGGCTGACCCCGAAGCTGGGATCGGTCCTTAGAATATCCCGCGCCTTGCTGCTCCAGGACGTCCATTCCTTGTCCGAAAGCACGCCGGGGCACAGCTCCGCCTTTATCCGCTTAAGATCGCACGAGTTCCCGAAGCTTTTTATCACCGTCTTTAGCGCCCAGGTCTTGTCGTCCTTGATTTTCTCCAGAAGCCTTTCCCGTTTCCATGTCGCACGAAGCACCCATATATGCTCCTTGGAAAGGGTCTGCAGGGCCTCCACCGCCATTTTAAGCGACATTGAATGGTCGCGCTTCTTGGCAAAGTCAATCCGTATCTCGTCGCCCTCGATTCCCGCAATCCTTCCAACGCCCCATGTGCGGTGGAAGACATAGTTCCCCTTGTCAAAGGCGATGTGCTTTTCAAAGGCGGCAATCGCCTCGTGTACGTTGCGGAAGTTCTGGGAAAGGTTCGAGACGCGAATATAGTCGTCCAGTTGGCTGTGCGCGGCGTGTTTCCGCTTGTAACAGTCAACGATCTCCCTGCGGGCGGATATGCTCCGTTCGTCGTACAGGAGGATTATTTTGAGGATGCCTATGGCCGTGTCAACATTCCGCTCCTTGTAGGAACTGTACACAAGCGTAAGAAGGTCTATCGCCTTGTCGTCGCTGATGTTCTTGGCGACCTTTTTCTGAACGTGAAGGAAGAACTCGATGTCCCCGGGGCAGTACTCAAGAAGCTTTTCCCATATCTCCTTGACATTGGCAAAGACCCCCTTGTTGATGTAACGGTGGAGGGCTTTCCTGTAATACTCGATGGACGTTTCGTTTTTCCCCTGTTTCTCGTAATGCTCGGCAAGGAACCTGGCCGTGTCGGCGTCCTCGTAGTCCGCCTTTACCAGCCGCTCCTGGAAAGCGTACATGGACTCCTCGTCGTTGTCGTTCTTGCAGCACTCGATTTGGGTACGCAGGGCAAACTTGGACTCGCCGTAGTCAAGGATGCGGCCGCAAAGGTATTTGACGATGGCCCATTTGTGGTTGTCCACAAAAATGGTGACCAGGTGGATCATTGCCCCGTCGTCGATTATCTGGTTGGACAGCGCCACCATACCCGAAAGATACAGGGCTATGATACTGTTCTTGGAATGGGCCAGATGCTCGTCGCAGTTCCTTTTCAGCTCGTCCACGACCTTTAGTTTCCTGGCTTCCTTCATGATGGAATCGAACTCTTTGAATTGACTGGTAGAGTAATTACCCAAGGTAGCCCGGGTCCATTTTTCCTCGTTAAGCATTTCCCGCACGCTTTTAAGCAGGGCCTGTGCCTCGTCGGACAATCCGCTCGCAGACACAGCCTCCACTGGAGGCGACGCCTCTACAGCGGGTTCCGTTCCAAGATCTGACATTGTTTAGCTCCTCATTGTACGTACCGTTCGTAAATTTCCGGATCGGTAACCTTTATTTTTAGCAAAACCTCTTCCCGCAGGTAAGGGTCTTCCTTTTTGATGTCGTAGTAATCAATCAGCCAGAAATACCGGTTGATCAGCCTTGGTTTCAGAACCTCCCCACGACTTGGGTTGCCCCGGCGCTCCGTTTCCATGGTAAAAATAGACTGCTTCAACCTGCCGAACTCGATCGGCTTGAGTTCCCGTATTACAGAAAACACCCCCCATAATTTGCCGTACACCGGCATCCATTCGCGCAGCTCGTCCTCCCGGAAGCCCTTTTCCCGCATCAGCTTGTCCCGCAGGCGGAGTATCATCTCGGACTCCATCATCCGCAGATCCACCCTTTCCGGGTTAAGGAAAAACGCCTCGCGGAACAGGGATTTTGCCTCCCTGGTCTCGCCCAGCAGGGCGTACACGTCGGCCAGCTCCGCCAGGGTCTCGCTGTCGTCGCGACGGAAGCGCGCGGCCTGCTCGATGTACCTGAACGCCTCGTCGTATATGCCCACGCCCTTGTAGCAGCGCCCCACAATCAACAGCAGCCCCGGATCGTGCTGGTTTACGCCTTCCCCCAGAAGATCGCGGAAGCAGCGGAGGGCGTTGGAAAAAACGAAACGCCTTACAACATACTGGCACAGGTCGTAATACTCGGGAAGGGTATCCAAAAACGAGTAGTACTGCCTTAGCCTCGAAAGTATAAACTCCCCCTTTTCGTAGGGATTCCTGATTTCCTCTATCCGCGGGAGATGTACCAGCCACCAGTCCACGGATTTCAGGGCATGCTTGATTTCCTCGTTGTCAAAATCTATCTCCAGCGCCTCCTCCAGCAGTATGGCCGCGCCTTTAAGCACTTCGGCGCTTTCCACGTTTGCCTCGGTTTCGGCATTAAAGGCTTTCAGTTTGTCATAGGCTTTCTGAATAAGCCCTGCTACCTGTTTTTCCGTATCCATTTTTCCCAGATTTGTCGCGAGAGGTTAGAGTCCCATTGGAATTATAGCCGTTTTTGGGCGGTTTGACAATAGTGTCTTTTTACAGCATATTCGATACATGGGAAAAACCATCGTTGCTCCTTCTGTTTTGTCGGCCGATTTCGCCGACTTCGGCGGCGCGCTTACATCAATCGAGGCTTCCGGGGCGGACTGGGTCCACCTGGACGTGATGGACGGACAGTTCGTGCCAAACCTGACCTTTGGCCCAAAGGTCGCGGAGGATTTAAGGCGCCGAAGCTCGGTTTTCTTTGACGTTCACCTTATGGTTGAAACGCCGGGACGTATGGCCAAGGCCTTCGCGCCGTGGGCAGACGCCATCACCTTCCATATCGAGGCGACGACGCACTCGGACAGGCTTATCAAGGAGATACACGACACGGGGAAAAAGGCAGGCGTAAGCATAGTCCCTTCCACCCCCGCCGCCATGCTCAGCGAGCTGCTCCCGTTTGCGGACCTGGTTCTGGTTATGACGGTAAACCCAGGCTGGGGCGGGCAGGACTTTATCCCCCAGTGCCTGGAAAAGGTGCGTTTCCTGGAGGAACAGCGGCGGAGACGGGGGCTTGACTTCCTTATCTCGGTTGACGGCGGCATCTACGGGCAGACGGCCGCCGCCGCGGTCGAGGCCGGGGCGGACGTGCTGGTTACCGGCTCGGCGTTTTTCGCCGCGCAGGACAAGGCCGCCTTTGTGCGAAAGCTAAAAGGGGAAGCCTAGGCCTGCCCGCCGTATTCCTGCACCTCGTCGTGCACGTATTCCAGCCCTACCCCTGCCATGGAGAGCATCGCCTCCGAATCGCCCGAGTCGTGGTAGCGCCGCTGGCAGACCACCCGCACTATCCCGCAGTTGATTATCAGCATCGCGCAGGTGCGGCAGGGGGTCATGCGGCAGTAAAGGGTCGCGCCGTCTATCGGGATCCCCCTTTTTGCCGCCTGGCAGATCGCGTTCTGCTCGGCGTGTACGGTGCGGACGCAGTGGGTTGTGACGCTTCCGTCCTCGTGCAGCATTTTCTTGAACTGGTGCCCAACCTCGTCGCAGTGGGGAAGGCCAGCGGGCGCGCCCACGTAGCCGGTCACCAAAATCCGGTTGTCCTTGGCTATGACGCAGCCGGAGCGTCCCCTGTCGCAGGTCGCGCGCTTGGAAATGGCGTCGCAGACCTCCATGAAGTACTCGTCCCAACTGGGCCTGCGATATCCCGTTTCTCCCATGGCAATCCCCCCTAACCAGCCCGTCACCTAGGATTCCAGCGCTCCCGCAGCAGCGTCGTATATGAGCGAACCTCAATTTTTTCCTCGGGTATCTCCAGTTTCGCCAGCAGGGAGGCAAATTCCGCGCGGATCTCCTCGACAAGCCGTTCGCTGTCGTCATTGGCAAGAAACTCCAGCTCCAGAAACCAGCCCAGGTCCTTTACCATGGAAACCTCCGCGCTAATCGACTGGCGCCCCTCGGTTTCCGAGGGAACCTTCCACTCCCAGCCGGATTTCTTTTTGTATATGGCCTTGAACAACCCCAGATTGCACAACAGCTCCTCGAAAAGATCGGCGTCGGAAACGGTGAATTCCCGCTCGTCGTTTACCTCGATATTGCCCGACAGTTTCCTTTGCTTAATCGTGACCAAAACGGACTTGTGCTCTATATCGCCGTCGTCAACACTGCGCTCCCTGCGTATCCTAAGCCCCGAATGCGGAATCGACACACCAGGAACGCCATCCTGTATGGGGAGCCAGTAAGTGTCGGTTTTTTCGAAGGAACGCATATAGTGGCCAAGGACAAAAAGCCGTTTCCTAACCTCCTCATGGTTGTCAAGCCAAGCCTTAAGTTCAATTTCAACCAGCATGTCATCTCCTCGCAACGGGCGATGCAATTATATACATAAAGACACGAAAGGGCCAGCCTGTAACAAAACTCCGGTATGTTTTCATATGTAATGCCTAAGCCTTGGAACAGATCGTGCCGATAATAAAGCAGTATGATCTTTTCCGGATCCCTCGCCCTGCTGCTCGTTCTGTTTGGGTTGTTTCCGCACAACGTCCTGGCGTCGGAAACAACCCACGTAGTAGTAAGGGGCGACACCATTTTTTCGCTTTCCCGTTCGCATGGCATAAGCCAGGAAGAACTTATGCGACGGAATGGCATGACGGATCCTTCCCAACTGCGGATTGGCATGAGGCTTTCCATACCTTCTCCCTCCATCCACGCCCATTCCCTGCACACGGTATCGCCTGGCGAAACCCTGTTCAGCATAGCCCGCAGCAGGGGCGTGACGCTCCAGGCACTGCGCGAGGCGAACGGGTTCTCCCAAAACCACGTCCTTATGGCGGGCGAAAGGATCAGGATTCCCACCCCCACGTTCGCGGGGAATGCCCCGACCGTAAGCCCGGCAAGCGTCCCCCTTTCCCCCACCCGCATCACAACGGGAAGGAGGGCCGATCCGTCGCTGCGCTGGCCAATCCACGCAACGGAGGTTGCGTACATGACCGGCAACTCGGGAGGGGTCCTTATTTTGGGCAGGGAATCCGAATCCGTCAGGAGCATCAGCAGGGGGACGGTTGTTTACGCCGGACCATGGCGGGGTTACGGAAATGTTGTAATCATTGAGTCCGCTGGGGGTTTTAGATTTCTTTATGGAGCAAACGAAAGCCTTTCCGTCAGGATAGGCGACGTAGTGGAACCGGGAACGGAAGTGGGCAAGCTAGGCATACATCCCGCTTCAGGCAGACCGGAGCTTGTTTTCATTGTTTCCAGAAACGGAATACCTGTGGATCCGGCAACGGCACCAAGATCATAAGTAACGAGAGGTGAAAGGGAATGTCCAGAACGATGTTACCAATGTCAATCGAAATCGACAGCGACGATATAGATCAGGAAACGACATGGAAACGCAGAAAACCTTCGGAAAAGGGTTCGAAGCGGACCAAACCAATAAAGGAGGCTGATCCTCTCGCGCTGTATTTCAGGCAAATCTCCAAGTTCCCCCTACTGACCGTCCAGGAAGAGCAGGACATAGGCGAGAAGATAGTAAAAGTGCGCGAGAAGCTGCGGGAGCTTGAGGACGGCGAAAGCAAGACGACGGCGGACTACGCCAAGGAGAAGGTCGCGCTGGACAACAGCCTGCTTTTTTTCAAAAACAAGATGATCAACTCCAACCTGCGCCTGGTGGTCTCCATCGCTAAGAACTACCAGCACCGCGGGCTGCCCCTGCTGGACCTTATCGACGAGGGGAACATCGGGCTTATCGAGGCGGTCGAGCGTTTCGACTACACCAAGGGCTGCCGTTTTTCCACCTACGGCACATGGTGGATCAGGCAGGCGATAATAAAGAGCATCGCGGACAAGGGGCGGGTGATCCGCATCCCCATACACATGCTGAACACGATCAAAAAATGCTACTACGTGGCGAAACAGCTTACCCAGGGCCTTGGCCGCGACCCCAGCGAGGAGGAGCTTTCCGAGTACCTGGGGATTCCCGTCTCCAAGGTAAAGGACATAGTGCGCCTTTCGCAGGAAACCACCAGCCTGGACACCATAGTGGACAACGGCAACCTGACCCGCCTGGCCGACCTTATCAAGGACGAGTCCATGACGGAGCCTTTCGAGATGGTCTTTTCCATGACGCTGCAGGACACCATGACGGACATACTTTCCCAGCTTTCCGAGCGCGAGATGAAGATTATCCAGTTGCGCTTCGGTCTTGCCGGCGAAGGCCCGCTGACCCTGGAGGAGACGGGAAAGCTGCTGGGGATAACCAGGGAGCGCGTCCGGCAGATACAGGAAAAGGCGACGTCCAAGCTTCGCAGCTTCCAGGAACTAAAGGAGCTTAGGGAAGGGCATCCTTAAACGGGGAATAGTTGCCTTGCAATGAGAGCGCAAAATGAAACCCGGTAATTTGCTCTTTGCCTTTCGATATCCTATAATAAAGCCATGAAAAGGCGTTTGCCCATAGGCATACAGGACTTTGTTAAAATACGCGAGGGCGATTATGCGTACGCGGACAAGACCGCCTGTATCCATCGGCTGATAACCGGTTCAGAGGGGGCTTTTTTCCTGTCCCGCCCCCGGCGGTTTGGAAAGTCCCTGCTGTGCTCGACACTGGGGGCGATTTTCGAGGGCAAGCGCGAGCTTTTCAAGGGGCTTGCCATTGATTCCCTTGAGTGGGATTGGAAAAAGCATCCCGTAATCCGAATCGACTTGAACCCTGGGGATTACACCGAGGGAACCGCTACCTTAAAAAAAATACTGCGAAATACCCTGAAAAATTCCGCGGCCAGCCTTGGCCTAAGAGTCCGCGGGCAGGTGGTGTCGGATCAGTTTCTGAATCTCATTCAGGACGCGCATTTAAAATACGGCGAACGCACTGCTGTAATCATAGACGAATACGACAAGCCGCTCCTAAATACAATCGACATGGCACGTCTGCGCGAGAATATACGGAAAGCACTAAAGGGCTTTTACAGCGTACTTAAGTCCGCCGATCCGCACCTAAAGTTCGTGTTTCTTACCGGCGTTACGAAGTTTTCCCACGTAAGTATATTTTCCGACTTGAACCATCTGGACGACATAACCCTGGATCCAAACTATGCGACCATATGTGGCATAACGCAGGAGGAATTGGAAACAGATTTTGAGCCCTATATAGAATCGGTTTTACAAAAGATTGGAGGCGGCCACGAGGATTATCTGGAGAAGCTGCGCCGTTCCTATAATGGCTATCGATTTTCGGAAAAACCGCTTAAGGTTTACAACCCGTTCGGCTTGCTCAAACATTTTGAAAAGGACGGCAAATTTTTATCCTACTGGTACGATACCGGTACTCCCACCTTTTTGGTAAAGCTGATCATCGGACAAAAGATCAACATCGTCGAACTGGGAAACATGCGGGTCGCCTACGATGATTTTCGCAAGTACGACATCGAGAACATGAGGGCGGCACCCCTGCTGTACCAAAGCGGGTATTTGACCATATCGGACTATGACGAGGATCGCGGACGTTTCACGCTCGACTATCCTAACGACGAGGTGCGTTCGTGTTTCGCCAAATCCCTACTGGAACATTACGCTCCGGTACCCGAATCGGAAACCCGTTCCGTGTCCACGCAGCTTCTTGACGCGCTTTACGACGGCGACATCAACTTGGCTATGGGCACGCTGAGAAGGTTTTTCGCGGCAATCCCCTACGACATAGTCAAGGAAAGCGAAAATTATTACCAAACCGCGATACACCTTATCTTTACCCTGTTCGGACTCAACTGCCGTTCGGAGGTTAGGATTGCGGCGGGGCGGATTGACACGCTGGTGGAAACGAAGGAAATCGTATACTTTTTTGAGTTCAAGCTGAACAAGACCGCCGAGGAAGCGTTGGCGCAGATAGACGCGAAGGAGTACCTTTTGCCGTGGGAGGGGAGCGGAAAAAGGCTGTTCAAGGTCGGCGTTGATTTTGACCATGAGAAACGGAATATCGGCGAATGGAAAGCGGTGGAGGTGTAAAACCTATCGTTAACCTCCCAACTCCAGATGAACGCACAAAATGTTAATGTTGTTATCGGTACCTATAACTGGTGGCCCGTCTGGTCCTCCAGTGATTTTTACCTTGCCTTTCAGGAATGGGCGTTGTGCAAAAAAGTTTAACAGTTTGAATAAATCGCCATCTGTTTTTGGCGTACTCCCCTGTGGGTGAGTTGTGTCAATTGGTTCCCCTATGTTGAACAGGGTGAAATTTCTTACAAAGTCATACGCATTCATTGAAAGGGACACGTTTTGCAGAAATGGGTGTTCGGGTGACGTGTAACCTGGCTTAGAAAG
>Ga0209755_10005737_pt1 | contig 13992 bp, 13 predicted proteins | sample TergutCo191P1_FD_187301 | JGI IMG/M metagenome (GOLD analysis project Ga0209755, IMG submission 187301) | Cornitermes sp. P1 segment gut microbial communities from Petit-Saut dam, French Guiana - Co191P1 (SPAdes) (version 2) | ecosystem: Host-associated > Arthropoda: Insects > Digestive system... | reverse complement strand
AAAAGTTCACGATATTGTGCTAGTGTCAATGTATCTTGAAATGGATTGACACCTGCATCGTCAATTTGTTCAAATGTTAAAAGTCGATTTCCTACTTCATCACTTGGATAACCTAACATGAGAACAATTTTTTTAGCAGCGCGGGCGATACCTTTTAAGGATGTTGAGAAGCGATTTCTTGAGAGAATTGGGAAGATGACACCTATGGTTTCACTGCCTAGTTGACTTTGAATATCTTTAGCTATCGCGTCAATGCTTGCATAATTTCCTTGGGAGCGAGCAACGATTGATTCAGTAATACCGATGATATCTTTGTCCCTTAGATCAAAACCTTCATTTTTGGATGTTGTTAAAATACTATCAACAACAATTTGAGTTAAATCATCTCCTTGACGGATAATGGGACATCTAAGTCCACGAGCTATGGTTCCTACACTTCTTTGCATCCTGATCACCTCTTTGGCAAAAATGGAAAAGTTTGACTACCTTTCTATTATAATGAAAAGTATGATCTCAATCAATAGGATAACGTTTCCTCCTTGCAATTTAAGTTTAAATGTGTTATAATTCACATATAATAAAAAGAGAGACATCGCGACAATGTCTCTCTCCGCAACAGCTCAAACGCTTTTTGAGCAGTTCATCTAATCTTTATGTAGATTTCCTACCCTTTTTGCGTTTGGTTGGCGTAAGGGTAGGATTTTCTTTTCCCTTTTTACTAAATCGCTCAAAAAGCTTTTTAGCAAAAGACTCTGCATAAAGGTAAAGTCTTCTTTGAAGGCTTAATAATTGAAATTACCAATACATGCATACCCAAACGTCTTAATTAAATCATTAGCTTTTTCCAACATTTTTGTATTCATTACTAAAATCTCCCTTTGGTTATGATTTAAAATTTTCTAATTTCAAACATGATATTCCAAAAAATACCAAAACGGTCAATTACTTTTTAAATCATTGTAAAATCTCAGCTAATCCAGTATAATTATAAAAAATCCCCTAAATCACCTATTGCTTGTAACGTAGCGTTATACGGTATAATAGCCCTTAAAGGAGGAGATTCTATGTCAAACTACACGACTGGAGAAATGGCGAGGTTATGCAATGTTTCGGTACGGACAGTGCAGTATTATGATACGAAAGGTATTTTGCACCCGTCGGATTTATCTGAAGGTGGCAGGCGACTTTATAGCGATGATGATTTGCAGAAATTTCGGCTGATTTGCACGTTAAAGGCAATTGGACTTTCATTAAATTCAATTAAAAATATTTTGGAAAGTGATTTGTCGGGGAAAATTCTTACAATATTACTTGATGAGCAGGTCAAGTTGCTTACTAACGAAATTGCCGAGCGAGAAAAACAGTTAGAGATGATAAATGTCATCAAAGAAAGCATTCACAACACAAGCATTATCCCAGCAAATACAATTCTTGGTATAGAAGATGCTATGGAAAAAAAGAAAAAAGTTCGCAACAAGAAAAAATTATCTTTGATTTACATGGTGGTTGGCATTGCTGTAACTTCACAACTTTTATTGCTAGCATGGTTGATAAAGTCGCAAATCTGGTGGGCACTTGTCATATATATCTGCTTTGCTTTTTTCAGTATCTTTGTTTCAACATTCCAACTTAAAGATATCGTGTTTATTTGTCCTAAATGTGACACAGTTTTTAAGCCCTCGCTAAGACGAAAATTCTTTAGTGTTGGCGACCATAAAGTACGCTGGATAAATTGCCCTGAATGCGGAGATAAAGCGTGGTGCGTTTTGCGAGATGAACGTAAAATATCGGAGGGATTATGATATGGGATCCCAACAATATCAAGTCAAACCAATCTCACGAATGATATTCAGCTCTTTAGCGGTCATAAGTCCTGCGTTGTATAATTTCAAATATTCTTGAGAGACGGTCGAGTCAAATATTAATAAATCGTCTGTGTTTATTGTGACAGGAATGCCATAGTCAAATAAGGTTCTTATCGGGTGGGTTTCGTAGCTTTTCGCATTACCTAATAAAATATTGCTTGTGGGGCAGACATTTAATTGTACTTTGTTTTTGGCTAACCACTTCATGATTTGTGGTGTGTTAACGACTGCGATTCCGTGTTGGATTTGGTCAAGTTCTAGTTCCTCGGCATAATGCATTACATCATCTGCACCGCCGAATTCGCCAATATGGGCTTTTGTTATTAAGCCTTTTTTGCGGGCTTTACGACATATTTCTTTTATAGCGTCCATTGAAATAACATTTGTATAATTCGCGATATCTATACCTTTAAACCAATTTGCATTAAATATTTCATCAAGTTGTGTTAAATCATTGGGACTTGTTACGAATAAATCTGGTAGAAATTTGGTTTCTGGTGCGAAGGTTTTATGTAAACCGTTCATGACAGCAGCGAAAATATCTATTCCACCTAGGTAAGTAATGTCAGTTATGCTATAACTCATTGCTAAAACTGAAATATTGTCTGCTTTTGCTTGTTTGAAAGCAGTGGCAATTCTTTGAATAAAGCCGTTTTTATCGGGAAAATGGGCTTTGACTTGCTCGTCAAACCACGCTTGCATTTCCATTAAATCAGCAAATGGTTCGGTTAGTCGGGGGATTTTTACGTTTAACATATTTTCGATATCGGAAAGGTTGCCACCACGTCCAGCATGGTTGTGCAAGTCGCTTTTGGGTATGGTTTGGAGTTCGGAAATTGAATTATTTTCTAGCGCTTTGATGAATTTTTCTTCATTCATTTCAGCGTTATTTTTATTTATTTTCACAGTAATAGTCCTCCAGTTGTTCAGCGAATTCATTTGGATTTTCTTCGTTGATGATATGTCCTGTATTTTTCATGGCTATCTCTATTTATGTTAAATTCAACATAAATAAATCAATCTTCTCGATACTCATCCAAGTTTCATCATTAAACTCCATCTTAACTACCCACGGGAATAGTTGTGCAATCACTTGAAAATCTTCGTAGCCATATGAATTATCGTAATAATTAATCATCGTCGAAAGGGCTGTGCCGTGTGTTCCGATGACGATATTTTTACCCTTATATTTCATCAATACTTCTTCTAATGCGCGAATATTCCGATTTTGAACTTCAAGCAAACACTCTCCATTCGCTAATTTATAAGAAAAATCGTCCCACTGTCTTCTTGTAAAAGCAGTGAAATCTTCAATCCAAACGTCGTCTACTTTACGTTCCCGAAAATCTTCTATTGTTTCAACCGTAAGCCCTGCACCCTCAGCAAATGGTAAAATAGTATCAACTGAGCGTTTATATGGGCTAGATAGCGCGATTTCAATTTTTTTATCTTTTAAAAATTGAGTAACAAATTCGCTATCGCTCATGCCTTTTGTGCTTAAAGGTCGTAAATCATCATCATGGATATTTAAATCTGGTTCGGCATGTCGAACAAAATAGATCGTTGTCATTAAATTCAATTCCTTTCTTAACTTATTTTCAACTTACGTTTGGAATAACCAAGTATTAATTACAGCGAAAATTTCGCGTATATAGTTTCCACCAAGCGTTCGAATAGGTGTTGGTGCACCGAAGTGGGTTGGATCGAGTCCGAGATGTCGGGCAATAAAACCTGAGCGGTAAATATGGAAGTTATTTGTAATAATCACTGAGCTAAAGCCATCGGGAAAATGCTCATTTAATAATGCCATCGCGAAGTAAAAATTCTCATAGGTACTTGTTGAGGCATCTTCAAGGATAATCTGCACATAAGGAATGCCACCTGCAACTAGAAAATCTGCCATTGCGCGAGCTTCGCTAATCGTTTGATCTTCGCCATAGCCCCCACAAACAACAAAAATAGCATCAGAATTCTGTTCAAAATAAAGCAGTGTTTGATTTAAACGTGCTTCTAAAGTTGGCAAAATTTCATCATCACGCAACCCCGCCCCCAAAACGAAAACGACATTCTCTGTAAAATCTGTTGTGTGATTACTACCGTAAATTGCCAAAAATCCGACCATCAAAATCGGGATAAAATATAAGATTCCCATAGCAAAATGGACGAGTCTTTTGACTTTAGTAAAAACAATATCATAAATAATCAAAATGACACCTGCCGACAAATAAATCATACCCGCAAAAATTTGATCGTGGAAAATAAGACTATTTAACCCTAAAAGAATTAAAATAACACTGATAACTAAAATTAATTTTCTCATAAAATTCAACTCCTAAATCTTACCTGAATGATTCATGAGTAGTATAAAAACGCTGAAATCCATGAATCATTCAGGTTCTAATCATACCATATTTGAAAAGCAAATGAAAGAAAATCATTTTTCCATTGCATTTTAGCGTTATTTATGATAAAATAGTCATACTTGATTTTTGAAAGCGAGGAATTAAAATGCGCGTAGGATTTACTTTAAAATGCGAAGTTTGTGGGGAAGAAAACTATATTTCGAAGAAAAATAGACGTAATACACCTGATCGTATCGAAGCGAACAAGTATTGCCCACGTTGTCGCAAGTCAACTGCTCATAAAGAGAAAAAATAATCAGATTAATGTAGCAATTGTCTCATATGGCATTGCTACATTAATTTTTTGCAAATTTTTGATATTAGAAAGTAGGCATTTTGAAATGGAAAAATATAAACCGTATAAACCCAAAGATGGTAAAATAAGTTTTAAAAAAGCGACTGAAAATATGAATACAAAAGAAAAGCTTGGTTATATCTGGGAATATTATAAAGCTGTAATTATTGCTGTTCCAGTTGGCATAATCATGTTAATTTCTATCATCAATTCATTTGTAGGTAGGCAGGAAACTTATTTAAATGTAGCACTCGTGAGTGGTTTTGCTTATATGACCCAGCAGCTACCTTTTGAAAATGATGAGCTGTTAATGGGTGCTGATGTTCCCGATCATGACTTTGGGTTCGTCTTAGATTCACCAGGTTTGACTACTACATTGAGTTCATTATTACTTCATGATTTGGCGATGGAAAATTATGAAATTCATCTGCAATATCTAATGCTTAACGCAGATACGATTTCTATTTTTGTAACATTAGCAGGCGCAGGAGAATTGGATGTTGTTATTTCTTATCAATTTGACTTTGACGCACTGAATGCCCTTGGGCACTTTCAAAATATTCGTGATTTAAATGTTGATATTCCAAATGATAAATTTATCAACGATTATGGTATTTCGTTAAATTATATCACATTTTTTGATGATTATATTCAACCCACCAATCCTGATATTCCTATCATTCTAGCTATTCCTGCTGGAAGTCACCGAATTAGTGCGGTTGAACATTTACTTTATAGTTTGTTTGAATAACTTGTTAGCGTTTGCTCCATGTTGGACAATGCCCATGTTGGACATATGAAAAATCACAATGCCTATATGTAGGGATTGTGATTTTTTTTATTCTATTTCATATAAGCCTGTAATTCTTCGCGCGTTGGAAGGCCTTCATTATCGCCAGGGTGCTGAACTTGAATAGAGCCGATTGCGTTTGCGCGATGGGTTGCTTCGTTTAAGGGTAGTCCTTCGACAATGCCACTGATGATTCCGGTCGCAAAGCCGTCGCCAGCGCCGACTGTATCTATTACTTTTTCAACTTTATAGCCTGGAATCACTGTTGAGGTTTTGCCATCGCGTGCGTATGCGCCGTCTGCACCTAGTTTAACAACGACTTGTTTTGCACCGAGGTTTTGGTAGAAGTCTGCAATTTGAGCCGGATCATCGCTGCCCGTTAATATGATTCCTTCTTCGATGCCAGGTAGGACGATGTCGGCTAATTTCGCTAGGTTGTTAATTGTTGTAATCATTACTTCTTTGTTTTCCCAGAGTGCTGGGCGCAAGTTTGGGTCGAAGCTTACTGTTATTTTTGCTTTTTTAGCGCGTTCCATTAGATGAGTTGTTGCAGCAAGACATTCTTTAGATAATGCTGGCAGGATGCCTGTGATGTGAATTAAATCAAAGGCTGATAAGTCGATGGCATCTATTTGTTCGGGTGTCATTTTAGATGCGGCTGATCCTTTTCGGTAGTAGGCAATGTGTGGGTCGCCAGTTTCAACTTTTCCTTTTAACATCATTCCTGTTAAATATTCATCGTCTAAGGTTATGAAATCTGTGCTAATTCCTTCTTGATCTAGTGTTTTGACAATATAATTTCCAAATGGATCGCGTCCTAAGCGGGTTACATAAGTCGCGTCATGACCAAGTCGCGTTAATCCGATACAAACATTAACCTCAGCACCAGCAAGTTTTCTCGTAAAGCTAGGGACGTCTTCAAGCGAGCCAATTGTATCCGCGATTAATAATGCCATTGGTTCTCCGATTAATAATATTTTAGCCATAAATTATACACCTCTCGCCGCTTTTACTTTGGCAACAAATTGTTTTGCAAGTTCAGTGACAGCTGCATAATCGCCCGTTTTCGCTGGACCTGTTAAATCACTACCAGCCCCTACTGCTACACAGCCTGCTTTGATCCACTGGTGGGCATTGTCGATATTAACTCCGCCTGTTGGCATAATGTTAATTTGTGGTAATGGACCTTTGACCGCTTTTACGAAATCTGGCCCGAATGCACTACCAGGGAATAATTTAATAATGTCGCAACCTACCTCCATTGCATGAACCATTTCTGTAATGGTCATACAGCCTGGCATATAAGGGATTTGATATCTGTTACATAATTTTGCTGTTTCTGAGTCAAATCCTGGCGAAATAATGTAATTTGCACCTGCTAAAATGGCGATCCGTGCTGTTTCGCTATCTAGGACAGTGCCAGCCCCGATTAACATTTCATTGCCAAATTCTTTTGTTAGCGCGCGAATGACATGATCCGCACCTGGAACTGTAAATGTTAATTCGATTCCTTTTACACCGCCTGCTAAGCAAGCTTTAGAAATCTCAATTGCCTCCGTCTCATTCTCAGCACGAATGACTGCAACGACTCCTACATCAGTTAATTGATTTAAAATTTCAAATTTCTTCATTGGTTTTACACGTCCTTAAATTTTTATAATGTGACTCCGAATTTCCAAATTGCTATTTCACGATAGTCATGTTCCTCGTTGTGTGTCCATTTTCCATTACATACAGCTAGAATATAGTTGATAAAATCTTCGATGATTTCCTCAGCTGATGTTATTAATAATTTTCCTGCGTCGTAATCAATCCAATGTGGTTTTTTAGTCGCTAGTTGCGAATTGGTTGATATTTTAACTGTTGGAATAAAGCCGCCATAAGGCGTTCCTCGACCTGTTGTAAATAATACTAAATGACAACCTGCAGCGCCTAATGCTGTGGTTGCAATCAAATCATTCCCAGGTGCTTGCATCAAGTTAAGCCCATTTTTCTTCAAACGATCTGTATAAAATAAAACATCGACAACATTTGAAGTTCCGGCTTTCTGAGTGCAACCTAGTGATTTATCTTCAAGGGTTGTAATGCCACCGTCTTTATTTCCTGGTGACGGATTTTCATAGCATACTTGGTTGTTGTCTTCGTAGTATTGCTTGAAATCGTTAATTAAATGCACCGTTTTATTAAAGATTTCTTCATTTTCACAGCGATTCATCAAAATGGTTTCAGCTCCGAACATTTCAGGAACTTCTGTCAAAACTGTCGTACCGCCTTGGGTAGTTAAAAAGTCAGAGAAGTAGCCTAGTAATGGGTTTCCTGTAATGCCAGAGAAACCATCACTGCCGCCACATTCTAATCCAATTCGGAGATTTTTTAGCGGCGTTGCCTTTCGGCGATCATTTTTCATGATGTTATAAAGATCCGTAAGAATTCGAATACCGACTTCTATTTCATCAACTTCATCTTGTGCAACCATAAATCGAATTCGTTCTTCGTCAACGTTACCAAGCCCAGCCTTAAATTGGGAAATTTGATTATTTTCACAGCCTAACCCAAGAACTAATACGCCGCCAGCATTCGGATGTCGGGTTATATTCTGTAAAATCTTTTTTGTTGTTTCATGGTCATCACCCATTTGGGAACATCCGTATGCATGCTCAAAAACAAAGACACCGTCAACATCGCTTGCTAGTTTTTCAATTTGCCCTAGAAATTTGTTTTTAATTTGCTGGGCTGTTTTATTGATACAACCGACTGTTGGAATAATCCATAGTTCATTACGAATACCAATTTCACCATTTTTACGATGATAGACTTGAATTTCTCGCATGGTTTGCATGGCTTGTTTTTTTTCTAACTTTGGCGTATATTTATAATCAAGTTGATTCTCTAAATTGGTTTGAAGATTATGCGAGTGTACATGATCGCCAATTTTGATATCAACTGTTGCATGACCAATTGGAAAACCGTATTTAATAATATCTTGACCTTTTGCTATATCGATGATTGCTATTTTATGACCCTGTTTTATCTCTTCTTTTAATGTCAAATGTTGTCCATCAACTTCAATAATCGCGTCGATTTTCAAATCTTTTAGAGCGATAATCACATTATCATTTTCATGTAACTTGATAAAATCTCGCATGGAAAAGACTCCCTTCGCTAACTTGCAATTTTTCTATTCTGATAGAAAATTCGTTAAGGCAATTTCCATGCCATCAATTAAAATCCGAGCAACATAGTGCAAAACTTCTTCAGTCAGACCTGGAATTTCATTTAAATCCTGTTCCCAATGGTCGGTCATACCCAAAAACTCACGTACAACGCCGCGTTCATCAATCAATTTACCGCAACGTCCCCATAAATCAGCATAAAAATCTAAAAATTGTGGCTCATCTTGTAAATTGATTTTTTCACCATTTCTTAACCCTTTGAAAAAGACTAGCATACTTGCGAGTGAAAATGCGATGTGTGACGGGAATTTTCCATGCTTCTTGACGTAATCTAGAGCTGTTGGTAATAAGCGACTTTTGAATTTCGCGGTTGAATTTAACGAAATTGACATTAATTCATGATGAATTTGCGGGTTATTAAATCTCTGATAAACATCATTTGCAAATGTACTTAAAGCCTCAGCTGATAAATATTGCGTCGATGCAGGTATGATTTCTAAATCTGTTGCATTTTTGATAAATTTCAACATTAATTCATCTTCCATTGCCTCTCCTACTGTATCAATTCCTTTTAAATAAGCAACAGGTAGCATCAGTGTGTGCAATCCATTCAAAATACGAACTTTTTGAATTTTATATGGTTTGATGTCATCAGTAAACACTATATTAAGTCCGACTTCAGTCCCATCAAGGATTTTACTAATGCCATTGCGATCCTCGATTACCCATAAATGGAAAATTTCACTCATGACAACATTGTAATCCATATACTCTAATTCTTCAGTTATTTCATCAATGCGATTTGCTGGATAACCTGGAACGATGCGATCAACCAATGTATTTGTGAATGTATTCGCCTCGTCTAACCATCTCATAAATCCTACTTCTAATTGATGAATCTCAGCAAGACTCCTCACGCAAGCATACAACTCATCGCCATTGTCATCAATTAATTCACATGGAACGATGAACAATCCTTTATCCATCGCACCATCAAAAGTTTGATAACGATGATATAAAAATGCCAATAATTTACCTGGAAATGTTTTCGGAGGAATATTTTCAATCCGATCTGATTTATCCAAAACAATCCCTGCTTCGGTCGTATTGGAGAAAATAAATTCTAATGTATCTATTTCTGCGAGCTTTAAATAAGACTCATAATCTTCATATGGATTAACGAATACACGTAAATTGTCCATCAGCTCCATCGTCGAAACAAACTCGCCATTTTTGAATCCTTCTTGGACGAGCGTATAGAAACCATCTTGCTGTGCTAGTTCGTTAATACGCCCAAATTCTAAAGGTTGAACAACTGCAATATCACTCTTATAAATTCCTGCATCAGTTAATTCTTGTAACATCCAACCGACGAATGCCCTTAAGAAATTTCCTTCGCCGAATTGGACAACTTTAATTGGGCGATTTGGGCGTTCTCCCCAATCAATCATTGCATTACTTATTACTTCCATATTTACACGCTCCCTACTTTAAATTTTCAAAGCCGAAATATTCTTTCGCATTGTTATATGAAATATCACAGGCAATTTTACCTAAGAATTCCATGTCCGCTGGGTATTCGCCAGACTCGACATACTCGCCAAGAAGTTGACACAAAATTCTTCTAAAATATTCATGACGCGGGAATGATAGGAAACTTCTTGAATCTGTTAGCATCCCGATGAATTTAGCAAGGACACCATTTGCTGCTAGGTCGCGCATTTGATTAATCATCCCGTCTTTTTGATCCATAAACCACCAACCTGAGCCGAATTGTAATTTACCAGGTATGACACCATCTTGGAAACATTGCATTAATGTTACAATGTTATGATTATTCGCAGGGTTTGTGTTATAAATAATGGTTTTTGGCAGTTGGTCATTTCCGTCTAAATCATTTAAGAATTGACCTAATTTTGCAATATCAAATGCATTATTAACTGCATCATATCCTGTATCAGGTCCAAGTTCATTCAATTTTCGGGTATTATTATTACGCAAAGCACCGATATGAAGTTGCATCACCCAATTGCGTTTATGGTATTCTTTACCTAGGAATAACATGACATATGCTTTGTACTTCTCGATTTCTGTTGCAGTTAAAGCCTCTCCCCCGCCAACCCCGTCGGTATTGCGACCTTTTACGAAAATAGCTTTCGCCTCTTCCTCAGTAACATCAGTCGTATATGAAAAGACATCAATACCATTATCAGATACCGTACAACCCGCCGAAACAAAGAAATCCATGCGATCTTTTAATGCTTTAAATAAATCATCTAATGTTTCAATGCTATACCCCACTACACTAGCCAGTGTATTCACCCAGTCATTAAACCAAGAAAGTTCAATATTAACAGCTTTATCAGGACGAAATGATGGTAGTACTTGTAGGTCAGTTGTCGCATCCTCGGCAATTAATTGATGGAATTTCAAATCATCAACAGGATCATCAGTCGTACACATCGCTTGAACCTTTTGCATTTCAAGTAATCCACGAACGCGGAATTCTTCTTTTTGGAGGATCTTATTACATTTTTCAAAAATTTCTTCCGCTGTTTCTTCATTTAACAATGTATCAATGTCAAAATATCGTTGTAATTCTAGATGCGTCCAATGATAAAGTGGATTCCCTATTAAATAAGGCATTGTTTTTGCCCAAGCGACAAATTTTTCTTTCCCAGTTGCATTTCCTGTTACCAATTCTTCACTCATTCCCATTGTTCTTAAAACACGCCATTTATAATGATCACCACCTAGCCAAACCTCCGTTATATCGGCAAATTGTTTGTTTTCATAGATTTCTTGTGCACTCAAATGATTATGAAAATCAATAATTGGCATTTTTGCTGCATACTGATGATACAGTATTTTTGCGGTTTCATTATGTAATAAAAAATCTTGATCTAAAAAATTCTTCATGTTAGTTCCCTCTTTTCTTAAAAAAGCAATGACTTTCGCCATTGCTTTCATTTTTTTCTAAATTTCATTTTGATTATTTAACGAATTGCCTTTTCAGTTTCAGTGTCAAAGAAATGTGCTTTATTCATATCAACAGCAAGTTCAACGACATCATGCATTTTAATATCATTTCTAGCATCAAGCTTAATAATAATTGATTTCCCAGCAAGCGTTGTATAGATAACTAATTCATGACCTAAAAGCTCAGACACTTCAACAGTTGCAGTATAAGTCGCACCCTCGTAAGTTTCAGCCATTAATGTTTCATTGTGAATATCTTCTGGACGAATTCCAAAAATAACTTCTTTTCCTACATAACCTTTTGATTGTAAAGTACTGTATCTGCCTTCAGGAATTTTAAATTTCGCACCCTCCGCAACAAAATGACCATCTTCGATTTTTCCGTTGATGAAGTTCATTGCAGGAGAACCTGTAAATCCAGCTACGAATACAGAGTCAGGGCTATTATAGATTTCCTTTGGTGTTCCAATTTGCTCAATAAATCCATCTCTCATAACAACAATGCGATCTGCCATTGTCATTGCCTCTGTTTGATCGTGTGTTACATAGATGGTTGTTGTTTCTAGACGCTTGTGTAATTTAATAATTTCAGAACGCATTGTTACACGTAATTTTGCATCTAAGTTTGATAATGGCTCATCCATTAAGAATACTTTTGCATCACGTACAATCGCACGTCCTAATGCAACACGCTGACGTTGACCACCTGATAAAGCTTTTGGCTTACGCTTCAAGTATTCTTCAAGTCCTAAAATTCTAGCTGCATCGCGAACTTTTTCATCAATTTCAGCTTTAGGCATTTTTCTTAATTTCAATCCAAATGCAATGTTATCATAAACACTCATATGTGGATAAAGTGCATAAGATTGAAATACCATCGCGATATCGCGATCTTTTGGTGCAACATCGTTCATCAAATTTCCATCAATGTGAAGTTCACCTTCAGAAATTTCTTCGAGTCCAGCGATCATTCTCAATGTCGTTGATTTACCACATCCAGATGGTCCTACGAAAACGATGAATTCTTTGTCTTGGATATCTAAGTTGAAATCCGTGACTGATGGATTTTCATTTCCATCATAAACTTTGTAAATATTTTTTAATTGTACGCCTGCCATACGAGGGTACCTCCCTTTCTTCTACTAGCTCATACAACTAGTTAATAGCTGTTTGACTAGTTGACACCTCGGTGTCTCTATTTAAATTTTAAACTCTTTTTGCCTGATTGTCAAGCTCTTTCTTTTAATTTATTTAAAATCTTTCTTTTAATTTATTTAAAATTTTAGCAATTAGAATGCTGTTCAAATTAACTAGTAAGCAGACTCTTGACAAAATCGCCCTTTTTAGCGACCTACACTCGACAATTCATCATTAAATCTAATAAATCACGGTCAACATTAAAGCCTTTAACATTTTCGTATCGCGCACCTTCTCGGCCATGATTGATAATTCCAAAATCGCCCTCAAAGTTCCATAAAGCATACCCCCAGCCAAACTCTTTCCATACATTCATCAAGTCGGACAACCAGCGTAGGGCGATATCGTTTGGTGTTTTGTTGTAGCAACCGAATTCACCCATATGGATTTTTACACCCATATCCTCAACATCACGCCAAGGCTTATAAAATTCTTTAAGGGCGGCTTTGTTCCATTCTTTACCGTGATATTCACCAGGATAGTGCGGCGGTTTCATATCTTGCCAGCCCTCTACCCATTCGGCTTTGTGATGGCTAACTTCAAAAGGCGTGTAACCTCGACCGCTGTGAATAGCACCAATATCAGCTAATTCTGGCATGGCAGTATGCCCACCCTCTAGACCATCCAATACAATTTCTCGGGTAGGGTCTATGGCACGAATGGCAGCAATAACATCACGCATAACCTCCGCATGGATTTCACGGGTGCAACCGTATTGTCCAATGTTAGGCGGTTCGTTTAGTAGGTCAAAGCTTAGTAGGTCGTTGCTAATGCCTTTGTATCGCTTTGTGAAAGATTCCCATAGATATTTAAAGCCATCTTGTGCTTCTTTATCTACCCATAAATTGTGTTTCTCGAGATTGTTTCCGTTAATGCAATACCCTGGAGCACGGTGAATATTTAAGCTCATATGAAGTCCACGCTTGCTGCATTCTTCTAAATATTTGTCGATATAGTTCTCGAAGATGCTTTCGTCTGGATTCGTATAGTCAAAATCCTTTGTCCAAAAGCGGTAATCCGTTGGAATTCGTACAAAGTTGAAATCATGCTCTGCTACAAAATCTAATTCTTTCAAATTGGGCGCTTGTGGATCATTGCCGTCATAACCTTTGGAAAACATCCAAAGGAAGTTAAAACCATATTTTTGTTTGTACATGTTGTACCTCCTAATTTTGTTTATATTATTATGAATTTTTTCTTGTATAAAATTTCCATTTTTACATTGGGTAATACTGATAAAAGCGACTTAAAATACGTCCGTTGTACAGCTTTCGATTTTTACTAGCCTCTT
>Ga0209755_10005736_pt1 | contig 13992 bp, 9 predicted proteins | sample TergutCo191P1_FD_187301 | JGI IMG/M metagenome (GOLD analysis project Ga0209755, IMG submission 187301) | Cornitermes sp. P1 segment gut microbial communities from Petit-Saut dam, French Guiana - Co191P1 (SPAdes) (version 2) | ecosystem: Host-associated > Arthropoda: Insects > Digestive system >... | reverse complement strand
GTAAATCATATTGAGCTTGTAATATATCCGAATCTATTTCTGCTTTATAATTATCGTAAACTTCATTTAATTGCTTTGTAATATCACTTTTATTGCGATTTTTAATAAATTCTTGAACTGCCAATGACAGAAATTCCGGTAAAGACACATGCAATTGCTGCGCTTCTCGTTCGGCTTCCTTAAAGATTCTATTATCAAGAGATATTGCCATTCCCATTATTAATTTATAACACAATGTTGATATATTATCAATATAAAAACAATATTATTGGTGGTTACTTAATTAAATAATTCCCTCAACACTCCTTACTCTTCTTATAAAGCTTCCTTAACTCAAACAAAATCATTAAACCTGTAATAATAAACGCGAAGCCATCTGCGACAGGGGTGGCGGCTACTACGCCCCAAAGACCCCAGAATTTGCCAAAGATGAGGATGCATGGAATGAGAGCGATGCACTGACGCAAAAGGGAAAGGAAGATCGAAGTTTTTGGGCGGCCTGTTACGACAAAAAAGTTAGTTGACACTATCTGGAAACCAGCAAGGGGGATTAAAAGCATCATTATCCGCATGGCGCGGGGTGCGAATTCCATTAACGCGTCGCTTCCATTTGGCGCAAAGATCCTTACAAGCTGAACAGAAAAAATCTGAACGACAGCAAAGCCTACAATGCAAATTATTGTAGCAGCGGAAATTGCGCCGATATATGCACGTAACACACGGCGATAGAATTTCGCGCCGTAATTGTAACCCAATATCGGCTGCGCTCCCTGATTAATGCCGAACACAGGCATAAGTATCAGCATTAAAATCGCGCCGACTATGCTCATTCCGGAGAGCGCAATAGCGTCCCCGTTTTCTACACCTAGTGCCGCTGCTCCATACCAGCCTGCGCTTTTATTCATAAAAAGCTGTACAATAGAGATTAATAATTGCAGCAAAAATTGCGCAGAGCCAAAAGCCATTATTTGCTTAACAATCGCAGGCTTTGGTTTTAAGAAACGGAAATTAAGCCTTACCACCGCTTTTTTGCTCAGAATAAATCTTAATATATATGCTGTGGAACAGCCTTGAGCAACTACGGTTGCCCACGCAGCGCCTTCAACGCCCCATTTAAACCACACGATAAAAATTGCGTCAAATATAATATTAAGCACCGCTCCAAGTATCATGGAAATCATTGTAACGCCGGGGAAGCCTTGCGCTCTTGTACAATGCGACAAACCAAAACTTACAAGAAAAAACACAGAGCCATAGAGTGTTATGCGAAAATATTCTCTTGCGTATCCAATTGCCTCGCTGCCTTCTTTTGCGCCCATTGTCGAAAGAATAGGATCAAGAAAAATGAGTCCAAAAACAATCATTAAGATTCCTGCGCCTATCAGTAAAAAGAAGCAATGATCCAGCGCGTTTTCCGCATCACGCCGCTTGCCCTGCCCCAGCCTCATGGAGATCATATTTGCCGTTCCTATGCCGAATAACATCGCAATAGCCATGCCTATTGTCATGAGCGGCAGCACAAGGGAAAGACCTGCAAGAGCAATTTCGTTTACAACCTGCCCTACGAAAATTCTATCAACAAAATTGTAGAGTGCGTTAACTACCATTCCTGTTATTGCCGGTATCGAAAATTTTAAAAGTAATTTACTGACAGGTTCAGTGCCAATTTTATTCGCAGCATCAGATCGAGCGCTATTGCTTAATTCTTCGTTTGCTTCTTTTACATCAGACATATTTCTTATTCCTTATTTAACAGTCGCTGCCCAGATACGCAGCTCATGCGAAGCCCAATGAACAATTAACAAACGCAGGCAATCATAAGTGCACAATTCATTATCAATAACCGCTTCTGAAAAAACAGATTTTACAACGTCTCCCACCCTTGTATTTTCATTCGGGAATTCCAAAATCCAGCGGGAAAAACACGCGCCGTCATTTTTGTTTAAAAATTCATCAACAGCATTTTTAAACTTTTCGGTATATGAAGCAATAAAAGAAGCCGTGAACTTTGCTTTCTTTTTACTGATTGCCTTTGTAACAAATTCAAATGTTGATTCCACTTCGTCTATACTTAATGTTGCCGCTAAGGTATTTTGCGTAACAAGTTCCGCCGCCGAATAACGCGCTAAAATTTTATAAAACTTTTTTTGGGTATCGATTATAGCGGCTATTGCCAAAATTACCTCATCTCTAAGATACGGAGGCGTATTTTTACCGCGAAGTATACCTAACAATACTGAAATTGATTCTGCGTTATGATACATACCAAGAGCTTCCGCTCCCATTATTCGCAGTCTTGGGTTTTGCGAGTCTAAAATAATTTTTTCTATCTCTGGACGGAACTCATTATCATTCATTTTAGCGAGGGAAAGAACGGACTCTCCCGCAAGCATATAATCATCAGATAACGCAAGTTCTCTTAGCTTCGGAATCGCGTCCTTACAATTATGCTTGCCTAAAATACGCGCGGAAATATACGCTGTTGTAAAAGGATTATTTTCTATATCTTCAAGAAGAGCTTTTTCTGCGTTGTTGCTTAATTTATGCAGTTTTTCCAATGCCCTTATTGCCTCTGTGCGCGTAGCGAGTTTTGGTGAACGAGCTCGTTCTAAAAGACCGTCAATGGCAAGATGCGAAGGCGTGTCGTGCAATTCTCCAAGCACCTGACTTTCTTCCTGCGAATCCTGCGCTTTGTCCAATTTATCGAGTAAGCTAATTGCGCGAAGATCCCTAAAAGAAAAAATAACTTCAAGCGCGTTTGTAAGAGGAAGTGAACCCAAGGATTTCATCTTACCCTGTCTTGATAACGCAAGAACAACTAAAACAATCATAAGCAAGAATAAAATTTTAAATGCAAAAAAAGGAGTGAGCCCAAGAAAAAATAAAAAGTCTATTAAAAGTCCCGCAAGAAATGTACCTATCGCTCCCGCTAATCCCAGAATAAAGAAATAGAGAATTCCCATGTCAAGAATTTTATCCTGCGGAATCATCCCAAGGAAATAAGTCTGCGCTATTCCTTCAGATCCAAGAAAGCCAAAGTTCAGCATAAAAAATAAAAACACTAAAAAGAGAATGGAACCTGCTACATTCTCAATAATAGACTGCGGAAAAACGACAACAGGAATTATACTGACAAGTCCCAGAATCACGCTGACAAGAAAAAGAGGTTTTGCGCCAAGACGATTAATTAAAAATTTAATTATTAAACCTGCCATTAAATAACCAAGACCGCCAAAAACCGCATAAAGCGAGATTAAACCATCGTTATGCAAAAACACTTCGCGGGCATATACAACAGCGAATGTTCGCGTAACTCCCGACACTAGAACAACAAGGAATAAAATGAACAAAAAATTCTGCAATGTGTTTTCGCCGGATAGTTTTTTATCGGCTTTAGCATCTGTCTTTTCTTTCTTGGGAAAAACTTCATTAAAAATTTCTTTAAGTTTCATTCCCTGACCATCTTTGGAACGCTCCGGCTCCGGCACCTTTTTTATCGCAGTCCCAGAAATAACTCCGGCAACAACGCCTATGCCTAATAAAATGGAAAAGATAAAAATAGGCGGCTCAGTTCCAAGAACCATGGCAATTAAAAAACTGCCGAACATTGCAATCGAACTATTAATAATTTGTATCTGCGTCATGTAACTTCCGCGATCGGGACCAGAAGCCAGTAAACTCAAAACAGGATTATTGCCTATCATTCCAACACCGCGGAATAAATGAAAAAGAAGCACTCCAAGTATTATTAATAATAGCGCAGTTTTTCTATATCCCGCGTAATCAAAAAACGGAGCGGCTACAGCCAGCACCATGCAAATTGATCTTGCCGTCCATGTAAAACTAAAAATACCGATTATCGAAAAACGTTTCGCAAGCATTTTACCAAGCGGCAGCAGGAACAGCGAAATGTAAAAAGTAGCGCTCATAAGCCCGATATATGTAGAGCTTGCACCCAATCTAAGAGCAAAAAGAGTGATTATAATTCCTACCAGTAAATTCCAGGAAATAGCGTTAAAAACATTGAAATAATTGTATGTTTCACGCGCCTTGCTCAATTTGTAGGGAGATAACTGCGCCATATACTTAACTTTAACAGTGCGTAAAATAAAAAACAAGTCTTGCATTTTATTTAAAATAACTGTATAGATTAACAATGATTAAAGAAGCGATTATTCAGGCTGCAAAACGGGAAAATCTCTCCTTTGAAACAGCCGAAGCTGTAATGAATGAAATAATGGAAGGGAAGGCAAGCGAAATACAGATGGCTGCCTACCTTGCGGCGATGTCTGTTAAGGGCGAAACAATCGACGAAATCACTGCGTCCGCGACAGGTATGCGCAAACATTGCACCAGAATTCTGCACGACATGAATGCACTCGAAATTGTCGGCACAGGCGGAGACCATTCCAATTCTTTTAATATTTCCACTACTTCCGCGCTTGTAATTTCTGCCGTAGGGATTCCTGTCGCGAAGCACGGCAACCGTGCCGCAACAAGCAGAACTGGTTCCGCTGATGTGCTCGAAGCGCTTGGCGTTGACATCACCATTTCGCCTGAACATAGTTTGCATTTATTAAAAACAATTAACATTTGTTTTTTATTCGCGCAGAATTATCATATATCGATGAAGTATGTCGCGCCTGTTCGACGTGAACTTGGCATTCGCACAATTTTTAATATACTTGGTCCTTTGGTAAACCCGGCAGGCGCAAACATGGAACTCCTTGGCGTGTATGAGCCGGAGCTTATCGAGCCTATGGCAAAAGTTTTGTGCAACCTCGGCGTTAAAAGCGGCATGGTTGTTTACGGTCAGGACGGCTTGGACGAAATTTCCATGGGTGCGCCTACAACTGTCTGCGAGCTGCGCAATGGTTTCATAAAAACTTATGACGTAACGCCTGAACAATTCGGCTTTGAACGCTGCACAAGGGACGACCTTCGCGGCGGCACTCCTGTCGAAAACGCTAAAATTACCAGGAGCATTCTTGGCGGAGAAAAAGGCCCCAGACGCAGCGCTGTACTTTTAAATTCCGCCGCGGCGATTCACATTGCCAAACCGGAAATTGAAATTAACGACGCGATTAAAATGGCAGCTGAGGCAATTGATTCCGGCAAGGCAAAAAAACAACTTGAACAGTTTGTTGCATTGTCGCAGCAAAAGAATTTAGTTTAACCATGAAAAACCCACCTGCAATACTTGGTAAAATCGCGGAAAGCACGATAAAGCGCGTAGCAAAAGCAAAAGAAATTTTATCATACGAACAAATAAAAAGTGAATTTCCTGCAGCGAACCACACGAACAAACACGAACAGAATAACAAGTTCCACAATGCTCTTGCAGCGCCGGGTTTGTCTTTCATTTGCGAGGTAAAAAAAGCGTCGCCTTCAAAGGGTATAATATCCCCAGATTTTCCATGGATGCAGATTGCGAAAGATTACGAGGAAGGCGGCGCTTCTGCCATTTCTGTTCTTACAGAACCTGAGTTTTTTTTGGGAAGTGAGCAATATTTGCGAGAAATATCTGCCTCTGTAAAAATTCCAACACTGCGAAAAGATTTTATTATCGATGTATACCAAATTTACGAAGCAAAATTATGGGGAGCAAGTGCAGTGCTTTTAATCAGCGCTCTCCTTGAGCCGCTGACGCTATCAGGTTTTATTTCTGTAGCCGACGATCTTGGACTCGACTGTCTTGTAGAAATCCACAACGAACAGGAAGCAGAGGAGGCTCTAAGCGCTGGAGCGCGAATCATCGGAATTAATAACCGCGACCTTACAACTTTTAATGTTGACACAGGGTTAAGTTCTCGGCTGCGAAAGCAAATCCCGGCAGGCGTTCTGACTGTCGCGGAAAGCGGAATAAATTCCGCAGACGACATTCGAGAAATAAAAAACTCAGGCGCGGACGCTGTTTTGATAGGAGAGAGTCTTATGCGCTCCGCGAACAGAAAGCAATTTTTAAAAGAACTGCTTTCCGTATAACGCAGAGCAGAGACTTAATTATGCCAGGAAAGTGATCTTTTTCTTTACTATCACAGTGATAATATCGATTATCCACCCGATACAGAAAAGACCGGCGGTAATAATCCAGATAATACCGATGATTACCTTGCCGCGGAGAACGCGGTTAATTCCTTGAATAATAAAACCAAGACCTGGAATAATGGTAAGAATGATGTTGGCAAACCAGCCAAGTTTATCAATTGCAGTTGCCATAAAAACTCCTTAATTATAGAGATAAGTAATTCTACATTAAAAAATCCAGGAAAACAAGGTGTAATTTTTTTAATTATTATGATACCTTTAGCATATGCAAATAAAGATTTGCGGCTTGTTCCGCGACGAAGACATTGATTTTGTAAACGAGGCGCGCCCCGATTATGCCGGCTTCGTTTTCGCCAAGAGCCCAAGACAGGTGTCAACAGCGCTTGCCCAGTTCCTTCGTTTCCGCATCGCCGAAGGCATAACGCCGGTCGGAGTCTTTGTAAACGCCCCAATTCCGTTGATTGTAGAATTATACCAAAACGGCGTTATTTCCATGGCTCAGCTTCACGGCGATGAAGACGAAAGCTATGTCACTCAATTAAAAAAACAAAGCGCGGGCTCAATAAGACAAACTCAAGTACAGCCGATAAAAGTTATAAAAACAATTATATACACAAACATAAAACCAAAAATTCCTCTTCCTAACAGCGCGGATTATATTCTTTTAGATTCGGGAGCGGGTTCCGGTAAAACATTTGACTGGAAAAAGTTTCAGATTTTATCAACCAAAAGACCCTGGTTTCTTGCCGGAGGTCTCAATATAAATAATATTGATAAAGCAATGGAACTTAATCCATTCGCTGTTGATGTTTCAAGCGGCGTGGAAACTGACGGCGTAAAAGACAGAAAAAAAATAATAGAACTGGTAAGAGCTGTAAGGCAAGCTGAGGCAAGGAAAAACAAATGAACAACGGCAATAAGTTCTCGGGCAGATTCGGCGATTTTGGCGGTCAGTATATACCCGAAACATTGATGAACGAAATCATCAATCTGGAAAAATCGTATTACCATTATAAAGAAGACGCGGCGTTCAATGCGGAGCTTAACGATCTTCTAAAAAATTACGCAGGGCGCCCTTCGCGTTTATACTTTGCGGAAAAAATGAGCCGCGACCTTGGCGGAGCAAAAATTTATTTAAAGCGCGAGGACTTAAACCACACCGGCTCCCACAAGATCAACAATGTTTTAGGGCAAACACTGCTCGCGAAAAAAATGGGAAAGACAAGAATAATCGCGGAGACAGGAGCCGGACAGCACGGCGTAGCGGCAGCAACTGCGGCGGCTCTTTTGGGAATGGAGTGCGAAATCTTCATGGGCAAAGAAGACACCGAGCGCCAGGCGCTTAACGTCTACCGCATGGAACTCCTTGGCGCAAAAGTTAATCCTGTAACATCGGGAACCCAAACTCTTAAAGACGCGGTAAATGAAACAATGCGGGAATGGGTAAGCCGTGTTCATGACACGCACTATGTGCTCGGCTCGGTGATGGGGCCTCATCCCTTCCCAATGATTGTCCGAGATTTTCAGGCGGTAATTAGCAAAGAGGCGCGCGAGCAGATCCTTGCCGCTGAAGGCAAACTTCCCGCAGCCGTTCTTGCCTGCGTTGGCGGCGGAAGCAACGCGATGGGAATGTTTTACAATTTTATAAATGATAAGGAAGTGCAATTAATCGGCTGCGAAGCCGCAGGCTCAGGCATAGACACAGAAAAACACGCAGCCTCAATCGCAAAAGGCTCCATAGGAATTTTTCACGGAATGAAATCATATTTTTGCCAGAACGAAGAAGGACAGATCGCGCCCGTATATTCGATATCGGCAGGGCTTGATTACCCCGGCATAGGCCCTGAACACGCGTGGCTTCATGACACAAAGCGCGCGAAGTATGTTCCTGTAACAGACGAAGAAGCTGTCTGCGCTTTTGAATACTTGTCACGCACAGAAGGAATTATCTGCGCGATAGAGAGCGCACACGCAGTCGCGCACGCTCAAAAAATCGCGCGTGAATTTTCAGACAGCGAAAGTATTATCATCTGCCTTTCAGGGCGCGGCGATAAGGATGTATCGTCAATCGCAAAATATCGAGGAAGAAAAATAAATGAGTAGAATTAAAAACGCTTTTAAAAACAACAAGGCATTTATAGGTTTTGTTACGGGCGGAGACCCAAGTATAGATAAGACAAAAGAGTTCGTATTGCAAATGATAAAGGCAGGCGCGGATTTAATAGAAATCGGCATCCCTTTTTCTGACCCAATAGCGGAAGGCCCTGTCATTCAGGAAGCGAATAACCGCGCCCTGAGCGCCGGAGCAACTGTAGAAAAACTTTTTACGCTCGTTAGCGAACTGCGAAAAGAAACTGAAGTCCCCTTTGTTTTCTTAACATATCTTAACCCGGTCTTTCATTATGGTTACGGCGCATTTTTTAAACGCTGTGCCGATGTTGGGCTTGACGGTATCATCATCCCGGACCTGCCGTTTGAAGAGCAGCCTCCTGTGCGTGAAGCCGCATCTCAGCATGGTATCGATCTTATCTCGCTGATTGCGCCAACATCAGAAGCGAGAATTAAAGAGATTGCAAAAGCGGCGTCAGGCTTTATCTATCTTGTTTCTTCGATGGGTGTAACAGGAATACGCAGCGAAATAAAAACAGACCTTGCTTCAATTACATCGGCGATTAAATCTGTAACAGATATTCCTGTAGCGATCGGCTTTGGTATTCACACAACAGAGCAGGCGTCGCAAATGGCTAAAATCGCGGACGGGGTAATTGTCGGGAGCGCAATCGTAAAGATAGCGGCAAAGTACGGAAAAGAAGCTGCGCCGCATATTTACAATTATGTTAAAGAGATGAAAGAAGCTGTCGGGTAAAACTACTTTAAGTACCTTCGCAGCATTCCAAAGAATTCATCCATATCTAAAGGCTTACCGATGTGTTCATTCATTCCGGCAGCGATACATCTTTCAACATCTTCACGGAAAACGTTGGCAGTCATCGCTATAATTGGAATGGACTTTGCTCTTTCATGGGCAGATTCCCTGATTTTTTGCGTTGCCTCGTATCCGTCCATTTCCGGCATCTGAACGTCCATCAGAATTAAATCATATTTTTCAGGATAAGTCTGGAACAGAGTAACCGCTTCAAGACCGTTTTCAGCGCATTCCACTTCCAGAAGCGTCGGCTGAACCAAAGCTTCAACAATTTCGCGGTTAATTTCGACATCTTCAGCCAGCAGAACCTTGTATCCTTTAAATACTTCGTTGAAACCTGTTGTCTCTTTCTTATTGCGATGATGTAAACCAATAGCTTCGCTTATCGCGTCTGCGATTGCGGAAGGGAACAAGGGCTTAGACAGGAATTTATCTACTCCCGCTTTTTTTGCTTCGTCCGCTACACTACTCCATTCAGCCGCGGAGATCATTATAACAATAGTGTGTTCGGGCGAGTCGGATTTTGTTTTTAATTGCTTCGCAAGCATTATTCCGTCCATATCAGGCATTCTCCAATCGACAAAATAAATATCGTACATGCCGTTAATTCCGATAAGCGCAAGCGCTTCCTGCCCATTTGAAGCAACATCGCATTTTGTGCCAAAACCGTTCATAACATCCTGGAAATAATCGAGTATTTCCTTGTCATCATCAACAGCCATTATCTTTACATTGTCCCAGTTCACGCCAATTTCAGATAAGCTCGGCGTTTTTCTGTTACCTCGTTTTGCTTTTATTACAAATGAGAACGATGAACCTTTTCCAGGTTCAGACTCAAGTTCAATTTTACCGCCCATCAATTCAATTATATTTTTTGATATAACAAGCCCTAAGCCTGTTCCGCCGAATCTGCGTGATGTTCCCGATTCCGCCTGCTGGAAAGATTGGAAAAGCATTTCCTGCTGCTTCGGGCTTATACCAATTCCCGAATCCTTAACCGAAATCTGTATCAAGTAATAATCATCTTCTTTACCCATGAAACGTGTTTCAAGCTTGACGAAACCTTCTTCCGGCGTAAACTTAACGGCATTACCCAAAAGATTTGTAATTACCTGCGCAAGACGCTGATCGTCACCGATTATTGTGCGGGGAATAGATTTATCAATATGTACAGAAAGTCTCTGCTTTTTCTCATCCGCTCTAAATGCGACAATATTAACAACACGCTGAAGCATTTTTTCAAAATCAAATTCTTCATGCGACAGTTCAAACTTATTAGCTTCAATCTTTGACATGTCAAGAATATCATTTATAACGCCCAATAGATGCTGCGAAGCGTTTTCGATCTTTTCAAAACAATAATCCTTACGCGGCACATCGTCAGCGGTTTTGCCGATAACTGTCATACCGATAATAGCGTTCATTGGTGTGCGAATCTCATGGCTCATGTTCGCAAGGAACGCGCTCTTTGAGCGGCTTCCCTGCTCTGCCTGTTCTTTAGCGCTAATCAACTCTGTTATATCAACCGCGTGCTGCAGATGAACTTTTTCGCCGTTAGGCCAGTCGATATAACAATCTGAATGACGAATATGACCTTTTAAAAGATCTACATAATCATCCCATATAACAACTTGATCCGGATTATGATCAAGCTGGAAACACGGGCAGAAGCTGCATTTATCATCAGAATTGCGCAGGACTTTATAGCAATACTCGCCGACAAGATCCTCGCCTTCTTTACCTAAAATTTTCTTCATGTAGTTATTAATAAAAAGCAGTTCTCCTGTTTCCGGAACAGTTATATAGATAAGAGCATCGATACCATTTAAAATGCTTTCTAAAGATTTTAAAGCAATATTTTTTTGTTTGTTTGCTTCGTTGGTTTCTTTTACAGCTGTTTCAAGTCTTTCTGTTATAGTGTTCCGGCTGATTGCGTTTACAATCGTCCGGCTTGCGGAACGCAGGATTAATTCCTCATTCTCGGAAAACAGCCGTTCGGTTTTACAATTATCAAAGGCGACAAAGCCCCAGAATTTTTCCTGTATATAAACAGGCAATATAAAAATTGAAACAACGCCGCGTGATATTAAATGGTCTCTCAAGTCTGCTTTAATATCACGCACAAACGTATTAACGCTCTGCCCGCTCGACATTATTTCTCTTAGCAGTTCTCTTTCATTATATTTTTGATCTTCCGCAAGAACACCATGCTCGCTGCGTGTTCTAAAATTACCGCAGTTCCATTCGTAAATCAAAGAACAGAAAGCATTATAATCTCCGGAGAAATTCTTCCATATACAAACCCTGTCAACATTAACAGCTTCAGCAATTATCCACATGGCTTTTTGCAAAGTATCCTCAAAACGCATTCCCGGTTCCAGCAAGGTAGAAGAAACATAATTCAGCGCCTTAAGCATCTCATCCTGTTCATGCAAATGCTGGGTCAGTTTTTTTACATCGCTTAAATCATACAGGAAACCAATACCGATAAAGTCGTCTTCTTCCTTAACCCGTATAAGCGTAATATCGCATGGAACCGGTTTACCGGACGCCGTTTGATGAGGCCATTCAAATCTGACTGTTTCACCCATCATCGCGCGATTTGTATCTTCATAGGCAACTTCCAGAGCCTTGCGCCCGTCAGGTAGATATTCAGGAGAAAAATCTTCATAGTAACGATCTATAAGCTGCTGTTTCGGAGCCTCAAACATCTGGGCAAGTTTATCGTTTACATTTGTAACTCTTGGAGTGCTGTCAAAGTAAGCCATGCCAATCGGCATATTATCAAGTATTGCCTGATTAATTCGAGCGGCTTTGTTAATCTCTTTTTCCATTCTTTTAATATTACGCAGATCATATAAAAACGCAAAAATAACCAACTCATCATCTACTCTGACGCATGTTTGCGTAAGATCGCATGGAATGCTTTCACCGTCCGCAGATTTGTGAGGCCACTCGATCCTTATCGATTCGCCAACGCTTGCCCGTTTAATAATATCTTGAGCTACATTAAGCGCAAGGCGGCCATCCGGCAGATATTCAGATGAGAAATCATCAAAATATCGCTCAATAATTTTCTGCTTTGGAGCATTGAACATTTTAGTAAGCTCAACATTGCAGTCAGTAATGGCAGGAGGATTCCCGGTAAAGACAGCCATACCAACCGGCATTGTATCCAATATTGCCTGATTGATCCTTGCCGTTCTGTTGATCTCTTTTTCCATTCTTTTTATATTTCTAAGATCATAAGTAAACGCTAATATGGTGTATTTGCCGTCCCGTTCTATGGATGTAACCGTAATTTCGCATGGTATAATCTCGCCGTTTTTTGACTTATGAAGCCATTCGTCTGCAACATTCTCACCTGTATCAATCAGATGTTTTAATATTTTCTGAGTTTTAACAACCGTGTCTTCTCCGTCAGATTGATTCCTCGGCGAAAATGAATAGAAATTTTCAATATAGTCCTGCTTTGTGGTACAGCATATTTTTAATATTGCTTCGTTGCAGTCAATAACATTAATATTATCATCAAAGATTGTAAGGCCAATCGGCGCGGATTTAATAATAGCCTGATAAAACTTATGCGCTTCTGTTAACTCACGTTCCATCTCGGCACGTATAATGGCATTTGCGCATAGAAAAGCGGCAGAACGAAGCATCTCGATACTGTCTTCATCAAAAATACGTTCTTTATGTTGGTCGCTGAAAATTACAAAACCCCAAAAAATCCCTTTTAGGAAAATCGGAGTTATAAGAACAGACACGGTACCAAAACGAGAAAGCAGACTGCCTTCCGGTAATGTCTTTACAGGACCATTAATAACTTCCCCGCTTGAGAGCACACTTTCCCATCGCGGCGCAAATTTTGAATAAAGCATATTTGAAAGTTCCGGGAGTGTCGATGTAGTACCATTCGCATCCTTATCCCAGCGATATATCTGCGATACGCTAAGACCTTCCGGTTTTGATACGTTACGCCAAACATTCAGCCTGTCAAGGTCAGCCATATCAGCTATCAAACCCATGCCTTCAGTCATCATTTCATCAAATGTTTCTGCGCTGTTAGAAAGGAATATTGTCGCTGCCTTGTTTAGAGTATCAGACATTTTCTTTCTGCGTTCCAGAGACTGGATTATATCCGCATTATTTTGATTCATATCTATCATACTCCATTACACTATTATAAGGAATTTTATGATTTAATACAAACAAAAAAGGCGCTTTTACACAAAAACGCCTTTTTTAACATTAATTATAATAAACCAACTTAAATCCAAGTAAACACAAAACAATATAAATCGATATATTTTTTAAAATTTGGCTAATGTCAGTTTTCTTCACGTATTATCGCTTCCATAAACCCGGCCGCATTAATTTTATCTGTAGTTATCTGCACCTCTGTACCGCGAACGCCGGCAACTACAACCCGGTAATATTCACTGTTATCAGACGCTGTAAAACGCTCATAAGCAGGATTGAGCCCTGTGCTTTTTAATCTGTCAAAAGCGTCAACGGCGTTTTTAGCGTTCTTAAAAGAACCAACCTGTAAACGATAATTTTTATTAGTTTCTATGTTAATTTCCGGGGTAAGTCTAACCCTAGAAGGCATCTGTACCACAACAGGTTGAGTAACATATACAGGCGTTTGGGCTGGAGCTGTAACCGCTGTTGTTTGCTGCTGCGGAGTTGTTGTAACTCTTACAGGTGTAGCAGTCGCCTGTGATGCTGAAGAAACTGTCTGCGGCGCCATTTGCGCTCCGACAGCAGGCGTTGTTATTACAATCCTATCAATGCTTGTAATAGAAACAGGAGCAGTGCCCGTAACAATCATATCAAGCTGTTCCGCGGCAGCCCTGCTCACATCGATGATTCTTGCAGGAACAAAGGGACCTCGATCATTTACCCTAACTGTAACACTTTTATTGTTATGCTGATTAGTAACGATAAGCCTGGTTCCAAAAGGCAGACTGGGATGCGCCGCAGTTAATTGGGAAGCATCAAAAATTTCACCTGAC
>Ga0209755_10005735_pt1 | contig 13993 bp, 8 predicted proteins | sample TergutCo191P1_FD_187301 | JGI IMG/M metagenome (GOLD analysis project Ga0209755, IMG submission 187301) | Cornitermes sp. P1 segment gut microbial communities from Petit-Saut dam, French Guiana - Co191P1 (SPAdes) (version 2) | ecosystem: Host-associated > Arthropoda: Insects > Digestive system >... | reverse complement strand
TAGGTAAACATTTTTTCCTGGATTAACCAATTCATAAGCACAGTGCAAAATTTTAAGGAAAAGTCTATGAGATAAGTCCCCCCCCCAAGAGTAAACATTAAAGTTTAAAAGCCCCAGTAAAAAATTCCGGCAAGGAACACTGCTTGGAGGTATTTAATTCCGGCGTCAAAGGGTTAACCTTCTCGTCTAATGGAGTTGTGTGGTCAGCAGAAATACGGTGATGCGAGGAATTATTTGTCATGAGAGATGTATGGCATGCACAACACATATGTAACTGTACCCCAGAGGATGGCCATGTTAGTAGTGAAACTTGAGCTGAGAATGATTTACTTTTAGTTATAAGAAAGAGAGAAGAGTCATGTAGATATCAGTCTGGCGAGTTTCAAGAGTTCCTTCTTGAGCTTTTTATTTTCAACAGTATAATGCCAAGGATTCTTATGGTTGAAAAAGTGAAGTGTTAAGTTCTCAAGATTATCATCTTGAGTGTTTCTAGTTTGCCTCACTTCATAAGTAAAATGTGAATATTAGGCACTGTAGTGAACCACCCTTGTATATATGAGTCATTTTAAAAGGACTGTCCAGTGTTGTTGCCCTTTTTCACTCTAGCCTATTTTCTGAATAATTTTCTATCCTTTTCTGGAATTTGTAGTGCTGTACATATGTAGTTATCTCATTTTCTTTCACCTTTTAAATAATAACTTTCCTCTTGCTATATTTTTCTTTTAGATTTCTGTTGTTTTCTTTAAGTTATAATGTTGTTTTAATTCTAGTACTTTCCCCAGCCCCAGCTTTTACTTTCTGTTTCTAAGCTCATTTTCTTTATTTTTTCTCTTTACCGTATTATATTCTGTCATTTCCATGTGATTTTTTAATGCTTTTCTCATATATTCTGTTGATGGCCATCTTCTGTAGATTTCCTGTCCTGTAAAGTAACTGAGAATATTTCTTACAGGTGTGACAGTGTGGGAGCTGCTGACTTATGGTGAACGTCCGTATGAAAATGTTCCTGCCCGGGATGTGCCCGAGTTGTTAGAGAAGGGGGAACGGTTGCCACAGCCAGCAATCTGTACAATAGAAGTGTACATGATCATGATCAAATGTTGGATGCTGGATGCAGAGAGTCGGCCCAGTTTCAAGGAGCTTGCTGATGAGTTTGCAAAAATGGCCCGCGATCCTGGTCGGTATCTCGTGATCCAGGGTGATCGTTTTATGCGTCTCCCGTCCTATTCATCCCCGGCACACAATGTAAGTGTGTTTTTACTGTTGTTTCTTTGACATTTGTTGGTGTTGCTAAAGTGTGGCACATGTTGTATTTATAAAATCTGTTGGTCAGTTGTCAGGATTTCATTATAGTATGGCAATGGATTGTGCAGTATGGCATATAAATGCCTATATTATATTTAATAGTTGTCCAACTAGATGCGACTTATGCAGTTTATTACATTTCTGTAGGCAGCTCCACATGTTTTGGGTGTTGACACCCGTTATCAGGAGCTCGTACAACTGTAATTACAACTTCTGGTATAGATTAACCGGTTTTACTACCATCCGCTCTCGTTGAGTTGGAACTGATTCATATGTATCGTACAGTAGGTATTCATCTACCGTTCGACACACATGAATTAGTTCCAACTCAACAACGAGAGCAGATGGTAGTAGATCTGGTTAATCAATACCAGAAGCTGTAATTACAGTTGTACGAGGTCCTTAAGACGGGTGTCAACACCCGAAACATGTAGAGCTGCCTACAGAAATGTAATAAACTGAATAAGTCACATCTTGTTGGACAATCATTAAATTCGATTCGCGATGCACGGACCCATATATATAAAATTCATTGATGCCTATATTGTAGTTTGATGGTAAGGGGCATGGGGAAATTGACTTATGCCAAATACAGTATGAATTACAAGTCTAGTGGTTGAACTGATGATGGCAGTACAGCTTCATGTGAACTGTTCGTGTGTATGTACCAGACAGTATATAACAGACTTTGCGACAGTAATGTCTCAGGTGCGTATACAGGGATGAATTGACTCGCTGGACGTACAACTGAAAGGTTCACTACTGATACTTAAGTTCACCACTGGGTATGAGTGAAGATGAGTTTCATCATCCTCCCATCACAGTTGGTCTACATGACAGTATCCTTCCGTCCTGTCCTTCATGCTACAGAGTTCTATAGCACTTTTGTGACTCCCCCAGCCTACGTACATGTGCAGTCTGTTGTAGTCTCCCGGATATGAATGCTGTAACATTCCCGCCTCGATGGTGAGTTATTTAATGACAGTGTCAGTTGCTAAGTTTATATAGTGTGGGTGATGAATGAATAAGTGTGGAGCACTGGTGGACTGCTACTGACAAGGAAACACAGCAGTACTCAGAGAAAGTCGTACCTCAGGCCCACTTTATCCACAATTCCTACCTGGGATGGCCTGGCATTTAACTTAGGCCTCTGCATTGAGAGATTGGTGAATAACCACCTGAACCATAGCATGGAATGGCATTAAGAGTACTAGTTGAGGTGTATAAATCATGGTTTCCTGAGTGTCCCCTGAGATTGGAATTTTGCATGAACAGCACTAAATATGTTGATTGTCTCAGCAAGTTAATATCATTATTTTGTCTCTGTTACTTGCAGGATGAGAAGGAGCTGATCTGCAGCCTGTCACCAGCTATGGATGGACCTGAAGCCCTCATGGATGCAGATGAGTACCTTCAGCCCAAATCCCGTGCTCCACTTGCACCAGCACTGACAACATCTAGCTCCTCCTCCTCACCGCCTCGCACTCCCATTAAAACATGCTGGCCAGTGGGAACACCTGTGCCAGCTGAGTCCCCCACACCCCAGAACCAGCAGAACTGGGACAGGGAGCTTTTGCGATTTGCAGGTAGTCATCCTGAAGACCCACGCACTGCAGGGATGCGCCATCTCAATGGACAACCAGCCCATCATCACCACGCATCTGACAGTTCTAGCTCTCGTTACTGCAGTGACCCTCTGAAGCTGGTTGGGAATAGAGGTCCGTACCATGTGAAGCAGATTTCATGAATCCCAAGAAACCAGTTTTTAATGAGTATAAAAGTGTGAGCCAGTGGAAATTGCTTACATTCCAAATATGTTACCAGTAGTTTTGCATACTTCATTTTGGTCATGTTGGTCATGTGTTGCTGATAGAAATCTAAAAATCTCAACATGTAAAAATAAACTTGTAGAATATCATTGGTAGCTATGGGTGTGGGTAAAGTTATCTTCCATGAAAGCACATAGGCCAGGGAGAGGTATAGTTCTGCTCATTCTTAACATCAACACTAGATGGATATGAGCAATCTCTTTCATGCCCCATCCACTTTACCCCTGGGGAGAGAACCCTGCAGCAACCATGGAATAATTAGCTGATTGGCCTTTGGAGACAATCCAGATGTTCTGGAGAAAAGGCTGTTGACCATGCCATGAGTTGAACCCCGGGCCACCGACCCCATAGCCTGGCCACTATACTGACCACACTATCCAGGCTTCTCCTAACCTGTGTGGGAGAAATGGAAAATATGCAGAAAATTGTAACAATAAATTCAAAGGAAGCCTAGTGCAGTTGAGATGATTATGTAAAAGTAAAAGTGGATCTTACAGTGCTGGGTGTGAGGACATGGATTGTATATGCGGATTGCTTTCATCTGGCTGAAGAAGCCAGTGGCAGAATGTGGTGGACGTAATAGTGAGCCTTCATTTTCCATGAAAATAAGGGACTGTGTTGACCCAGTAGAGTGACAGTCAGCATATTTGTAACAGAGGTTATGATGAAGTATCTGCTGATCATTATGTGTGTAGTTATGTTCCTTCTTAATGACGTCTGTGTAACGGTTGTGTCCTCTTAGATTGTAACACAATGTAACATTGTGTGTAATGTTTTATTGCAGATTGTGATATGCTGCCAGATGACTGTTTCGACTCTGGAATCAGCAGCCGTGAAGCACAAGTAGGGGGCCTGAAGCTGGACCTGCCTCTGGATGAAGATGATTATCTGATGCCCTCTGCTCAGCAGAACCAAAATAGTGCTGGGTATATGGATCTCATTGGTGATTCTAAACTGCCAGGTCAGTTCATTCTTTCCAGTACTGGCTTCATCAGATGTATAAACAGCGTCTTTAGTTCCTCAGGTGATCAGTTTTTACTCAGATTTCAAGAATTATTCAAATAAATTTATCGAAGTAAAATTCCTCCAAACATACTAATCTGTGTATTGGAATATTAAGGGGTAAAGAAACTGGATTTTCATGTCTCTGGCAATCTGTTCTGCTTCTCTGACTGTACTATCATTTACTTTCATCAATTTGATCAGAATTAAATTGAGGATTTGTAACATTTCAGATTTTAAGTAATAATTTCATCAACATCTGACATTTGTTTTTAAACAGCTGGTTCAGCATCGAACATCTGTCTGTCTGGCTCTGGATGTTTGATTTAATGGAATTAAAGAAAATATATGGCACTCTATGCTCATTTCCAGTGTAAGATACTAGACTGAATCTGCATGTTCAAGTATAGTGATTGTTGTTACACTGTTATTTTTCATTCCCTAAATTGTATCTTATTAGTTACCTTAGATAATACAATGTTGCTTTATATCACATCAACAGAACAACATTTCAGCCACTATAGGGTGATTGTCAGGCTCAGTGTACACAGGTACATACACTTTTTTTTTTCTTTTCTTAGTAGGGAATACTAAAAGTTAAAGTAGTTAATTGTATTACAATTGAAGTGATATAGACATGAGTTTTGTAAGATTTTTTGTTAAAGTTGATTAAAATTGCTTGGAAATCCATGGTATTTTGTTATCTTTTGTAGTGTTGCCATTACCAGATTTTTCATTGGTTGCTTCGTTGTTTCTGTTTTGTGTTGTTATGTTGGGACTGTGTAACAGTGTAACAACAGATTGCTGTGGTTGCATCAGTGTGGAATGCTTACAATATACAATTTTGTTTCAAGGTGTTCTCTGAATCGTGTAGATTGCAGGTAAGATGTGTGCATCTCAGCCTCTCTCTTCTTGACTTCTGTACATCTGTAAAGGTTTTTCCCTCATCTCTAATTATACCAGCAAATTGTTCTGAATACATACATATCTGTTGTGTATTCTGTATCTGGCTGATGGCATTATATAGACAGTGGCTGTATGTATGACATTTTGGATGAACTTGCTGCCTGTTCCATGTAGTCAAGAGTACCTTTATAAATACAAAGAATTTTGTAATTGTCAAAGGTGTGGGCTGAATAATAAAATACTTCAATGGCACTTTTATATTATACATGTTTTAGTGTTTTGTAGGAATGAATTAAGTGATAGTAAACCATTTCATACACAAAACCATGAAATAAACAAGGTAACAAATAAAATACTTCTAATTAATATTAATAATAAGGGGATTTTGATTTAGTTGTTGGGCATTAGTAATGAGAGTGATCATACTGTCTGTGTATGGGTTATGAACCCATTATCTTCTGGTAGTTCCACGTCTTTGACTACTTGGTGTCTGAAGGTGGCGGCAGCAAGCTCGTCTGAAATGTTGATAACTCCTTACCATCTAACAGGCTAATATATCCCACAAGACTTAAATCTTCGTTGACATTGCTGTCCAAACCTCGAATGTTGCGAGAAATGATGTGTTTGTTTCACTGATATGGGCCATTCAATAGCCATGTCATCTTGATGGTGAGAAGGCACCTCCCCAGTACTAGTACTGTAAGCAGTCAGTTCAAGTTGTAGTTCAAAGAAGAGTGTTTCTTGTTAATAGTAATGACAATCTGTTTTGTTGTTAGAAGCCTACTTACTGCATACGTTGAACCCCTTGATTGTCTGATGTGATTGAGTGAAATTCTGGGTTAGAATAGTCACTGTATTGGCTGTTTGGGGTCTGCTGTTTAGCCTGTAGTGTAGAATAAGGAAGAAATAACCAAACCTATGAAGTAGTTTTGTGTGTGTGTGTGTGCGCGCGTGCGCACACATGCGATAGTTGCTCGAATTTGATCTGATAGCATTATGCTTTTCAACAAGAATATTTGTTCTGCGTAGTTGGTTTCAAAGTATCTTTTTGTCTTCAGAACTAAAATTCCTGAACAAAATTTTCATGTAGTATAAACAGAAGTTCTTAAAATATTGTTCCTCAGAGAGAGAGAGAGAGAGAGAGAGAGATAAGCCTACTTACATATTCACTGTTTCTGTGTGTTGTAGATAATGATGAAGCAAGGAATGGAAGCTTTGGGCATGATTTCTTCCAGTTGGGAGGAATGCCTAAAATGAGTGTGGATAACCCAGAGTATCACATAATGAACAATGACGTTCCTGCACATCAGAATTTGGATGCACGAGGCATACCAGCTGCTGCAGATGCAGCTCAAGCTCCATGCAGTGGAAACATTGCTGGACAGCGACAGTATGTGACACAACAGAAATCATCTGAAGAAGAATCAGATCATGAATATTACAATGACTTTGATAGGTTACAGCGAGAGTTGCAACCTCTTAAACCTCTGCGTAGAAACGAGACGACAGTGTGACAGTTAAGTGAACCTGTTGGGGAAGTGCCTTCAACAGGTTAGGGCCTGCAGCCTGTGACACACATTTTAGACATGTTATGTTACAGAATTCTTGTGGTGGTAATTTCTCCAGGAACTTCGTGTGGAAATAGACATGCACTTGTGCATTCGTTAATGTTCGTGGCTGTAAAAAGGAACTGAATCTACCAGAACCTTGTGTTTGTTGTGAAGACGACTTTGACTGCAAACGGGCTTGCAGTTGAGTTATGCGTGTTGTGTTAGTGACAGTGCGAATTGCAATATTGCCACCAGGTATCAAGAACAGCAAGGTACTGATAGTCCCTTCTGTCCATTGTTGTTACAGGGATGACAGACTCCAGGAAAGAACTGATAGCTATGTAGCTACTTCATATAGTAGTGCTGCAAAGCCAGCTACTTTCAATTTTAGGGAAATATGACTTGATGTAAAGATAAGAAACCTTATTACACAAATGCTGCTGCTGCTGCTACTACTACTACTACTACTACTACTACTACTACTACTACTACTACTACTACTACTACTACTACTACCACCACCACTTCTATTATTTCTATTACACTGTTTCTGCTGCTGCTGCTAATAATGGTATAATAATGAATAGTAATAATAACTGTGAGTGGCATCAACAAAGCAGGAATTTTGTTAAAATCAAACCAGTTTATAGTGCAAACAAGTCATGTTGAGATTATGGTCTTCTGGAATGTGATGACATTCAGTTTAGTAGGGGCATAAGAACATCCTGGAGCAACCTGCTGCCTCATCATTACGTTGGAGATTCCATAAAGCTGTAATCTTAATATCCGTAGCTGTGAGATTTTGGAATCTCACAAGTCTTAATTGTGCCATTGTTGTGGCCTATATATTAATGTTTTATGTAAAACTTACAATTTTATGTTTTAAGGTAAAAATGCATGAATGTTTATTAGGATAAGTTCTTATATCTAGGAAAAAAATGCTCTCAAGCAAGGTGGTGTGCAGATGGAAATACCTGATCTGTAGTATACAGTTAATTTTTTTAAAAATTGTAGTCATGTTACAGTTACAAAATGGTGCTCCTTTTTTTTTCACCTTTATTCATATTACACTCTAACATGAAATAAGTACAGCTTTGTATAGAATGTTTGTTGCGCTTGAGTACATAATATGAGTTGCTAATCATGGTATAGTGGCAGGCAGCCTGCTTGTTACGTCAGGGTTTAACAAGTTACACCCTGTAACATGAGTAAAACTTTTTGTCTTCAGGGTAAGGACATGGGCTAATTACAGAGATGCAAAAAAATCTGACTTTCTGTAACGTTGCATATTATGTTTCAAGTGAATGGTATTGGTGCACTGTACAGTGTAAAGTAATCCCATCTCTTAGTATGTGAAACACATTGATTGATGAGGTAATTAAGCCAAATTTGGCAGGGAGTAATGGAGTGTGGCCTGAATTATGTACTGAAGACTTGTCTTGAAGACAGACACTGATCTTCATGCTGAAGGTGTTTGATATGTGCTTTAGGCTACTGACTGCATTTGAACTGCCATGTGCTCAGCATAATTTCTATGGTAGCACACTGCCTTGCAGTTGAGACTTTGGACTGTGATACTTTTATATTAAAAGGTATGTAATATTCTTCCCACTGTAATATCTAACGGCACATAGGTCAGAACATCAAGTGGGAGAGTCATATTGTCTCTCTCCCTTTCCTCCCCTCCCCCCTCCCCATCTGGGACCATTTTATACTCTAGGGGCACAGGCACTCCAATTGCACAGCGGAAGAGCTGTGGAGGAAGTTGTTGCTAGTATCAGAGAGCCAGTAAGGTATAGGCAAAATGCCTTGTAAAGTATTTTGGCAAGTGTACAGGGAGAAGAAAAAACTAATCATTTTGGGAATCTGTAATGACAGTGAAGCAGGAACAGAGAAATATGCAACACCGTCACAGCTACGAATAGTGCACGTGCAGCATTGTTAGCATATGTATAGTACAAGAACACGGGCAGTTGCGGAACGAAGACTGTGAAGTGGCAAGAACTTGTGCATAATTTGTGTTTATTTTCATGTAAATTATGGAGCACTTGTATTGTTCAGAGGCATGTTTACCCCAGTCCATTCTTGCACAACATTGGGCTGGAGGCAGTGCTGTTTGTAATGTATGTTAAAAATGAAAAAAAGAAAGTGTCATTCCATTTTATGATATGAAAATATTTTATGAAAGTATTGTGCAGCAGATTGTAAGTGCCATTATTTTTACACTCAAGGGATAAGCATGTGGTCTTGTATAGTTTTGTATTCAGTGTTTACATACTGAAGTGCATGGCTTTTAGTAAAAATGTTTGTCAACTTATTCCAAATTAAATATTGTTTTTAATTTAGAATATTATTGTTACAAAATACAAATGAACCATGTGTCTTCCAAACTACAGAGGGATTAGTAAACGATTCATCTTTTAATCAGAAACAGCAAGAATGTGATGATGGTAGTTGCTGTGGTGCCTATATGACAGCCGTTAGGTTAGAATGCCTGTTACAGTAGTTGCATTATATGAAATATGTAGGCCAAGTACTGTTTGAAGGAAATGTTATATAACTTGGTCGCCTTATGAGTGTACATGAAGATGCTGTGTTGAGAGTTTGACTGTTGTGATAATAGAAAATGTGATTTGCAGAGATGTGGTATTGAATTTAGCCTTCTTATATATATATATATATTGAATGTATATTTAAATGTCTTTTAACTCCTGAAGCTGCATCTTTAAATGAACTGTGCTATCCGTAGGAGTGAGGTTTAAAGTGGCACCTTTGTTTAGATTCTGTCACAAAGAAGGTACTGATTTTTTATGCAAGATTGCAACAGGTTCCTAAAAGACTGAAATATCCCCAGTCAGCTGCTTCATTATTTTGGTCTTGCAGATAACTGATGGTACTTTTAAATACATTTATTTCAGCATATCTGTGGATTGGGATGTCTGAACATCTCTGACAAATATAGTTAACAAATGTAGATTGAATATCGAAATGCCTGAAGGTGTTAAACCCCATTTGCACTGTAAGACGACTTCAGTGGACTTGCAGTGTGATGTTGAGAAAACCAAATATCATGTAAAGTTCATAGCCAAGAGCATGCAAAGTAATGGGTGGCCATTATACAGTGCACAGGGCACTGAATTCCAGTGCCAAATGGTTAAGAGAGAATTGTTTGGCTTTTCTTCTCTCTCCCAGCAATATCAGTTTTCTCACGTCATCAGTAATTAAGTTCAGTTTGGAAAGAGAATATTATAGAATTGACAGATTTCTAGTTTTGGGCCCAGTTTTCTGGAAGTGAGTTTTGTGTGTGTGTGTGTGTGTGTGTGAGGGACATTAAAAATTTTTGTTCAGAAAGGAGGACCTCCCCTCCCCACTGGCCTGTAGGTCAGGGCAGGAGATGCTGCCTCATGGTTATATATTTTGATATTTGGGGGGTGGGGGGAACTGCACAGTATTATCAGTGTTACCCACACAGGCACATGTTTCAGTGGAACTTTGGTTGGGGTTTCCACCTACAACAGCCTTGTCAAACTGCATGCGGTGAGCCAGAGCTGTGGCCTGTTTGAATTTTGTTGGTGGCCCATAAAACTTGGAAATAGTCAGTACTGACCAAAGAGCCTTAGAAGTAGGAACATTTGATTGGGTAAGATTATAAATTAATCATCATAAAGGAAGATGAATATTTCTGTTCACATATTCAAAGCAGTAACTAATGTCTCATTTTTAAAATGCCAGATGAAGTTTGCCAAGACATCATTTTTAAACACATCACAAAGAAAAGTTTAACATGTTTGCAGCAGGGTTAACAAGAAGTCTTATGTAACATCGTTAAATCAATAGAACCAGCAGTAACAGAAGATTTATATTGGCCTTTTTAATTGCAATGAGTGCAAAAAACCTTCTACAAGACAATATGTTTGGGATTGTTTTATTAAAACAGCTGAAATCCAGAAAAAGCACAAGAGCTGAAAAATACAAGCCTCAGTAGAAACAGTGGCCAAACATATAAGGAATGTAATACATTATTTGACGGAACATTTGCAATTGAGTAGTAAAATTTTCTAAACCTACACAATAGTGGTGGATGAAAGTACAGATGTTGCTCAACTTGCATTTATTATTTGTAGTTGTAATACAAAGAGTGTTACAGTGAACATTTGGAATCATTTCCCATGCATGAAACTGTTTCTGAAGAAGATGTTTTCTCTGAGATAAATAATTTGCTGAAACAGTGTTGACTTGAACTTCTGTGCATCATAACTTGATATATTAAAAATAACCTTATGGGAAAAGTGAGTGGAAAGTGTGAGTTGTAAAATTCATTGGTTTCATTGTGTAATGAACCATTGTATGTTGTGTGGCAAAATGATAGGACTGGATTATATTTAAAAAATATGCAAAATTTTAAACTTGATATTAATAAGCTAAGCACGCGTACAAGTTGCTAGTGTCCAGGAAAATCTTTTGATTAGGGATGAAATATTAGAATAGATTTTCTTAGATTTTAATTTGGAATTAATGAGATTTTATTTCTACTATTTAGGGTACCATATTTTTATGGTTTTAATACTTTTATATTTATGTGACCCAATTCAGATGTCTGAGCTCATTGTGGTCTGCACACACTGGGCTCGACATGCCTGATCTTAGAGATCACATGGTACTGTAGCCAAGAAGACCACAGTCAAAATTTCCACCAGGACATAATTTTTCATTGAAAACGGAGCATTTGTGGGGACAGTATTCAAATTTTAAATCTTCAAATTATCAAGAAGTCACAAATCTAGTTGACATTCTCAGCACACAACTCCAAGTACACTAATGTGATTATGTGACAAGGGTGTTCAGCTGTATGCAAGGGCTGGAAATCTCCATAAGTAACCTATCTTACAATGTTCATCAGTTGTATTGGTTGTGGACAATATTGTACGTATTGGTACATTTGTAATAAAGGTATCTGAAAATACAGAACAGTGTTGTGCTTAAGCCATAGGTGAATTGTGAATGGGATCCTGTCCATTCCATGCTTCTCTCTTCTATATACATCTGAGAAGGGACAGGGCTTCATATACATAATTTATTGCATAAATACATAGATAACAAAATGTTCCTTCAAAATAATTCTTAAATGTTTATAATGATTTGGGTTTTGATATAACTGTTGAAATGATTGAAATGAAGCACCTTGAATTATTTTACTGTGTATATTTTATTCGAAGTTAACGTGAAGTGGATCCCTTCAGGTCAAGGTATGGCATATAGTCAAGATTTGCTTGAACTTAAAAAATAACAGGGATGGTCTTTGACTTGGGACTGGCTGTGAACTGGTATGTGTAGTGGGACTATGGATGTATGAGCGGTTCTACGTGTTACTGTGTAGGTGTATTTATAGAGTGTGTAGTGTGGTGCGTATTAAAGGAGTCTGTAATGCACAGATGTACAGAGGGGCATTTTTAGAGGCATGTTTAGAGGGAAGTCCATAGAGGCAGTAGTGCAGATGTAATGTGTGTGCTGTTTTTCATCTTTATTGTTCAAAGGCATTCACACTAGCTGCTTCCTTAGGGGATGCATTCTTTATGGAACTCTGCAACTGCTTGCAGTTTGTTAGTCATTAAATCTAGTACCAGTCACTAACCCCATGGCCTGTATATGTAGATATGGGGTTTTGTGTTAACTTGGGCTATGGAAGTCATGAAGTGACATTGGGCAATTACTGCTGGTTGCCCATCACAATGAGAGAATCAACAAAACTGTAAAAGTAATCATGTTTATAGTTCTCAGTGAGGATTGACGTATCTTACAGTCAGACATTGACTGACAGTACATCACAGTGATGAAGGCTGCACAGTTGATTCATATTTCTTTCATTTCTTTTTCAGTGTTCAACTCTGCCAATCCCTTACATTTTGTTAATTCATAATATTATTATACTCATCACTTAATGTGAACATGCATCATTCATTGTTACACCCCCTTGCTATGTTGAGGCACAGGATGCTAAGGGGGGATACAAAGTCCTGGCTCATCTTTAGGAGGACATCATATCCAAAATAGACAGCACAGGACACAACCCTTTCCTAAATCTTGTATTGCTGTAATACGCACTAAGCGAGAATCCTCTCAATGCTTCTTTGCTGAGACAAAGAGAAAGGGCTGCAGTCTCTGCCTGTAATGAGCTATAACAACATGAGTTGGAGTGCAGTTGGAGTCCCAGTCCAATCCCCCCTGTATCACCATATCTGGTCACTAATATAGATAGAGATGTGATGCTACCTGGAATTTTTGCCTATTAGTTTTTTAAATAACATCATCCTTGTTCATTTGAGTTGCCTGATGGTCAAAACATCAGGCTGTGTATCCAGTATGTTTGAAATATAATCTTTTATATAGTGATGCCAAAACAAAATGGGAACCTCAGAAAATCATTTTTAAGAAAAGCATACTTGCAAGTAAAATTGAAATATGAAAATACAGCAAAATTTAACATTTTGGCAGTGCGATTGATGTCAGAATGAGCCCAGCAGCGCATAAACAGGAAACCTTGCTTCACTGATGTTATGTTGGTTCCTTCAGCCAGTCATGTCACCTACCTAACATGGATGTTGGAAGGTTTCAGTTCACATGCTACAGGATGTGTACCAATTAGCTACCATAGCTGAACACACTTTCATTTCGGATGTAGTTCTGAGTATGGGACCACATATGCCCAAATGTTTACTCAGGAAGACAGCTTTCTCATGAGGCAGTTTTGATCTCGTAAGCAATGTGCCTGACTTTATGCACTGTCAAGAGGACCAACTGAAATTTTTTTTTCCCCAGTAAGTTGTTTTTCATTGTAGTTCACATTTATGCCGCTAGGTGTTGCGAGTGTATGTAGTGAGAAAATGGCCGATGCAGATTGGAAGTTGTTTTGTGTGTTGGAATGTAACACGAGTAAGTCTGTGGTTACTGTGCAACGTGGATTTTGTGCACAGTACGCAAAACTAGATAATCTGTGGTACGCAAAGGACCCGCCTACAGACAAGGCCATTCGTGCTCGGTATAAACAATTTACTGAAACTGGGTGTCTGTGCAAGCAGAAAGCACGTATGTTGAAGCGTGTGTTGCAAGAACTTGAATATCTTAACGATATGTGCCGTGTCACCCGTGGTGCACACAATGAACATAACTAGTTGTAAAAAAAATTTTTTTTCAGTTTTCTTGTGGCTGTGAACAATTCTATGAAGGCAGGTCCTTTGGTTTGTAATCACGGAGAACATTATGAAACGCTCTGTATAAATGTAGCCTCTAATTTGTTTGTGTGACTAGTAATGTCTGGAAGTGAATGGAAGGATAAAAGGTTGGATTGTTTCAAAGGTTTGCAGGAGAGCATGGACTGAAATTTAAATTGGCTCCGAACAGTGG
>Ga0209755_10005733_pt1 | contig 13995 bp, 11 predicted proteins | sample TergutCo191P1_FD_187301 | JGI IMG/M metagenome (GOLD analysis project Ga0209755, IMG submission 187301) | Cornitermes sp. P1 segment gut microbial communities from Petit-Saut dam, French Guiana - Co191P1 (SPAdes) (version 2) | ecosystem: Host-associated > Arthropoda: Insects > Digestive system... | reverse complement strand
AATAAACGAATTAAAATGAGGCTTGGAGGCATGTCCCCAGTGGAATATCGCGAGGCCTATCTGAAGGCGGCCTCATGAAAAAGAGATACGGAAAATCGTACGCACATCATTCGTTGGTACACCCTTCCATCAAAGATTGGTACAGGGCGACCTTGGTTTTGCCGCCCTGTTGGTTTGTATGAAATAGCTAGATTCTACTGATCTTTTTTCTCATAGATTCACTGCCTTCGATATGAATGGTGTGGGAGTTATATACCAGCCTATCAATTACAGCGTCTGCTATGGCTCCTTCACCAAGTTTTGCATGCCAGCCACCAGGTGAGTATTGTGAGCACAAAACGGTGGAGCGCACAATGTGTCTGGACTCAATAATTTCTAACACTTCTCTTGCTTCTTTTTCATCAAGTCCAACTAATAACCAATCATCAATAATAAGCAAATCGCAGCCCATGTAGCGCTTTTGCCATTTGTTGTAATCTTGGCTTTCTCTTGCTAGAGCAAGTTCATCAAGAAGCCTTGGAAGCCTAATGTATCTAACTGAAAAGAAGTTGTTGCAGGCACACACCCCAAGAGCACAAGCAAGCCAAGACTTTCCAGCACCCGTAGAGCCAGTGATAATGACGTTTAACCCTTCTTTTATCCATTTACACTGAGTAAGTTCTTCAATTTTGTCTTTGCTTAAGTTTCTGTCAGCATCGTAGCGAACATCAGCAATGTTGGCTTCGTGTATTGAAAACCCTGCACTTCTCAGCAATCTTGTTCTACGATTAATGCGGCGTGCGTCCCATTCAGCATCAACAAGCAAGGATAACCTTTCATCGAAGCTCAAGGCTGAAAAAGAGGTGTCTTCTTCTTGGGTGCGATACGCTCTAGCAAAGCTAGAAAGTTTCATTTCGTAGAGCTTATTCATGGTGGTTTCATTTGCCATTATTCTCACCTGCCCCTGCTTCAGCATCAAAGTACTTTGCTCCTCTTAGGTATGCATATTCATTATTCTTTGAAGAGGTGGTCGTCTCATCGTTTGCAAGTCGTTCAATGAGAGTTTTTACTGTTTTGTAGCTGGGAGATTTATTGATGGTAAAAGCCCGCTTGCAAGCATCATTTAACCTTTTGTTCCCATGACGTTTTACAAGAGCAATGATTGCATGACAAGATCTGTATGCTTGTTGCTCAATAGGTTTTGAGGCAAGAACACATTCTATTACTCGTTCAACGTCTATTCCTATTTCGCCTGCCCATTTGCGAAACCTCTCAGAAGTCCACTCAACGAAATCTTTATGAGTATCGGGCATGTGGTTGACGTCAGTTACGTAGCTTCCCCTATAAGAATAAGAGCGTTTATGCATAGCAACGCGCTCAGTTCCAACATAGATTGATATGGTTGATTTAGTGATTCTCACCTCAACTTCTTGTTTCGCATATTGAAAAGGAACAGAGTAAAATATTGAATCAACGCTTACGTGGTAGTTGTAGGGAACTGTGGCAGTTTTTGAAATATACACTTCGAAGCGTTTATTTGGCAGAGGGATCAAAGCATCTTTTTCCTGGTCGATAAAGATGCTCCCTCTGGATCCAGCCCGTTTTTGAAAGGGGCGCAAACAAATTTCTTCAACCTTTTCTTGCAAAGCTTCATTTAAGTCGCCTAGATCAAAAAACAAGCGATCCCGAAGAGGGGCGATTGCCCATTTTGTAACCATGTTTACACCAGACTCAACCGCTGCCTTATCTCGGGGTTTTCTCGCCCTTGCTGGCACAACAGCACACCCATAATATTCAGCAAGACGTCTATAACTTGCGTTTACCACCAGTTCATCTAGGGTGTTTTTAATAATGCCAACTTTAAGGTTGTCGGGAACAAGAATAGGGGTGGTTCCACCGAAGTATTCGAATGCATTTACATGAGCGTTTAGCCAAGATTCTTGATCCATGTGATAAAAACCTTCAACGTAGAGATAAGAAGAGTAAGCAAGACAAGCCACAAAAATATAGACTTTATTTATCTCACCAGTGTCCCTATCGACAACTTCCATAGTGGCTCCTGCCCAGTCAACCATCATTTGTTCTGCGGGCTTGCGCTCAATATGCATAACGACATTGTTAATGTTTGCCCAGGTACGGTAGCGATGGCAAAAGGCAGAATACTGATAAGGATCGCCGCCAGAAGCCATGGTGCTTTCACAGTATTCGCTCCAGCAAAGCATAAGGGTTACACCCTTTTTCAGAAGCTCTTTGTGTACTTGAGAAAAATTTGGTTCAACTTTTAGTGAGCGTGTTGGTTCTTTCGGAAACAAAATTCGATATATCTCTTTATCATCAAACTCTTCAGGTAGCGGCCAACTAATCCCCTTTGCTTTTGCTCTGTTTATCACCCCCTGGACAGTTGAGCGCGAACATTCACAAGAATATGCGATGTTTCGCGTACTAACCCCCGCTGAGCGGAGCCTTAAAATCTCACGATATTTAATCATAGCGATCTCCTTTCTTTTCGTGAGCAGCACCTTATTGCGCCAAGCTCATTATCTAAGAAAGGATGGGTTGATCAGGGTGGACTGATTGTTTGTGGAACGATGCACCGACGTGTGATGGAATGGTGGACTGACAAGTGCGGAACAGCGGGCTGACTCACGTGCAATGGTCACTATGCGAGAAACATTAAACAACAAGGCGGCACACTTGGGTAGGTTTGCCAATAAGGACGCTCGACCGCCTCTTACCCTGATCTAATCACGTTTCTAATGCCTGCAGGTTAAATCCTAAAGCTGACCATTGCACGTGAGTCAGCCCGCTGTTCCGCAAGGCTCGGAATGGGTGACCAACCCGCGGGCAATAATCATTTTCTCGTTTAAAGTTGGAAAACTATGATAGTTTTCTAGTTCTTGGAATCTAAAGAATCCAGATCAATATCTAGAATTGGATCATCTGCCATCTCGGCAGCTTTTACGGCTGCCTTAGGGCTCAACCTCAATGCCCAGCTCGGCAACAGCGTCCTTTTTTTGTTTTTGAGTTGCAAATGCGTATCGATCTACCAAAACTTGTCGTTCATTTTCTGTCAATAAGGACGAGTTATATAAATGAATAAGGCGAAGTTCTACAACTTTTTGGTGATTCATGAGCATCTTTTTATTATTATCATCCCAAAGGATTCCGACCCATACGCTGTCTGATATTTTCAAAGGAAGCGCATTGATCCTTTTTACTATTTCCGTAAAGGGCTCAAGGGTTTTTTTGTAAATATTGATAATTGCTTTTACCAGGGGAATTAGTGCAGCTGGCCTGAACGGAAGATCTCCACCGTTCTTATTTCGAAAGCTCTCTGTCGCAGGTGCTAAAGAAAGATATTCTTTGATGCAGGATACTTCAGACGAAACAGCATCCCAAAAAGTAGTGCACATACTAATATATTCGTCGAGTTCTTTTTGTTCTGGCCTAAATCGAATATATTGTTTTGCTTTCGAGCTCCCTCTTTGCTTTTTTCCATCAGAGTCTTTAACCACTTTTGAGTCCAAGTAGAGATGCATTAACTCAAAATTACATTCATAGAAAGTGATTATAGTCGTAAAAGCTTTTTTGTTGCTTTCGGGAATAGCTTTACCCTTAGAGTCAAGTATTCGCTCATTCTCAAATAAAGGATGATTTTCAATTAACTCACGTGATGCAATAGCTACAGCGTCATCTTCGTCAAGTGCGATAATGTCTCTTTTTGAAACTGGCTTGGCATAGCGGTTTAGCGTACTGAACAGTCTTCTCACACGCTCCATGCCACCAGCATCGTTCTTGTGGCCAATAAAAATTACAGGAATCCGTTCATCGTTAAACCGGTCGGATTCGGAAAGAACTTTTTTGATCCCTTCAACCCGATGCTGTCCGTCTACTGGAAAATTTTTTCTTTGCCACTCAACTCCAGTAAACCAATGTCATAATACTCTTCATCGGTGCCATAGTCCAAGCGGACTTCATGCCATTGCGGATCTCCATCATACACCGCTAAAACAAGCGAATTAAAGAAGCGTTCTTCCTGTTGCGAGATATAAGTAGCAATCTGTCTATAATTATCAGTTATGCTTCGCTGAAGCATCTCTCGAAGCACCGTTGATTTATGGAGCTCATCGTCTACTTTTTTGACATATTCACCAACTTGAGCATAGGTTAGCGTTGAAATATAGTAGACCCAAATCCCAACCTTCGCGCGTATAGCCGGTATTTTCATTACCCACTCCTTTACATAGCAAATGCTGCTACTGCTCTCCTTATTGTTTTGTCTGGAATTTGATCGTTGCATGGTGGCAAGATTTTGTTAATTAATTCCCTTTCGACAGCATCGATTACAGTATTGTCGTCTAATGGAAGATACTTAATATAAAGATACTGACCCCATTGCTCTATCATCCGTTTTATTTTTGGACGCGTATTTTCGTTGGGGTATTCGCGGCACCGTTTTCTCAAGTTTTGCGTTTGGGTGATGCGAGCTCGTCCTATATACATGAGAAACAAATGAGATTCTGGCAAAATGTTAGCCTTTGCAAGAAACATATATATTCCCCCGCAGTTATTTGGAATTGCACTTAATTCGGGGTTCTCACTTCCGTCGACATCAAGCAGCTTTACCTCATTCCAAGAGTGAGGTGGCGAAACTATTCTCAATATCTCTGAATCAAAACTGTCCCACAAGGTAGTGTTTAACGTGAAGTGAAGTTTTGATTCAGAAATACTTCTGTTTATATCTATTTCTGACATTGCTTATCCCTCTCACGCAGAACTAGTTAATATTCCTCTGGGTATGTTCTTGACTATTCGCTATACGAGCTGCCGCAATCTAATAACGAAGCGGTAAATCTATTTTGAAATTCATCAACAAAATCCATCGCGTTGCCAATCCACTCCTCTTCTGTTTTTGCGGTTCCAATCAGCTTTTCAAAAAGCACTTCGACACCGCCCCTGACATAGCGATCATAGATAACCATATTGTCGCTAACCAACTCTTCATCGGCTTCGTTGAAAGCTCTTCTAACTCTCTCGTTAATATCCAGTTCTTTCTTTGCTTCAAGTAGCATAATTAAGTGGTAGTTGAGCATAAGCCGCTCTTTTTCAGCAATTATTGTTTCTGCAAAAATACTGCGTGGTTCGGCTTTTGACGCAGTGTCAACATCAGCTTCTCGCCTATACAGAAAACCAACTAATGGAGCAGCAAGATAGACATCGATAAATCGTTTGAATAAACTCTCTGCTGGCTGTGTTGAACCACTGCTATCACTTCTTAGCGCTAAAACCATCTCTGCGTGCTTCCCGTAGAATTCATACTGTTTATCAAACATCTATCTCACCTCAAAATGTGACTCATAGTCTGATGTCTTGGATATTTCGTATCTCTTTCCTATACGCTTGCCTAGATGTTCCTCAATTAGCTGAGCATCCTTGTCAAACGTTATTACAATGATTTGCTCAGCAACCTCCGGCAGGATTTCACATATCCTCTTAATGCGCTTTGTGTCGAACTCAGACAGCGGGGCATCCATGACTAATGGATATGTATTTCCTGCCAAAAGACCTTCGGTGTCTTCTAAGTTTTTTCTTGCTATTTTTAGTATTCCTGCTATAAATGCGAGTGTGATTGCGAGGGTCTGACCAGTTGAAGTCTTCCAATCATCGCCAGAAGCACTTATGCCCTCTGCGCAGACCGTAACACCAAAGCTATCATCGAATTGCAGCCACAATTCTCCCTCATATAGCTGTCGAAATATATCGTTTACTATGCTCTCAAATTCCTTTTTTGTCTCCACTTCTTGCTTGGAGTAAAACTCAGACAGCTGCTCGTAAATAAATGTTGAGTATGCAAGATATCTTCTAACCTTGATATTATTTGCATTTGTTACTGCAACTGAGGCGATCTTTTTGTTTATCTCATCGATTTTTGCCTTTGCAGAAGCAATATTATGTACTGCCGCACCTTTTCGTTGAACCGCACGGTTCTCCTCACTCTCTTTTTGAGTAAGAAGTTTTCTAAGGTTTGCAATGTCTATGTTGTTCAGGCTTTCAAATTGAGCTTGAATAGCCTCGCGCTGTTTTTCAGCAAGCTCGACGTTCTTCTCAGCACTTCGAAAAGTCGTAAACTTATTTGCGAGTTTTGCAGGAAAATCACTCTTATGTATTAAATGAGCTTTACACTCTTTGGAAAAAGTACTAATCGCGGTTCCAAGTGACTGCGGAGGGATATATTTCAACAAGTCAGTAAGGTTGTGCACGGCTTGAAGGTCATTTTCCAGGTCAGCTCCGCAGATGCAGCGACGTTGCTCTTTTATTAAAAACTCAATAGTACGGCTTGTGATATCAGGAACGCCCTTGTCAATTTGTCCTTCATCGGCCAACTCGGCTAAAGCATCTGATAGTAGCCTTTGTGCGAAAAAAAGATATTGCCCCTCTCTGAACTCGTTGATTGTATCTTTTCTTGATGATAGATATGTGCTCTTGAGTGTAGCAACCTTCCTTTTCGCAGCCTCAAGGCTTCTAATAACATCTTCGCTTTCTTTGTTCTCTTTCAGCAATTCCTGATAGCGATGCTTTTCATCTCTGGCCATTTCTGCCTCTATGTCTGCATCTTTGCCATCTTCTTCTAGTCGCTCAATTCTTGCTTCCAGAACTTCTATTTCCTTATTGCCGTCAACAAGAATGCTGTCACCTTCTTCGCTGAACCTTTGTCTAAACGTACGTGCGACACTCGCCTTATTCCCCGACGACTGAAGATGCTCAATGGCAGTTGCAATATGCTGGAGCCCCAAAAGGCTCTTTACGGCATTCGCGAAGTCAGAACTTCTACCACGCTCAATCTCTCTTCTCATATTTTTCACATGCTCGCCGTCGAAGAAAAAATAATGAGAAAGCTTATTAGACAGCAGTTCATTTATTCGTTGCATTTGCTCGCCGAGCGGCACATGCTCTGTTTGTCCGTCAGTTTTTTCACGGTACATAATGTCAAATTCTGGCGAGTCGGGTCTTTCAAGCCGTCCGGAACTAGAACGTGTGTACTTTTGAGCTCGTGTTATGGTGTAATAAACCCCATCGTGGATCAGTTTTATCGAAACTGATACTCTTCGAAACGCGCCTGGAGGGATTGCTTCGGCAACCTCAGCATTAATCACCTTTCCATCGCTATACGATGTAGTTCCATAAAGGCACCACGAGAATGCTTGTGCTAGAGATGTTTTTCCCGCGCCATTGTCGCCCTGAATAAGAGTTACGTTCTTCTCTGGGTCGCTAGAAAAAACTACTTCCTGCTCATTCTTAAAAGGAAGGAAGTTCTCAAGTTTTATTGATTCTAGTAACAATCTGCTTCCTCCTCAATCATCTTTACTATTCTTCGAACCATATCCTGATCTGTATGGGCTCCAGTTTTATTGTTGGATTCTTCCAGTTTCAAGATATTTCTTAGCAGACGTTCCGCTCGCTCGCGGTCAACATCAGCCTCTGCAATATGAGAGTTACTTGTGTTCATTCTGAGCAGTCCTCTACTTTCGCAAATCCGTCGATTCCGTTTATTCCGAAATAAGCTTCTTCGATCTCACTCAGTTCCTTTGAGGCAGTTGAAGCGTTTAATGCAAGCCTTGCAAACTCTTTTGCTCGAACTAATTCATTATAGACCAATCTTCTGTCACCTAGAGTTTCTTCATCAGTTAGAGAGGTAACAGCGCCAATTTTTCGAGGCAGAGTAACAAAATCATATATTTCAGCAAAATCTTTTCCTTCAGCCTGTCTAAGTAGGCGTCCACGTCTCTGAATGTATTCACGAGGGTTTGTTGTGCTCGCTAAAATAAAAGCAGTTTTGATGGATGGTATATCAACACCTTCGTCGAGGCATTTTATTGCGACTAGCGCCTGGTAGCCTTGACCATTTGCGAATTGTCTCTTGATCTCGTCTCGCTCTTTTCGAGATTCTTTTGATGTAAATTGATGAACAACCATTCTCAACTTATTGCCCAAGAGTTTTTTAACGACTTCGATTTGTCGCTCATCGTCAACTTCAGTGTTTTCGTTTGAGTCATCTGAATCAACGACTTTCGTTGCTCCGCAGTACACAAGAATGAAGTTTTCATTTTTGTACGGGAAGATGCTCTTTTCTAATGCATCAATTTTCCCACGAGCCCCTGCAACAATGCGTGCTCTTGCGAGCGTGAGCATTTTGCCCTTTTCCGAAAGAACTTTCTTTCCGTTCCTGCTAACAAAACAGCGCGCAATTTCCCTTGATAAACTCGAATACCTTTCAAGCTCGTCATTCTCCAGCGTTACAAACACAGGGTAATATTTGTAAGGCGTTAGCCGTGGAGGCTCATCCCCTCTGCCAAGAATCGCTTCTTCGAGAGAATATCTTATACACCTGTTCCCGAAGAACGAAAACAGCGAGTCTGTTCCCTCAGCATCTCCATGCCTTTCAATTGTTGCTGACAAAGCTAGTCGATAATCATAGTCGTCATTAAGCAACGAGCGCAGGTATTCGGCACCAAAATTATGCGCCTCGTCAACGACCAGTAGTTTTCGAGCTCTTATTTTCTCCAGTTCATCTTGAACCTTCTTTGTTCTAAACGTACCATTTGTGCAGATGAAACAAAGAAACTGCGAGCCTGCCACCCCGTAGCGCTGATCTCTGATTGTGTTTTTCAAAAAGGAAAACCAGTCTTTTTGGGACGAGTCACCGTATCCTACAATTGGATTGATATTGAATTGGACGATGTCATCGACCCATTGCTCAACTAGATGTTGGTAGGGGCATACGATAATCGCAGCGAGTTCATGATCGAGCGCTTCGCTTAGTCTTGTAAGCGCCCCAAGGCCAGTTTTCGTCTTGCCAGTGCCAGTAGCCATATCAAAAATACCACGATACCCACTTGCCTCCCAAGCACCAATAGCCTCGTCTTGATACTCTCGCAGCTTAAGATTCTGTGGTAGCTGAGGAAAACTGTTTGTGTTTGACCGGCAATCATCCCTTGATTGCCCTGGTAAAGCATCTATGCTATCGATATTGAAATTTGGTTCGCCACGCTTGTACTTCTTAATAATCTCTTCATCGAGTTCTGGAAAAGAAATTGCACTGATGCCTGGTTCATTTCCGTCCCAAATAGAGTCAAACCCGGCTGTTTTCAGTGCTGTTCTCTGCTCGGGGTCGTTCCAAGAGCAGAAGACATCGATAGCTTCATAATTGTTGATATAAGCATTCTTCGATTCATTCATCGATCCAGAAAAGGCAACGACATTGTTATCTGCGTCTTTTAATATGCCCACCTTCTCATGATAAATACCGATGTGGCTATTCTTCTCAGTAAAGGCAATCTTTATATCCAACACACCGCTCGCGATTAGATTAGCAAGGAGATTTAGCCGATCAGCCTCTTCGTTGTTTTTTGGGCTTCGCAGTTCTCCCAATAACGCATCTCTTACAACTTTGAGGCGATCTTCGTAGCCTTTGCTAATAGCATCTATATCTTCATCCGACAAATGGGGAGAGGCTATCAGACGCATCTTGCCCCCATTCTCCACAAATTTACCAATTCCCTTTGATATTTCTAGCAGAGCAGTCGAAGAAAAGAAGCCGACAGCTCGGTCATACTCGTTTGATTCTTGTAGCGCCGGAACTATGAAGTGTCTCGCAACATTATCCATTAGCGTTCGATACTCTAGGTTTATATCAATGTCTTTAAGCGACACTGCACACCCTCCTTATCAACCAGCTTCTTCTATAGCCTGCAAAGCATCTTCAAGTATGGCAAAGTAGTTGTAGTCCGTTAGACAGCTCACACTAAACCGAACCGAACCATTCGGGCTTGTCTTCAAAAAACTGTGCGCATAAGGCGAGCAGTGAAGTCCTGTTCTTGTGGCAATACCTCTCTCGTTGAGCGAAAACCCAATCTCATCAGGACTATAGTTATCGAACAGAGCAGATACGACTCCGATACGTTCGCATTTCATTCTGTCTGCAATTATCGTGATATTGTCATGTGAACGTAGAATGTCCAGCAATCTTTTAGTTCTATCCTTTTCATCGTCCTGAATACTCTTGAAGCCTTTATCAATTATCCAATCTAGCGCAGCATTAAGCCCAGCGATTGCATAAATATTCGGACTGCCTATCTCCATGCATTCCTTAAGCAACTCGGGTGGTTCTTGGTCAATAGACTGTGAGCCTGTTCCGCCAAAAAGCAAAGGCTTGAGCTGGGCTTTTTTGCCGCAAATAAACCCTCCAATACCAAGAGGAGCTAACAAAGATTTATGCCCTGCGAAGACAGCATAGTCAATGTCATTTGATGCAAGATCAAGTTCCAGCAGTCCTGATGTCTGGCTCATGTCAACTACGGTTGTAGCTTGAAACTCTTTTGCAAGCGAGAAGACAGTATCCACGGGCAAAACAGCTCCACAAACGTTGCTGGCATGAGTTGCAACTACTAACTCTGGTTTGTGGTTTTGGAAATCCTTTTTTGTTTCGTTGAGATCGAACAGAAGAGTATGTTGATCAAAGCGTAGGGTTTTAATCTCTATTTGCTTATCCCTCTGTAAGGCATGAATCACCCTCGTAACAGAATTATGTTCAAACGGACTAATATAGACTGTAGAAAAAGGCGGCAGGTCAAGCCCGAATACAATCTTGTTTATTGCTTCAGTTGCAGATGCCGAAATGACAACTTGCTTGTTCCTGCATGAGTAAAGGTCAAGCAACTTATCTCTAGTATCTTCAAGTAACGCTGCTGCCTTTGAAGCTAGTGGGTGTTGTCCACGCCCCACGTTTACACCGCATTTGCGGTAAAACTCATCAGCCAGGCGATAGACACACTCTGGTTTTGGAAAAGAGGTTGCAGCATTATCGAAATATGCGATGACTTCATTGCTCACTGGCATATCTCCCTCAGCACGTCGAAGAGTACTTGTCTTTTTTCTGAGTCATCAATCGATTGCCCCATTTCCTCAATAGCTGTCTCGATTTCGTTCTTCAGGAGTTTTGCCCTTGGGGTCAGTGAGACATGCTGGAATGATTTTGTTTCTATATCTCCGCTCTGGCCTTTAAACGAGATTCTTAGTGCTGTGTGAGTAGTATCACTTGAGGAGTCTGCGGCAAAACGTTCAATCACGTCTTTGAAACGACCCATTTCACTAATAAAGACCTGAATTGTTCTCTCGTCCCAATCCTCGATACGTAGCGAGGTAACAGATTTGTACAGTCTTCTCAGTGAGTTTTCTTCATCACTCGTAAAAGCTGTAATTGCCGAGAGTATTCTGTTGGTAGAGCCAGCGAAGACTTGCTCCCTAAGATCTTCACTTAGGTTATCGGACCATTCGTGTATTATCGAAGCTAGAGAAGCGTCTGGGTGAGCAGATGGATCGAAGAACAAACGTAAATCATCAGATATAGTCTGTGACGTTTGCGTGACATAGTTATCTAGGTATTCTTTTGCCTCAGAGACGTATTTCAGCAGGCCTTTGTCTGGCTTTTCGGTTTTGAATATCTTTGGTAACCCTTCAAACAAGAACTCTCGTGGGTTTATGTCTGTTCGCTTCAAGGCTTTGAAAAAGCTTAGGTACTCCTGTGGCATATTGGCGTAACTCTCTGTATGAAAGGAGCCGCCATAAATCCTTGTTGCTGTCTTCGTAAAACGAGGAAGCGATAAATACCATCTTGATATTGCATCCACTGCTTGAGTAAAGTCACCTCTGCTTTGAGCACTCGACAGATAATCTACAAACAAGGCTTTGACACCATCTACAAACTCAGCTTTTTCTGGTGTCCACTCGATTGGTTTTACATAGAATTGACCAGGATTACAATCGAGGTCGTTAAGAATTCCTGCTGTCAATCTTTGCTCGTCAGATCCTTTAAGAAGCAGCAGGTTGTTCCAGTCTTCCCTTAAAACTGTCGCAAGGAAAAGAACAACTAGCCCTCTCTTCAAGCCTATACCTCTTTTGTCTGTAGTGAGCAGGTCATACAACACACTAAAAGAGTCGTTTCCGTCTCCCGAATAGAAAAAGTCTCTAATAGTGTCAAACACTAAAAGCATTTTGGAATCTGCTGGGCGAAGGTCAACAGCCGGAGATGTTTCAAGATTGCTTATTATTCCTGTTACTGCGAACACGCTTCTCATGATTGAGCATTCCTGGCCATTTCCCTGTAGTCCAAGGTTTGGTTCTAGGATAGGACTACATAGTCCAGATAATACTTTAGTTCTGCTATGGATTGCTGCGGTCGAAAGATCGTGTTTGTTGATTGCTTCGTTATTGATTACCGGCGTATTCGGATATACGCTATCGCAAATACAGGAAAGGAGTTCCGATAACTGAGCCTTTCTGAAAACTTTAGCCTTTTTACCGTTATGGTAGTAAAGGGCTGCCTTCAACTCAGGTTGAAAATATGCAGAACCGAAAGATGCAATGACTTCTGAATAGTCTTCCAGAAAAACCTCATACTCATCAGCTAAAAGAGAGTCCTCCTTAACCTCGTCCTTTAGGATGAGCGCCGCTTTGTAATGAAGTACAACGTCCTCTATCTCTTTATATTTCTTTGGGATGATGAATACGGTGTTTGAGTGCTGCGCTGAGACTCTTTCAATAGATGCTTTGATCTCTTCAAGGTCTTCAATGTTCTTTGGAAGCACCGCCAATAGATGGCCATCTTCATGCCCCTTGTATCGATAAGAGTTTTCTTCAAGTTTCCAATAATCATCACTACTCAAATAGCCACATTGGAAGAATCTTACAATCTCGTTTTCGGTATTATGCCTTGATGGAAAAATGGCTTTACCAGTCGTTATCTCGTCTAAAATTTTTGAAGTAGTGAATTCGCTTTTATTGCGCTCAATTACTCTACTGATTTCCTCTTCAATGTTTACTCCAGAGGACTCTTTTAGTTTCAGATATCCATTACTGCGGCGGAGATAAACAACCGCATCCTCTCTTATAAGAACATCGATTGCTCGCTCTATTGCATCAACAGAACTCTCAGTACTTGTGAAAGCCGTTACGATTTGGTTTTTCGTTGGAGCAAGAGACTCAAATTGCGCAACAACATATATCAACATCAATGTTTTGATTATCTTTGATTCAAGAGACTCGTTCTCGAAACGAGCCAATATTCTCGATGTGAGTTCAAATAAGGAGTGGACTTCACTTGTGTAGGACTCTCGTCTGAATAAGGGCTCGAAGTAATCGAATAGGTTGTCTGGTGTAATAAAAGATAGCGCCTCTTCTTTTAGCATTGAGTATGCTTCATGAAGAGCATTTTTCTCAGCAGATGTTAGGTATGTGAAAAGGGTTCGTTCGTTCTGGGCAACTTTCTCAGAAATTCGAGGCAATAGAAATGTTGTGACTGGATGAAGAGGATAGCAACCCTTAACAAGAACACTTACGCTTGCAGAATCCGCTAGATTTGACAATACTGATGCTTCTTCTAAAAGGTTTAAGGCTCTACTATTTTTTTTAAGAAACCGTGTCCAGAGCGTTTCATCCTTAACAATAGAGGACTCGATTAACTCATAGGACTGGGCAAAGCCGTTCCTTATCTCGATATGCTCAAATCTACCAGATACACCCCTCCATCCATCTACCTTTTCCTTTGGCAACTTACCATCGATGTAGTTTGATATGTCTTTATGGCATATCAACAGTAGGTGCATTTGGTTGTTGGCACTGCGATTACATTTCTCTGCGAAGTCTTGGAGTAGTTTTATTTCGTTTACAGATGCGTCAGCAATGTTTGTTTCTAGGTATTTGCTGAATTCGTCATAAATGACATAAACGCCTGCATAGCCCGTCCCAACAAGGGCGGCAACAGTCTTTTCATAGACTTCAACCACGTTTAGGCCAGAGAAACTATTAAAGGCTCCTCCAGAGGTCAAAGACGGATATAGCTCAATAAAGTCTTTATAAGCAACCATATCGTAGCTGCTTAGCGCTGTAAGGAATTCTTCTGCTGTACGGTCAATCAACCCTTCAAACCGGGCAAAAGTCTCTGGGTATGTGTTTTAGATC
>Ga0209755_10005732_pt1 | contig 13996 bp, 10 predicted proteins | sample TergutCo191P1_FD_187301 | JGI IMG/M metagenome (GOLD analysis project Ga0209755, IMG submission 187301) | Cornitermes sp. P1 segment gut microbial communities from Petit-Saut dam, French Guiana - Co191P1 (SPAdes) (version 2) | ecosystem: Host-associated > Arthropoda: Insects > Digestive system... | reverse complement strand
CAAGCCTGCGGATGTATCTGCTACATTTGAAGCGTCTGTTTTCTTGTATGTATTCATCAACGTTTCATATCACCCATCCTATTTTCAGGTGTTCATTATCTGCTTCCGTTTGTGAGTGCTCCCTTCTGTTACCAGGTTCCTTATATTTTTTACAGTTCTATAGATGAATTTAGCTAAAATGTCACTCTCTTCCAGCTATAGATGAGAGTTTTTTTTTCGAATTTGCTTGGTTGTATTTTTTATTGTTTTGCCCTCTGGAATGTTATACATTATTTTCTTGGATTTCTGAGATCCTGAACCTTGGCTAGAAGCACTTTTCTTCACATTTATGTGACGCTCGTATTTATTCCTTCTATTTCTTCTTGCTTCCAGTTTCTATAAATTTTCTGCCATCCACTAACGCCCTAAATGCACTGAATCCTATCTTTTACTGTTCACTTTCTTTTCCTCTTAATTAACTCCTTTATTGTTTCTGGTGTTTGATTTCCTTTTGATCTGATTGTTATCTTGAATTTATTGTTGTTTTCGTAAACAGCGACGATGTCATAGTAGAATTACAATTTCCCAATGCTAGATAATTATTTTTTATAAATCGTATGGGTCCCTAGTGTCTTCATACTGTCACCAGATGTCGCTACAATTGTTGTTACCCGTGTGTCTCTGTAGGCTTGTAATTCTCGCCTTGCTTGATTAACCTCTGTTCGAAGTTCTGTGTTTTTTGCTGATTCATCGAATATGTTCTTCTTTGGAGCGTAAAATGTGCTTCTGTTTTTATTTACTGTTTCCATTATTGACTTCTTCGGCTCGTATTTTCATGTTTTCTTTGATTGGTTGCATTGACTACGTCCTGTTGAAAACGGTCTATACGCAGAACTGAGTCTTCCGCCATCTAGCCTCATATCCCAATAACCAATCACATGTCTGTAATTAAGAGGTGTAATAAAGTAGTATAAATTGCGATTGTTTTGAAGCCAACATGTAATTTTGTAACTACTGAGGGCTTCAAGTTTCTGTACAGGTTATATAAAGGAACTCCAATATTAAATTTACAAGACTATGCAGGTGTTTAAATTAATCCGTATATATAGTACCGAAATTACCACCATCTTCTCTCCTCTTATCTCATTATTAAAAAAAATTTATTCCAATTTGTCTCTATAATCCATTTTATGTCCAGAATTCTGGAGTCATTTCATGTGAGTCAAATTATTTTTCTAAACACATTATCGAAAATGACATAAATTTTCTTCTGTAACTGTGGAGAAATCAGATTTTCTTATTAATTGTGCAAAATGTGATTTTTCTTATTTTGTAAATTTCCTGTAAATTAAAAATTAATAAAATTAATAATATAATTCATATAAGGAACAGGAAATATTTTCCTAAAAAAACGCAATATCATTTTATCCAGTAAAACCGCAGATAATTGCTTTCAGATCTTCAGATATGAATGTTGTTTCCTATGTCATTCGACAGAGATATAAACGAAGATTAATTGGAGAAGAATTTAGGTCTACTAACCAAACATAATAAAAAAATTGTAAGGGATAATATTCGGCAGAATCTCTTGAGTGGAAAATTTCGTTAATTTTATTCTGCTTTCACAATACTTGAGAGTTTTATAGACAAAAGTATAAAGTTGAAAATACAAGGACGAAATTTTTTGATTTACCTTTAAGCATATTTCGAGGGAGAAGGAGCAAAGAAATTATATGTGAAAAATTAAAACGTGTGAATTCATCGTACATTCTGGTCCTGTTTGTAAATATTAGCATTTCTGAAACTTCTTGCAAAATTACTCAAAATATTGTGCCCTTAGTTCAACATTCACTCTAGTCTACACTGCCACTTAGATTATCGCAATACACTTAGTTCTTCGTAGAATGTAACTTTATTCAGGATCTTAAAAAATAAGAAATTAATAATCTCGGAGATCCAAATGGTTACTGAAGATAATTATCTATGTTTTAGGAGAACCCATCAAGCGGATATATTTACTTTTACATCCAATTTCATGCCAAAATACTTTCAATTTTTTGGCAATGATTAATTTTAAATTTTGCTGAAATTTATGGATGGCAGAATTTTCAGAAATTATATAGAGCTACGGTTGATTAGCGAAGTGAATTTACAGTATTGTAAATGACAAACAAAACAAAATTATTTAACTTTTTAAAAATTATTAGGAATTCGAAAATAGTTCCGAATGGCGTAGTCCAGATAATGGAAAAATTCATGAATCGAAATATGGAATTGAAGTATTAAGAGAATGTATAAAATACATTAACCTGGATGTAACAGAAGTAGGCTGCATATTAATAGGATAGACGATGGAATAATCTTGTTGCAAAATAAAGCCATATATTTAGGAGAGTGCTGGAAACAGCACAGAGAGATTAGTGCAAATATAGTGGCATAATTTTAAATAGTGGTACATGTAACAAAGAAATCAACATGATACGAATTCAAGAATTAAATCTTCAGCAGAATTGGTTTAAAGTTTGAAGCTCTAAAAAGAAGTAATGAAGCAAATTAAAGATTCGAATTTCCATAAGCTTGTTATGTAGAGTCATCAAAAATAAGCGCGAAATGATATTACTGAATGAGCAGTACGTTAAGAGTATAGCCACTAGTTTGCTAAAGATTCCAAGTTCTTTTGACAGTCGCTGGGAGATGGAAAAGACTAAATTGAATCTGTAATAATTGCATAACAAAATCAGTCGTTACAATAACAATATTTCAAAAAACAGACTTTTCAAAATTAACCCAGTGCAAAGACAGAAAAAAGGAAAAAATTTGACGACACAGTATAAAACATTACATAAATATTCACAGAAATGACAATAAAACTTTACAACCGGAGCAAAAATACAATGTGAATTAACAGCAAAATAAATTACAGAAGATATTTTTAGTAAAATTACACTCCGAAATCGAGTACGATTCTGCATAAAATTTATTACAAACGAGTAATGAAAAGAAGGTGAACAAAGTATGGAATAAACAAGTTCATAAGAACAGAACCATCACTAAAAATAACTCGAATAAAATAATATAAGAAAAAGAGAAACAAAAATGCATAAATTTAGACGTTACTATATTGGGTGACAGCGTCATATTTACGTTCCTTGTTAAAGGAATAAAACATAATTAAAGAAGTAAAGAATTGCTCGGTATTGTGTTCCTGAAATTGTGTTGTGTTTTTTGCAGAAAGAAAAAAATTTGCTTATCTTGTTCGTGATAATGCTCTTCAAGTCCATTACAATTGGAAAACTGCTGCCGACTCCGTCGCTTACATTAAAGGAAATCCACTTGGTGCGCTGTCTGACACACATCAGTCACAGATATTTCGCACCAGGGCGATCTGTGGTGATATCATCGCCAGCCACCTACCGAAATGTACAGCAGGAACTGATTGCAGAGATTCACAGAACTGTTATCTGGCCTGTCGTTGTTGCTGTTGATGGGAATATTACCATACCCGAAAAAACAAACTTTATAGATGGAGATGGCAGTTACATTATATTAATACCAGACGGGAATTTTACAAATTTTAGGACTGAAATGAATAGGTTAGCTGCAGAACCACTCAGATACAGAAGATTATGGAATTCCGAAGCTCGGTTTGTTGTGGCTGGAGCAAATGAATTCTCAATGGCACTACAAAGAGACATATTTGAACTTTTCTCAAAATTTCGAATATATAACTGCATTGTCGTAAGCCTAGGATATGATGTAATACACAAATTGTATGAAGTACCGATAAAAAATTACGATGTAGAAAAAGTCGAAATTTTGGTTGTGTACACTTGGTTTCCATATCAGAGTTCAGACAGTTGTACAGAGGTTATTGATATCACCCTACTGGACAGTTGGGTTATTTCTGAACAAGGCCACTTTACCAAGAACAATGACTTGTTTCCACGAAAGTTCAGTAACAGCTTCAATGGATGTCCTATGAAAATTTTGGTCAGGGACGGAAAATGGGGTTTTACAACGTTATATGAGCTATTCAATGATTCCAAAGGTAATATTCGTTATGGTTTATTGGTCGTGGAGACTAATTTATTAGCGGTTCTTCCACAACAGTTGAATATGAGTTTGGAAATTGTACTTTCATTAAAACCTTTTGACAATTTAGAAAGAATGATTGGTGGTATGGTTTCAAAAGAAATTTATATAGCTCTAGGTGCTATGGGCACAGATTATTTTAATGTATCATATTTAGATAACACAATTATCTACACTATGATGAGTATCAGCTGGTATGTACCGTGTTCTGTCAAATATCCAAGATGGAGCAGCATCTTTAGAATATTCTCTGTGGAACTGTGGTTAGTTCTGATCATTTCGATTGTGATTGCGGCCATTTCGACTACACGTGTTGCGCGATACAGCTGCACGCCGGAGTGGAAAGGGTACAAGACACTGTCCAGTTCGTTGACCAACTTGTGGGCTGTCATTCTAGGGCTGTCAGTGTCAACGATGCCACGCACACCGTCACTACGTTCGTTGTTCTTTGCATGGATAAGTTTCTCTCTGGCTTTCAGCACAGTGTTCCAGGCATTTCTCACAACGTTTCTTATTGATTCCGGGTACAAAACACCAATTCAAAATGTGGAAGAGATGTTCGCCTCAGGCATTAACCTTGCCTACCCAGAAGAATACAATTTAATTTTCGAGAATTTTGACGAGACGGAAAAATCAAATATAGAAAAGAATAGCGTGATCTGTCCACCGAATTTGGTTTGTGCGACGTGGGCAATGAATCAGAGGAATGTTTCGATTATGATTAATGATATTATGGCTGCAGATAGTTTGGCTAGTGGTGTTTTATTGGGCGAGAACACTGAACCCTTGTTTTGCAGGTTAGAAGACGGGGTAGTTTATTCCAAAGGATACAGTATGGTAATGTTATATGGAGCCCCACTAATGGGGTGAGTTAATAAAATTATTGATCGTTTGGTTCAAGCAGGTATATACAACCACTGGATTTCGTATCGCCTTAACTTGATAAAATGTCGTTCTCGTAAGATGGCTCTTGTTCACCCGCTTGATAGATATTACAGCTTCAACCTGTATCACATGCAACCTGCCTTCTATCTCTTTTTGATGGGCTGGTGTCTAAGTGCCCTCTGTTTTGCACTCGAATTGATGTTCAATCGCATATTTCACAAACGTATTTCAACTTGAAAATGGCTCTATTTCTCCATAATTTTTAAATATGGCTTGTTTTACACAGAACTTGGTCACCTACAAATTGACAGCCGCTTCACACGCCAGCTGCTCTAGTTAAGTATCTATTACAATAATCGATAAGATCCAAAGAGCTGGGAAATATTCTTTACTCCTTTTATCACATCAGAAGAAAACTGAAGAATTTTAGTTTCTTATAACAAGATATTTACTACCTATTTTGCTTACAATGAGCAATTTATAAAAATCGACAGAGCGAGAATAAAGTCGAATTTTAAACTTGCAATGAAAAGCGAGTTATAGGGTTCTGTGTGATCCACGGCTGTACGATTTGAAGTTTTATTCAGGTCGATTATTCAATTCAATAATTTTGTGCATGGCCACACTGCTTCTGCGATAAATTCCACAAAATTTCTCTTATACTTCATTTGCAATTGACAAGGTACTGATGGACATCCCAAAGATTTATGCACTCAGGGTAGACCCTGCACGTGAATTTTAGTTGCACACCCTAAGTGTATGAGAGCCTGAAATCACGATTTTCCTAACATAATTGTGTATCTTTGACCTTTGTGTAATATTTGATATTATTAACCTTCTTTGTACATAAAAGCACATTATAAATGTTTTTCATAAATTTATATTTGAAGCAATCTTTTAGAAAGTATTCTTGTACTATTTCGGGTATATTTTATTGAAATCTTAAACAAAAATGTAAAATATTGTCACATTTGCGTTTGTGTAAATCGTAATTAATGTGTTACCACTACAAATACAAACACTGTATTTCTTGTAACAGCTTCCGATCTTTACGTGTGATACTCCGTTCTGTGTCAGTGATATGAATGAATGAATTTAATATCATTGTGAATAAAATTACATTTTTATGGTAATATAAATTCAATCTGTCACATTGAACATCATGTTTCGACCTAAATTATGATTTATTTATCCCCTTAACAACTTTAATGTAAGAAAGGTCATATATATATGTAGTTACAAATGTAGTTTAAACATTATTAAAAAATATTTATTTTTAAGTATATGTTATGAAATGCATTAATATAAAATTACATGATTTATGAATTCTTCATTTTACAAAATTGAAATAATAACATATTAAACACATTTAAATTCCGACATACTTCCATTTCAATTATTTATTGATTGAATATTTTTCTTCACGTGTACCACGCAGGAAATATAGTGCAGATATTTTTGATTGTTTCACTGTCTTGCAATAAATAAAATATTATTTCATATCAGACCATACACGTTTGTGTTCTTCTGATTTCTGTTCATCCCGAACGCCACTCTGCCTGTCCTACGGCACCTCCCACATTAATCTAATTAGGTAACATTCTCCAAAGTGAGTACCTGGAATCTCAGAACGTAACAACTCAGCTGTCCGCACTGGACCCGTTCTGAAAATAACGCTAAACAATATGGTGAACAGAAATGAACGGACGCGTAACAACACAATTGAAGCGACAGCTTATAGTGAGATGAATGATTAATAACATAAAAACTTGTATTCTGTAAAAATTGATTTCTGGAGCTTGAGTAACTGGCATGCATCCTAATATGAAGCCTGATCTTCCTTTTTAGTATATTTTATAGTAACAAGAATTCATTGTAATATAATATTTATGATACCATTAGAAATAATTTTGTTATTTTCATGGAAATATAAAGATATGTTATGTTAGAAGTACCACAAAAGGACCCAGGGGAAAATTATAGTTATTTATTTTATTGAATATATAATTAATTTGCTTATTAAAATGAAATGGTTTACAAAATTAGAAATATGTTTGTGATTTTGCTGTATCTCTTCATTCTATCTTCAGCGTACGTATTTTATTGTTGAGGTTCTACATCACACACTTATATACTCAAGATTACACACACCATTAAATTCACACAATTAGTTACACCGCTAGATATACACAATTACAAACACTAAAATCCCCACATATATTTAGGCACAAAAATTAAGCTCACAAAAATTGTCTTATATAATTAAATTAAAATAGACCTATGCAAATAGACACAAAATTGAGTACACACAAATAATCACATACACTTAGACACACAAAATTAGACACACACACAAATACACATCCACAGAATGACATAATTGAAAACATAATTAAACAGACATAACTAGACAAATACTTTTCTTGTGAGAAGACACAAATAATCCTCCAGTTGTCACAGGAATACTAACTTCAAGTGTAACAGTCAAATGAATCGCGTTTCTGTGGTTTCCATATTTAGACCAAAAGCCATGTTTTGTGTAGTGAAACGTATCCTTGCTATCACTGTGAGGCATTTAACATTTTAAAATTATCTGTGTCTGAGTGTTGTTTGAACTTAAGTCGGTAAAACACATATAGCTTCCTCGACCTCAGAGAAAGTAACGCTGCTGATCTACACAATTAGTCCATTTGCCGGACTGTTCTTTGATTCCATAATACCCCTGCAGCTGCTTGCAAAAATAATAGCACTTCTTTTTCTGTCCAAACATTTATGAATATCTGTCAATATTCTGTCAGTGATTATGCAATCAACCCTCCATAATTTAAGATTATTCTACGTTCCCTGAAAAAAATTACTGAAAATGATGCAAGTATTATTAGAAATGCGAATTTACACACAGTAGGTACCTATAATGTGGATGAATTCGGTCACTCTATCAATTGATAATATGGGGATAATTTGTGGAACAGTGAATGGAAGTGCAGCGCAGGTGGTTATGCGTTCTGGTGATATCTCATAGTGACGTGCGGCACTACGTAGATATCAGGGACTTGCAGGTAAACCTGCAATGTAATTTTAAAAATAAATTACAATTTGAATTTTTGGGCTATTCGTGGTAACATGCATATTTATAAATTAATAATTTTTTGTAAGACTGTAATCTATATGCCAAAACACGTAATTCACAAACCATTTAATCTTATAACTTTGACGTCTACATGCATAAGTGGTTTTATTTAATGTAATTTGGAAAAAAATTATCTCAATTATCCACAGTTTTTGTTTGTTGATTTTGTCCTGAATTATAGAGCACGAATGAAAATTTGATATCTGAATTTGTGATTATTGAAGGACTCACGATTTAGTAGCATGATATTTTTTTGTAAATAACGTTTAGTTTTCACGTTATAACTTTTAATGACAGCTTGTCACACTGCCACATCTGATTTATTGATAAGAGAGACACACAGCGGAACGGTTTCTTTCAGAATGTGTTCTGAATTGTAGCAGAATAGAAGGTGTCGTGCAACAGGAAAGGATTCGATATTGTTTCCGTCCCAGAAATGAACTGTAACAGAACAGTAAGTACGTAACGGCCAGGTTATGTTACTTGTGCCAGCAACACGTGCATGTAATATATATTTATATTTATCGAGAAATGGATTTGAAAATGTGGGCTCCTCTTTTGTAAAATTTACGTAATTTTTCTATTGAAAATTTGTGTCGAAATAATTATTTTGCTAATAACCAATGATTTTGTCATGAAAAGTAGTTTTTGTAATGAAACTTTTGAAATAAATAGCATTACGCAATAACCAGGAAGACCTATTACCTTTCTGTTATTGCTATAACTAGGAAGTTTGCAGTTTGCACAGTAAGCAAATTCAGCAAATTCCGTAGCCTGCATTACATATGTACCCGGTAACAACAGCTGGACTGATTTACAAATGTTCCTTAGTTTTTGAAATTGATTGAAAATAACGTCCATGTTTAGTCATGTAGGAAGTCATAGAAACGCTGATTGGCGTGCTCCTTCACTATAACACTTTTGAAGTTAATGATAGATGTCTTTCGTCAAACTGATTTTCGGCGTAAATGACTCGACAAAATTATAAACCGGCGAACTTCGAATGTATGGACAAAAGTGCAGAAAATAAATATTGGTATTTTAAAACTGGTATTTGAAATAACATTTGACTATACATACAAACACTGCATACCACAAATAATATGGTACGGTTATTTAACTATTCTTATAACTCAGCCTGCTTTCAAAATTAAGTATAATCGAAATACTAGAATTCATAACGCTACTTAAATTATTACCTGATAGGAAAGTTTGATACGTTTTTCAAGTTAATGACACAGTTTCGCATGTGTAAATTTGTAAATACTTACAGTAGGATAAATACAAAATAAAACCAGGAACTTTTATTTTATTCTACAAAAATTTCTTCCCGTAGAAATCCCAAACATGTTTGCCTAAATATTCTAAATGGTGGCAGCTCAGCTACGCTTACTTAGATCCCGATCTAGGAACTAGTACTTAGAAGCCTCAAACCTGCAACACCTTCTCCCCCTCGTGTCTTTCTGGGCTTGGCTTGGTGTAGGAACACACCCTAGCGCCAGTGGCACAAATATTTTTATTTTATTTAAATTCTCAGTGTGCCCCACTACAGTAAGCATTACTACATGCTATTGTAATGTTACATTTCTGTTGTTCGTGTTCATTACATCTGTTCGTTAGAATTATTTATCTTTTCAAGGTCCATTGATTTTGTGTATCTGTTTAACTGTTTCAGATACCTACTGCTTAGTCTACCTTTACTCACTGGCCAGATGCACCTGTCTATTTTAAGCACACCGTTCTTCAGAAATTCTATTTCTCTCTTTAGAATTTTGCACTGAAATATTACATGATCCAGTGTTTGTGTGCTGTGTTTTTATAAGCGCTCTGGATTTCGTATAATTTCTATCGATGCTATTACGTGCGAATATTTCCATGGCAGGTCATAATTGTTGTTACATTTGGGTTTAATTTTAATATCACTGCCGGTCTGCTTCCTACGCTTGAATAAAATTCTTCAGCAACCGCTACTTTTGTTATTTCCTCCCATTGTCTTTGCCATTTTCTTTTGCTTTCTTTCCGGTTATCGTCTCTTATTGCGCTCTTTGGTATCCTGCTCTATGTGACGTTGCACACGTAGTTTTGTTTAGCCTACTTCGCTAGTCGATCTGCAAATTCGTCTCCATTAATTCCAGCGTTAGCTTTCACAAATTTAAATTCTATATTCCCTTTCTTTTTTGTAAGTTTTACAGCTCTCTTTCTGATTTCTTTCACAAGGTGGTTGTGATTTTTGGCGATCCTTCTTCAGTCCAGATTTACCTTGCTGTCTGTGCATATGACTGCCCTCCGGTGTTCGTTATGCTAATTTGTTGCGACACGATGAATTCAAGTGCCGTTGTTATGGTCAGGTGCTCTGCTGATCGTTAGAACACCTGTTGTTTAGCTTGAATTTAAGTTGTTCCGTGAATTCCCTGACTGTAAGTACAGCTACGATTGATCCCACTCCTTGTTTAATTTTGCTGCTTTCCGTGAAGATGTGCCATTGTCGCTCTTCGCTGTTACATTTGTGTTGTTGAAGCTGACTTTATTCGCAGGGTGGAGACAGTTCCTGCGGTTATCTTCTTTGTCTATTTGGCATTTATGATTTTTTCTTCCTGTTGTTATATTTTACAGTGTAGCGAATTTTCCATCTTTAAAGTTTATGGGAGTTTGCGCTGTCAGGATGCAGAGTGCTTCATGGGATATAGTGCGATGTGCTTTAGCTATTCAAAAGCTGATTAGTCCTTGTGTTCTGACGTGTTTTGCTCTGTTGCAATTTTTAAATGGCTTTTACCCACTCTGGTGCTGCCTAAATAATTGTGGTAGTATTGTTCCGTTGTATATTGTTTTTGTGCCTCGTGTCTCAGTCCACATCTAATTCTCGCCGAAACAAACAAAGGGTTTATCAACTAGGTGCATCTGTCAGTTATGTATTTTATGTGTCCGGTAAATGTAAATTTAATGTCTAATTTTGTAAATAAGTACTTTAACTTGTCCACTTGTTCAAGATGGTCTTTTTCAGGTGTATATCCATTAGTTTCCTTTATTTTCGTCTTCTTGTTATCAAAATAATTGCTGATTTTTTGGCCCTTGAAATATATATATTTTTAAATATTTTGTAATTCCGGTCATTTCCATGTTCTTAAAATTTTTAACTTCTGCTACGGCTGCTGCTTCTACTGTGATTAGTAGGTCATCGGTGAACGCAGTGGTTCTCGTCCATTTCGCAAAATTCAGATATAGCAGTGAAATATACAGAATGTTCCAGTATCCTGTTCCACAACAGGACCCTTGCAGACAACCTTTGTTTGCTGTGTTAGCCTGTTCTCGTACTCTTTGTTGAAATCAAGGCCGTCATTTCACTGAAGTACCTCATTGTTATATACGTTTTTGGGGCAATAAAAGTCTTTCATATCCTTTAAAATTGTTTCGCCAACACGCTGCATCGCAGGCGCCTTTGACGTCGAGTCTGACCACAGCTACAATTTTCCTTTATTAAGCGCTTAATCTACGAAGTTCTTTGCTGCTATTGCCGCGTTTTAGTGCTTTTTGTGGTGTAAAGCCAAAACAATTTTGATTCAGTAAATTGTTGCTGTACAGAACGTGCACTATTCTATTTATTAACATTTTATCATGAATCTTCATCCCAACGTTTCGTAGGCTTATTGGCTGATATTTGAACGCATCTTTACAGTTATCCTTCCCCGGTTTTGTTAGTGGGATAATTCTGGCGCTCTTGCATATCTTGGGGACGCATCCTTTCCTAAGGCAGCCGATATATAATGAAGTCATTAGTCGAGGGAATCTTTCGAAGGTCCACATTAGGATTTTACTTGTGATAACGTCTTCTGCTTCTGCTTCTTTACAATCTATTCTTTCTACTAATTGCCTAATTTCTTCTGTGGTGAAGTCCCTGTCGTCATCCGCTTCCATTGCGCAGTTTTTTACTGAAATTGATTTGTGTAAACAGTATTGCTGCGGTTGTATACGTTGTATGTCTTGCATTTTATACATTTAAAGTCCCTCTGTGGTGATGTGCAGTACCTTAAGTTGTGTCTTCCTGTTCAAAAAGGACATGTGTCTTCATTTCCGCATTCTGTAATCCTGGGGTTGTATCTGCTACATTTGAAGCGTCTGTTTTCTTGTATGTATTCATCAACGTTTCATATCACCCATCCTATTTTCAGGTGTTCATTATCTGCTTCCGTTTGTGAAAGCTCTCTTCTGTTACTAGGTTCCTTATATTTTTTCCGCTCTATAAATGGAATTAGCTAAAATGTCACTCTCTTCCAACTGTAGATGAGAGTTTTTTCTCGTAATTTCTTTGTTACATTTTATATTGTGTTAATATTCTAGGATTTCTGAGATTCTGAACCTCGGCTTCAAGCACTTTTCTTCTCATTTTATTGAAGCTGGTTTTTATTCCTCCTATTTCCTCTTTGCTTCCCGTTTCTATCAATATTCTGCCATCCATTAACACCCTAAATTCACTGAATTCTTCTTTCTTCTGTTGAGTTTATATTCCTTTTAATTAACTCCTTGATTGTTTCTGGTGTTTGATTTCCTTTTGATCTGATTGTTATCTTCAATTTATTGGTGTTTTCGTAACTAGCGACGATGTCACAGTAGGTTTTCATTTTCCCTATGCCAGATAAATGTTTTCTATCACTCGTATGGGTCCCAGGTTTCCTCATCCTGTCACTATTTGTCGCCACAAGTGTTATGCGTTTGTCTCTGTAGGACTGTCTATAGGCTGATCTGATTTTTCCATCTTGCCTCATATCCAAATAACGAATTAAAAGTCTGTAATTAAGGTGTGTAAATATTTGCAAAATGTCTCTGTAATCCTTTTCATATCTAGAATTCAGGATTCATTTCTTGTGTGTCAATCTATTTTTCTAACAACATTATCGAAAATGACATAAAATATTATTCCATAATTGTGGAGAAATCAGACGATCTTATTAATTGTGCAAAATGTGATTTTTTACGTTGTAACTTTCCTGTAAATGTAAAAATTAATATATTTTAAAATATAAATTATGTAGGGAGCAGAAACAAATTTTTCCTCAAACAAACGCCTTATCATTTTATCCAGTAAATCCACAGATTATTGCTTTCCTATCTTCAGGTTTGATTATTGTTTTCTATGTCATTTGACAGTGAAATAAACGAAGTTTAATTGGAGATGAATTTAGGTCTACTAAGCAAACATAATAAAAAAATTGTTAGTGATAATATTCGACAGAATCTCTTCGGTGAAAAAGTTAGTTAATTTTATTCTGCTGTCACAATACTTGAGAGTTTTATAGACGAAAAGTATAAAGTTGAAAATACAAGGACGAAAATTTCTGTTGTGCCTTTAAGCATAATTCAACAGAGAAGGAGCAAAGAAATTATATGTGAAAAAATAAAACGTTTGAAATCATCGTACATTCTGTTCCTGTTTGTAATTCTAAGCATTTCTGCAACTTGAAAATCAATGCAGTTTTTCCAAAATTCTCACAATATTGGCCCTTCATTACCATCTACACTCTAGTCTACACTGGCACTTAAATTAACGCAATACACTTAGAACTTTGTAGAATGTGGCGTTATTTCAGGATCTTTAACGAATTAGAAATTAATAATACGGAGATCCAAACACTCATTAAAGAAAGTTATCTATATTTTAGAAGAAACCATCAAGCGGATATATTTAACTTTACATCCAAATCATTCCAAAATACTTGCATTTCTTCGGCAATGATTCATTTTAATTTTGCCGAAATTTATAAAGTGCAGAACTTTCAGAATATATATAGTGCTACTGTTGATTAGCGAAGTGGATTTACAGTATTTTAAATGACAAACAAAAAATAAAATAATTATTTAACTTTTTAAAAATTATTAGGAATTATAGATAATGGTAATATACATGAATCGGAATAT